>ENA-ORIC01002478-ORIC01002478.1-human-gut-metagenome-genome-assembly--contig:-NODE-2478-length-14774-cov-71.734844_pt1 | contig 14774 bp, 13 predicted proteins | sample MGYA00243023_ERZ508732 | MGnify/ENA primary metagenome ERZ508732 (study PRJEB26277, sample SAMN04329767) | human gut metagenome | biome: human-associated habitat | host: Homo sapiens | place: USA...
TTGTAGTTCTGTTGATGGATATGGTATAGGGTTGGGTGAAGATATCTTTGAAACGCTTAAAAAGCTATTCCGTGAACATGAACTGTTTGTGATATTCGTTCATTCGCCAAGGTATTATGAGAGTCCTGTTTCGCTCAATGAAATGGGTGCGGCATGGGTATTGAAGACTAACTTTTATTCATTTCTTACGCAAGATATGCAGTTCGAAAGAATGAAAGGCGTAGTAAATTCCGATAAGGTTGCTATTAAAGTATCTGCGGAGGATGCTAAGGCAAGATTGAATGAGCTTAAAGACAAACTTTGTGCCGCTTTTAATCTCGAAAGCATATCTCATACAAAATGGGAGCGAAAGCGTGACAGATTTTTGGAGAATGTTAATAATATTGAATAATGAGGATATTACATATTGCAGAATGTGCAGGAGGTGTAGAGCGTTATCTCCAGATGCTCCTGCCACGATTGGAGAAAAAGGGAATTAAGCAGTATTTCATCTGTTCTCGAAATTATGATGAAAGTTTGTATAGTAAGATTGTGGATGGTGTGATGCAAATGGATCTTACGCAATCATTCTCACCTTTGAAAGTGATTGCTAAAGTTAGAGCTATTCGCCAGGGAATCAAAAAGGTTAATCCTGACATCCTGTATTGCCATAGCAGTTTTGCTGGTGGCTTAGGCCGTTTGGCAGCCATAGGCTTGCATTGTAAGGTTGTTTACAATCCGCATGGATGGGCTTTTAACATCAAGTAAAAGGAGGTTGCTATGAAACTGAAAAGTATGATATATCTGTGCCTGGAGAAAATCTTGGCTCCTTGTACGGACAAGATAGTTTGTATCTCTAAGGCAGAGAAGGCTTCGGCTAAACGTGAACATATAGCTAAGGATGATAAGCTAGCTTTGATTCCGAATGGTATTGATGTGAATGCTGTAAGGAATGCTGTAGCTAAGTCTAGAAGTGAACTTGGCATTGCGGAAGATGCTTTTGTGGTAGGTATGATTGGAAGACTTTCTCCACAGAAAGCGCCTGATGTGTTTATCCGTGCAGCCAAGTTGATACATGATGAGATTCCAAACTCAGCTTTCATTATTGTGGGAAGTGGTGAAGATGAGGAAGAAGTCAAGGCCTTTGCCAAGGAGAATGGTTTGGAACTTGTTGTAACTGGTTGGACTGACGAGCCATATAGCTATTTGAAAGTTTTTGATGTAGCAATGCTCTTGTCTAGGTGGGAAGGATTCGGATTGGCTGTTGTTGAGTATATGGCAGCTGAGAAAAATGTGGTTGCCACAAAGATTGATGCCATCCCTACATTGGTAGATGATAGTGTTGATGGTCTGTTGGTGGAAATGGATAATCCGAAAGATGCCGCAGAAAAGGTTCTCTGGTTATATCGCCATCCAAAGGAAGCTGCAGAAATGAAATCCAAGGCTTTGAAGAAAGTGATAGAGAATTATGATATTTCAAGAGTTGTTGATCAACATATTGAAATGTTTGAGGAACTTACTGAAGGAAAGTAGGTTTTATCATCATGATTTGTAATCAATAAAAATATAAATTTAGATGAACGTAATAAAGACAAATATAGATGGCGTACTCATCTTTGAGCCTCGCCTGTTTAGAGATGTTCGTGGCTATTTCATCTAGAGCTTCAGCGAGCGTGGGTTTTAAGAGAAAGTAGAGCTATTGGTGGGCTACAAGGTGGAGTTTTGCCAGGACAATGAGAGCGTGAGCAGTTATGGTGTGATGCGTGGCTTGCATTTCCAGAGACCTCCGTTTACACAGAGCAAGCTGGTGAGATGCGTGAAGGGTAGAGTGCTGGATGTTGCCGTGGATATTCGTAAAGGTTCGCCAACATACGGCAAGCATGTGGCGGTGGAACTGACTGAAGATAATCATCGTCAGTTCTTTATTCCTAAGGGCTTTGCGCATGGCTTCGCCGTGTTATCAGAAACTGCGGTATTCCAATATAAGTGTGATGTAAGTATTCGGTGAATGCCGTATTGTGTGCCTAGATAAAGTTTCGTACCTTTGCACCGTGATTTTAAATTATTCAAATTATGGTACAAGGCAAGAAACTATTAAACAGCAAGCCAAAGTTCGCCGAGGTTGTAATCGACGACAATGAGGCGAAGGAGATGCGTGAGTCTGCAAAAGTTCGCGACCGTCGCAATCCTTATTTAAAATTAAGCTATCCCAATGGTGTGACACTAATTCTCCCTGCTGACATCAGTATCGAACAGCTTCGAGCCTACATTAGTATAACAGTGTAGGCTTATGGCTAGAGTTTGTCAGTTGACGGATGACTTGAAGTACTACTTGTGCATGGAGCCAGTCGACATGCGAGGAAAAAATGGTAAACAATAAGGTAAACGATATGTTTGAACAGCAACAAAATACAGGGAAAAGTACGTCTTTGGCAGAGAAATATGCCAATGCCGTAGGCCAGTTGTCCGATGCCAATGATCGGGCAGCGCATGCAGAGCATGACCTGCAGGTGGAGCGCATCACTCGTCAAGACTTGATTGACGAGGAGGTGGCTCGCCGTGTTGCTGAAGCAGAAGAACGTATCAGAAAAGAGTTGGAAGCTCAATTAGCAGATAAGACCAAGGAATTGGAGGAACGTAATAAGGCTTTGGATAAGCGTGAGTCCGATGTAGATAAGAAAGCGGAGACAATCGCCCAAAATGTAAGTGAACAGGTTCGCCAGCAGATGTCTGCAGCTAAAACCCGTTTCGAGAAAACTGCGCTGAATCGTTTGGCTGATATGTTTGACATGTTCATGCAGGCGTTCATCGCCCTTGGTGACAAGGATTCTTCCAAAAGTCAGGAACTGTTGCAGAAGTATCAGCTTGCGGCAAAGGAAGCGCATGAGTCTTTGACGGATGAAATCAAGGATAAACTGGCCAAGGTTGAAGCTAAAAGCAAGTCTAAGACCGAGCAGATAGCCTCTCTTGTCAGAATGATATTTACTCAAAAGCGTGAGCGGGTAGTCTTTAGTAAGGAAGAACGTGATACCATCTATGATAAGGTAATGGCATCAGTTGAGTTCACTGATGAGGAAAAGAAACGTTACCGGGAGTGTCGTGAATTCTGTGAAGAGTATCGCAAACGCAAGGCTATAAAGAAGCTTTTGGATAGCCAGAAGGAACAGAAGGGGCATGGGCGAAATCCTATACCTGAGGATATGCCTCGCTTGGAGGAAAAGGTACTTTGGCCTGAAGGCAACATAGGACATGAGGATGAATATGTAATCGTTTACCAAGGCAAGGTGCAGGAGTTTATCGTGCCAGCCAAAGTACGCTACTTTGTTCAGCCATATCGTCGTCCTGTAGTTCGTCGCAAGGATGATCCAATGCAGAAGCTCTTGCAGTCTCCTTGTTATGAGGACGTATTTTGGAAGAGTTATGCGTCTGCTGAGTTATTGGCGCAGTTAGAGTGTAATAAGTATGTCCCTCATCAGCCGTTTAACCGGCAGATAAAGAAGATGAAACAGGATGGCTTGATACTCGCTCCTTCAACAGTCGATGACTGGCATCAGGGTGTATGCGACAAGATAGAACCTCTCTACAATCTGCAGAAGGATCGAGTAATGTCCAGTTTGCTGCTTGGCGCTGATGGTTCTCCATTCCCGATATTGGACTGCGAGAAGCATAAGACGGTAAATCATTACTTGATTCAATATCGTTCTGTGGCGACAGGCATTCCAATCTTCATGGTTAATACGAAAAACAAGCATGGTAGGGGTACTGCTGACATCATGGACAACCTCAAAGATTGGAAAGGTGTGGCGCTGATGTGTGATGGTTACTCCGGCTATGATTGGCTGAAGAAGATAAATGGTCGCATATTGTGTCGTTGTGTCGTTCATGCTCGACGACCAATGGAACGAGCCTTGAAGGAAAATCCTAATCTTGCAAAGATAGGTATTCTCTTCTACCAGAACATTAACCTGATTGAGGAAATGATAAAGGAGAAGAAACTTGAGGGCGAGGAGAAGGCACTGTTCAGGAAGGACCATGCCGAGCCGCTATGGGAGGACTTCAAGCTATGGGCTGCAAGTGCCATCTTGGATGTGCCAAAAGACAGCAATATATACCAGGCATTGAACTATATGTTGCGCAACTATACAGAGCTGACCAATTATATAGACATCCCAGACATGCCTTTGGACAATAATGATACCGAACGCCTGATCCGTGACATGGTGATGGGTAAGAAGGCTTATTTGTTCTGCCGTGACTTGGATGCCTGTAAGCGTGCAGCAATGATGTACTCCTTGTTTGGTGCATGTAAGGTGCTAGATAAAAATCCTGAGCGTTGGCTTTGTTATGTGTTGAAGCACATAGATTCTACGCCTGAGGATAAGTATTATACTCTTCTTCCTGAGTTCTGGGAAGATGAGGAACAATAAAAATGAATTTAATATTTAGTCAAATTAAGGTATAACCTCCATTAGCTTGTGCTGATGGAGGGCTAAATTGCGTATTCTTGTCTCAAAATTAGAAAAATAATGCCGCCGTGCAAAGGTACAATATTTTTTTGAGCTATGCAATACGGAGTTAAGCGGATACTTACGAAGAAGGGTTCTTGGTTATAAACGAGGACACGATAATGTTCGTATCAATGACTGCATATACCATTGCGTTCTTTTCTTAATCGTCTGACTTCTCTGATTTCTTCATTGATCTCATCAAGTGACATATCAATGTTATTCTCTCTTGCTGTGTCACACATATACTGGAACGCAGCTTTTGCTTTTGCAGTCACTTCATCTTCTTCTTCATTCTTTGCTTGAATGGAGAAGGGAATGCTCTTACTGCGAATTACTGCCTTAACAAAGATGTTGATAGCGGTATTCGCACTCATGCCGAATTGCTCGCAGAGTTTATCAAACTGTGCTTTCTGCTGGTTGTCCATACGGACTGTCATTGCTATCTGTGCCATAAGCTTATAATGTTTAATTGATAATCATTCTGATTGCAAATATACATCATTATGGCGTAAAATGGGGCGATAGTATTCATAATTTAATAAAGATTAATAGTTTATCGTTTACAGATTTTCGTGGTTATCTGCTGATAATTTGCAAATTTCTTGTGATTTTCTTGGTGGTTTCGAGGAAAAAGCGTATTTTTGCGGCAGAAGTGCTAAATATAGAAGGAATTGATTATGAGAAGTATGAATAAAATGTCGGCGGAGGATATCGCTAAGCTTAAAGCGGTAGCTTTGTATGTCTTAGACAAATGTGGTGAAACGGATTTCATTCATTTGTTTAAGATTATCTATTTTGCGGAAAGGAATCTCTATGCAAAATATGGTCAACATTTAGTTAAGGATACTTTTATCGCCATGGAACACGGACCGGTTCCCTCTCATCTTTATGATGCCTTGAAATTAATGAATGGCAAGGGAAACAATAAGGATGTCAAAGCTATTAGCGATTCTTTGTTACCTGCTGGTGGGGAATGCGCTTGGTTTTTTGTGAAAGCTGGCGAAAAGCCTGACTTGGACGAATTGAGTAAAGCTGAGATAGAAGCGTTGGATGCTGCCATTGATAAATACAAAAATATGGATACCAAGACTTTGTCTGAGCTATCTCATGATTCTGCCTGGCATGAGGCATGGGATAAAAATCATAATGCTGTTATGACCTCTCTGAATATTGCAAAAGCAGGTGATGCTTCTAATGAGTTTTTAGAGTATCTCCAGGAACAGGAATTTATAGATTCTATTTTGGAGGCTTAGGCTATGGTGAACTTCAAAGAATTGCTGGGAAATGATAATCAGCTTCAAAACTTACTCCTTGATACAGTTGAGGAGGGTGAAGTTTATCGTCTTTGCCTGACAAAAGGAGAAGGTATTATTCCTAAAAATAAAGGAGATGAAGGGAGAAAGAAGTTCTTTGTAGTTGTGGGTAAAGACCAAGAAGGAAATGCGATTGGTTTTGTACTTATCAACTCAGAAATCAATAAGCACCTTCCTGAAAGTAGAAGGAAATTGCACTATTTATTGAAGGCTTCTGAGTATGAGTTTTTGGGTGACCAAGATAGATTTGTCGATTGCTCTGATTTTAAAAGAATTTCAAAGGAACGATTTGCAGAATTGTTTTCAATAGATAAGATGAAGGGAAAAATTAATAAGAATGATTTGGTAGAAATAAAAAAGGCTATTTGTTCTTATGAGAATATTTCCATGAAGTTGTTGAAACGTTTTGGATTGATATAACTTGCAGATTTATTGTGGTTTTCTTTGGTGGTTTCAATAAAAAAGCGGAACTTTGCGGCAATAAACTATAAGATGAATAATGACTATGATGGGAATATTACAAGTTGCCTCTTATATATACAAACGCTATATGGATGATTTTGGCGTTCGTATTGATGAAATGAAGTTGCAGATTTGAGTGAAGCTAAGAATCAAGGAAGAGGGTGTGGCTTATGACACACCCCCTTCTTTGTAAAACAGCTGTTTTTTATACTTTAATTATATATAAGTAAAAGATGTTATTGTATTTATCACTTATCTGATGTTTATTTCAGAACCAGGCGTATTGGCATCGCCTTGTAGCGGCCATTGTTCATGCCGTTGCTACCACTCACGAATCTCATATTGGATAATCCTTTCCTCTTGTTGTAAACATCAAAGTATCTATACCAGAAACCATATTCAGGACTGTTGGTACCGAAGCCCTGCGTACCTGACAGCAAAGTCTTGGTCCAGAGATTTACATGGATAGGGTTCTTATGGCTCTCGCCCTCCAAGAATCCACCCATAGGCAGATAGATGTATGGCAACTCGGAATCCACCGTCTTGATACGCACGCAGTTGTAGGTTTCTCCTAACGATGTGGACTGTGGTACCACCTCCAGATTGCCTGCATTAACTAATTCTTCGAACACGGCATCAGTTGGAATGGTATAGCCTGTTGGTGCCAAGGTGCTGGAGAGATCCTGAGTGGCATCGCTGGTGCTCTTTTTTTCAGAGATACAGAAATAGCCACCAATGGCTTTCTTGTTCTTTGCCAGTGCCACCACATCTGGGGCATAGTAACCATTGTTGGATGCACCTAGGTTGCGGTCTAACATATAATAAGTAGTGGTGGTTTCATCGGCCTTCTTTCCCTCTACCTTTACCACACCATAATAGAACCAGCCCTTCACCTTCTTCTCGTTATCTCCGTTTTCTGCCAACTGATAATCACTATATACCTTGGAAGTCTCATCTATCTTATGGAAGATACCAGTATGATAAACAGGATAAGTGATCTCGATGCCAGCCTGGTTCTTGATGGTAAATGAAGCCTTCCACAAATTCTTGTTTGCCGTAGTATTGGTAAGGCTTACCTTCCACTTACCATTATCTTCTTCCACTTTGATTTTATCATCCTTTTTAGTAATCTGATCACCATTAAGTTTAGGGATAAGATACGTGATATCGGCTGTTCCCACGCAGAAATGCAAACCATCATTTCTCACAGCCCCTTGCATTTCTGCAGGAGTGATGCCTTGCACACCCTTGTCCAACCAGTTGAAATAGTTGGCAGCTACGGTGGAGTTATTATACTGCATGATAACGGTTCTATCAGGATCATCTTTTCTAAAGTCGAAACCAGCCTGCTTGATGGTTATATCCAGAGAAAGGTCGCCAGAAGTAACGGTGATGGTTCCTGTACGTGGATTCTCTGATTGGTTATTCTTTTCAAGCGTAAGCTTCAAGGTATATTTCTTGCCTTTAGAAGATCTGCTTGTCTCTGGTATATCATTCACGGTCTCTTGCTGACAAGCGGTTATCCAAGAATTATTTCTCTTGACACTATATAGCGCACTATCACTACTCGTTGCCTTTGGCAAGGTAGTAACAATGGTTACGGTAGCCTCTGTTGTGTTTGCATTTATCTCCTGATAATCGCTCACTCCCAGTTCATAGTCTTTGCAAGCTATCATTCTGGTGATTTCAGGATTATCGTCCCGCACCTCTACTTCCACTCTATTCTCTGGCAGACTCTTCTTAGCCTCTTCAAGCGTAGAGAAGCCATAGTCGTTTACCTTGGTTACCTTGATGGTATAATGGTGGTTACGGAGCAAGGCATATTGGATTTTCTCTTTAGCATCCTTGTAGAGTGCCACCTTATAATATCCTTCTCTTTTCTTATATTTCGCCTTGATGATCACCATTGCCTTGCCTGCGGAAGTTTCATTTACTGCCACGGTGGTTGCGGTACCGCCGCCCAATGGGTTGTCCGTTCTGAGATCGGTAGATTCCGCCAAGTCATCGGTCGTAGGCTCAATATAATTGGCAGGAGCTATGGCTGCCTTGGTTGCCATGTTATAGACATACAAGCCTGCATTAGTGAAATTACTCTGGATGCTATTGTCTATCTCCAAACTTATCTTGGCGCATTGGCGCAACATCGTCACTGAAGGATTAGCTTCCAAAAGTGTATCTATTGAAATTTTACCCCAGCAGATAGGGGCATCAAGCTGAGGGTCTCTTTTCTTAGCAGCAGTGAGAGACTGCAAGTCTTGTGCCTCGCTCGGCGTCATGTCGCTGGCATTGGCTACAAGATGTACATTCTTGGTACCAGCAGGTACATTGGTTATCTTTACCTTGTAGCTGCCATCAGACTGCTGTGATAAGGTAGAAGAGCAATCTGTCTTGTCTAAGTATTTGTCCTTATCTCCATAGAACACAGCGCAGAGCGAATTGAATGTCTCCGAGACCCCCGCTCTTGTACCAATCTGTTGCTTGGTGAAGTTGGTCAATTGAAGGTTCAAGACAAGTCCCTCGGCAGGGATTTCATCCCCGCCGAGTCCGATAGCCTCCATCGTATCCTTGCAGGAAACAAGGCTTAGGAGCAATCCAATCCATATCATTAAATGTTTGATCTTCTTCATTGCTTAAACTGATTTATAACAGTGTTCAAATCTGATTCTAATCTTATTTAATCCACACCAGATGGCTTGCCAGGGTGCCAAGAGGAGTCATCGTAATAGCCTGTGTCATTATGCTTCTCATAGCTGTTGCCATTGAAAAGGAGAATGGATTTGTCGTCAGAGATTTGATTATCTTTCATAATTCTGATGTCCTTCTCGTGGTCTCCCTTAACAGTCTTGAGGGTAATCACAGTCTCATACCAACCATTGCCGGCATTAGTGCAACTCCAACTTTTTCCATTTTTGTCGAAAATAGTGAATTGTTCTCTTTTGCCATTGTTTTCGTGGGCGACACCATATACCTTAAACCATCCGTAAGTCTGGAATTTGGTGTAAATGGTAAACTTGATGTTCTCAATAGTTGGCATGGCATCATATATGTTCCAAGTAGGGTCTGATGTAGGATCATAGACAATCCAACCCTCGCAGTCCTCATAGTCGAAGAGTGGAATACCTGGTTCCAAGTGTTGTGGGCAGCGATGCACAGAGTAACCTACGCTGTTGTTGTAGTTGTTGCTAAACATTATCAGCGTTTCGCCCGGTTTTATCTTTCTGTCACCAGTGGCTCCGTGCTGTGTATGTTTCTGCACAGCATTTACACTGAAGTCTTTGTAGTACCACCCCGTATTGGTTTGGTCGTATTCCATATAGTCTCCTGGCCAACCTGAATCATCTTTGCCACCCCATTTTTCTGTATATATCCATCCTTTTCCTGTGATGGCATTCTCCGTTTCACCTATTTGGGTATATACGTAGATGCAATGGTTTTTTGTTTGTGGCTGATTCTTGTCACCTGTCCATCTCTCTTCAAACCATCCGTCGTTCCAGTTGTTATTGCCTCCCTCGGTTAAAACACCCAAGAAGTTTCCTGTCACGTTAGATTTGTTCGGGTCGCTTGTGCCGGCGTATGGAATTCTGTCGTTGATGGCTCTGAAGTTGATACGATAGTTACCTACTGCAGGCTTTACCGTTACCTTGATTTTCTTGACAAAGTTGAAGCCTTCTGCAGATTCCTTTGGCTGCACGGTGAGGTAATGTACTGTCGTGGTAACAGGGTTACTGGTTGCCTTAATCTTGAAGGTTCCTTCTGAAGTATCAGGTTTATCGCAAGATGCCTTAATGGTTGACTTACCTACGGTGGAAGAGGTGTTACCGGTGAAAGAGGCGTTACCGGTGAAAGCCAAACCGCCGAGGTTGGTCTTAAACTGTACCACTTTGGGATTGTTGTCGCTACCCCAATAGATGGTTACTTCCTGTGGATTTACCTCAAAATAAGGAGAGGCATCATAGGTTACATCGAGATACTTCTTAATGTTACCAGCCTTAATCCAAACCTTTGCCGTACCCTGGTGCTTTCCATTATAGTCGGAGAACTTAATGTCCTCGTTGATTTTGAATGTGATTCTATGATTCTTCACTGCATCTAGCTTGCTCAACACAATCACATCTTTCACACCACTGGATGTTGTTACCTTTTCATCGCAACCGAAATCTGCCTTTGTCAGCATTACGTTCGACTCATAGTCGATGGAGTCTGTCGTTGTAGATGTTACGCTCGCCTTCGTCTTGCTTACCCACAAAGTAGTATGGTTGAATTCGGCATCTATCGTTACAGGAGTCCAGTCCTTTACGCTCACATTACAGTCGAGAGTCATGTTTCCCAGACTCTTGATGTTGCCGATAATCTCATAATAGGTGCCACGAGGGAAGGTCGGAACTTCGGTGGAAGTTGGGCTCTCGTCCTGACGATGTCCCAGCTTAATCGTATAGTTGTTCTCAAAGCTACCATTCACAAAGCCATTAACTTTGAGGGTAGACTGCTGAGAGGCATTGGCGATATAACGCTCAGGCAGATAGTAAGTGCCTTGGAAAAGCCACTTATCGGCGGCATACTGTGGAGCAGCTGTAGGAGTAGCACCCTGAACAAGGGTGATGATGTTCTTATTATTCACATTGGCATTGTCTGTTTCCTCTGTCCAGTCTCCCGCCTTATAATAACCACCCTTATTGCTTGCCTCAGAAGAAGTTGCATAAACTTCATTTTCAAAACCGTTGGCATAATCTGTGCTAACATTAGAATTGCTAAATGCTCCATTCCAACTCAGCGTGGTGCTAGGAGAAAGCTTTTGAGCCAGAATATCCTTGATGCTATAGTTATTACCATTGAATGCAGAACCTTCAGCAGTAGGGTCGAAAAGCAGGTTGAGCTTAACCTTTACGCATGTAAACTTCAGGTTAGCTGCCACAGTGGTATATTTCTTACCACTTTTTTCTATTTTTGTATCGATGATTTTACCGTTTACATCCTTTGGCTCATAAATCATCGGGATGTTTGTAGAAACCGGCATTCCCGGTTCTGTTCCAGCTACATAGTTCAGTACTATATTTTTGAGATCATCTTCAGTTTTGATAGTCTGACCACTCAACACCTTGTTCATGTTGGCAACCACATAGATATGGTAAGTGCCCGGCTCGATATTGAGCTGATAGTTAGCTACATGCTGCTCCAGCATCATCGAAGCCAGTGGGGCAGGGAGCGTCTCTTTCAGGAGCTTGCCTTCATTTCCTGTAGGGAAAGCATAGAGGGTCAGGTCGTTGATCTGGCATTCATCTACCGTGGCATTATAGGTAGGAAGGCCGGAAGCATCGTCGGGATTGGTGCCGCGGCTGCTGAGCACGGTTGGCACGAGTACATGCAAGTTGCTTTCTGACGAAATGGGAGTGCGCTCGCCTCCAAGTTCGTCAGAGCAACTTACTGTAACCAACAATATAAACCAACTAACTAAACTTAAAATGAAATCTCGTATTTTCATTGTTTCTAATTTTTAAAGTCAAATACTCTTATGAGCTAAATGCCCGGAAGGGGCTCTGACACCTGAAACGGTTAGAAATCGACACGCTGGATGCGCTTGCTCCAATCCAGGATGGAAATGCTGAGCTGCACATACTTCCACTGGTTGCCCTGGAGGAAGAAGTCGAGCTTGTAGTCGTACTCTCGGTCCAGGAATTCCTGCTCTGAATAATGGCGGGCTTCGAAGGCGCCACGGCCTTGAGCCAGAAAGTCTGCAAGATTGATGCGTGCCACCTCTTCGCCAGTAGTCTTGTTCGTGATGGTGAGGATGGCGTTCTTGTCGTTTTCTTCTGCCGGATGCCAGATGAGTCGGGAGAACATGAGGGCGGCATGAGCGGTGCGCTCCTTTACATTGCCCTCGGTATCCTTAAACTCAGTGGTCCAGGTGTAGTATGGGGTATATGTCAACTCCTCGTCGGGGAGGAGAGAGTTGTCGTAACTGATATCGCCGTTGGCATTGGTTATCTGATAACTGAAGTCATCGGCATTGATGTTGGCAGGCTCGTCGGTCTGATGCAGGCTGATGGTGAGCTGCTTGGTATCACGAACCAGACCGATGGTATGGCGTGTAACCTGCAGGTCTTTTACTTCAACCAGTTCGTTGCTGAGTCCCTGCCAGAGTGTATCGAGCGGTTGGCTCTGGTTGTTTACCTTGCCCTGTTCGCGGTCGAGACGGGCATGGAGGGAGGTGATGTTGTCACCCTGCTGTGGCAGAGCTATCTGGAATTTGGCACCTGGCTGCGCAAGTGCATCTTCGTATTTCTTTTGGAAGGCGAAGGTTGCGAATCTGTATTTGCCCGGTTCCAGATTGATTCGCATGGCATAGTTAGGGTCCTTGAGCGGCTGTGATGTTGCATCGTTATAGGCATCATGGCGAGCAATGAAGTTGCCCTGCTCGTCGTATACGAATACGCAGAGTCCGCCCACATGATCTTTGAACATGTCGGCACGCTGCACGTTGTAGTCGTACTTGAACTGCAAGTCAACACCCATGTCACAAGGAGGCAGGTCGTCGTGCATCAAGTCGTTGCAGCTGCTGAGCATACTGCCGGCCATGATGAAGCCCCATCCCATGCATATATTCTTGATCCAACTGTTAAACTTCTTGTTTGCCATGATGCTTATCTGTTTTATGAAAAAGTAAAGTGTATAAATAGATTCTTATTTTTCCGAGATAGCCAGCCGCTCCTTAGCGCTAGAGCGGCTGAGCTATATATAATCATGTGTAATAGATTACAAATCGACTGTGTCTGAACGCTTAGCCCAAGAAAGGATCTTTACGCTGACGCTAAGATACTTCTCGTTCTCATCATCTGGCAGAGTTGGGTCTACTGGAGGTACACCAGGGTAGCCAGGACCATAGACGTTGCCAACTTTCAATTCATACCAGTTGTTACGGAGCATACCATAACGGCCAAGATACTTGTCGTTGTTTTCTCCATAGTTTTCACCTGATTTCCATTCGGTTAATGCATCACCAAAGTGCTTGACACGAGCGATATAGTATGTAACACCCTTAAGATAGGTATTGATACCAACCATCTCTTCTGGACGACCAGCTTTCAAGCCGAGTTTATCATTAATCTCTTTAACGATCTCTTCACCAGTCTTTGTGCCATAAGTAGCATCTTTTTCGAGATGAGTTGTACCAGCAGCATCCACGATATCTTCCAGAGTAATCACATGAGAGCCTTCCTTCTTGAGATTTGTATACTTAACTTTATAACCACTTGGGAGAACTGACTTTGCTGCTGCTTCTAATGCAGCCTGCAATTTAGTTTCATTCAGGATAGTTTTCATATTACCAATGGTGTAGAAAGTTCCATCTGTTGTCTCTGCAAGGCTATTGCCTGCATCATCCTTAGGAGTATATGTTGCCTTGAAGATAACGCGGGTTGTCTGACCCTGATACATGTTTGCCAAGTTGAAGGTGTTCTCTAAGCAATATACCGGCTTGCCGAAGTCTTTATCAATCTCACCTGTAGCAGTGATAAAATTGAATTCTTCTTTTCTTTTGATATCATTAGCTTCATCTGCAGTATTGAGTCCAGCCAAATTGTAGTTAGGATCCTTACCCCAATAAACTCGTTTGTTAATACCTGTGAAACGAGCTGTAGTCCAAATAGCAGAGAAATCTGTGCTCAAACCATCAATATTATGAACAGCGTATGTCTTCTGGTTTGTGATATCCAAAGCCCAATTGCTAAATGTTACCTCACTCTTTGTAGTAACTGTTGGGTTTGCCTTGTCTTTAACAGTTATTGTTCCAGTTGTTCCAGGCGTAGCTACAGTCATCTTTGCTACTCCACGCTCTACGTAAACATTTGCAGCTTTCGTTCCACTCTCTGCCTCTGTCTGTGTAGCATAAATATTATTTTTATCAATTGTAACCAAAGTTGTTACTGAGCCAGATTCATTCAATGGTGCATTAGCCATATAGAAGTTGTCTGTTGCAGCCAAATCTGTTACTTTAGGAGTCTGAGCCGTGTTATTCCAATCATTATAACTTTGACCTGCAGTAGGCAATTTAATCTTTACGTCACCACTAGCAGTTTTGTTATTGAGTAAAATCAAAACTCCATATGTATTCTTGGTATCCACATTGGTAAGCTTTGCTACAAGCTTTTTAGATTTTGTGACACCATCTTCAGTATCGTTATTCCAAGCTACATTCGCATCAGGTAAATCTACGCTCTCAACAAACTTGTAAGAGCCTTCATCTGAACCATACTTCTGGAAGATAAGGGCAGTTGCGTTAGCAACTTTATACTCATCTTCTGTGCCTGGGTCCACTACAGCACCACCACCTGCATCTGTTGCACGAGTTCCACTTACCGAAGGCAAGTTGATGGTGAAAGTTGCATAACCAACACCAGTTTCATTAGTACCAGTACCTGGACCTGCGGTTCCCAGGTCCTCATTGCTTGAACAGCTTGCTGTCATAGCTGCGATGACAGCCAAGCCAAATAAATGTTTAATCTTCATAATCTTTGAA
>ENA-ORIC01002494-ORIC01002494.1-human-gut-metagenome-genome-assembly--contig:-NODE-2494-length-14688-cov-3.856615_pt1 | contig 14688 bp, 10 predicted proteins | sample MGYA00243023_ERZ508732 | MGnify/ENA primary metagenome ERZ508732 (study PRJEB26277, sample SAMN04329767) | human gut metagenome | biome: human-associated habitat | host: Homo sapiens | place: USA...
GTAGCGAATAGATTGGAATAGAGTTCGTTATGCTTTCCTTTTCGGTTGACTTGAAGCCATCAAAATTACGACTATTTTTCTTTTCATCGTCGTTCCTTGTCCTTTGGGGTTGTTTTATGAGTTTTACATTCTTTTCGGATGGTTACTTTTTTTCAAGTCCGTAATCCTCAATGTGTTTAAGGTATAAAATTCATAAAGTTCTTTTTATATTTTCCTCCACTGGCAATATTATCTAAATGTTCAATATCTCATTTCTTCTTTTAAAAGAGATTGACAATCCGGCTGCAAAAGAATATATTCAATTGAAGAAGTATTTGGGAATACCTGCCTTAACTGAGGAATTGGATAAATTCTTAAAAATTATGGGGTCTCAGACACTCGCTTCTTCAAATACCGGCCTGCTTGATTTAGAGATTTTATTGAAATGGGAGCCTAAACTTGAGATTTGAACAGTTAATTATAAAATTTGGTTATGAATTTAAGAGTATTATTTTTTATGTGTGTGTGCCAGTGTGTTGCCCTGGCAGGCTTTGCACAAGGTGTGGAGTTCAGAGACATTTCGTTTGCCGGGGCGCTGAAAGCGGCGAAGGCGGAAAACAAAACGGTATTTATGGATTGTTATACCTCCTGGTGCGGTCCGTGTAAGATGATGACAAATGATATCTTCCCGCAGGAAAAGGTGGGGAAATACATGAACGAGAACTTTGTATGCGTCAAATACGATATGGAAAAAGGGGAAGGTGTCGAATTGAAAAAACGTTATGAAGTATCCGCTTATCCGACTTTTCTTGTGATCGATGCGGATGGGACGATGGTACACCGTTTTGTCGGTTATCGGACGGCAAATGATTTGCTCAGCGAATTGGATTACGACCCTTCTTCGGCCTGGGGTGCCATACAGACGCGCTATGACTCGGGAGAACGGGATAAAGAGTTCCTGTTGCAGTATCTGAATCTGCTGATGGGGGCTTCCGATAAAAGAGCGGGAAAGGTGGCGGGCGAATTGTTTGCCGCTTTGGATGACGATGAAAAAGTGTCTGAAAAGTATGCTTTCCTGTTTCAGAATCTATCTCTGAATACTGTCGGTTCGGATATTTACGCTTATTTTCTGGCCAACCGTCCGCGTTATGAGAAGGCGATGGGCGAAAAGACGGTGTATAACCTGCTGGTGCGTTGCAATACGGAATACCTGCGCTGGTCTTCTTTTGAAAAACAGGATTTGACACCCGGGGAACGGGCTACCATTCAAAAGAATCTGGATGCAGCCGGGATGACGGAATTGTATCCGTTCTGGAATGTGGTACAGGCTTGCCGTGCGGGTGATTTCAACCGATTGATAAAAGCCTGCCGGCAGAATTTCCCGAAGATGGACAGACATCTGGCTTTCTCTTATTATTCCATGTTCCTCGCCAACATGAGGAAGGACGGTGCGCCAGCCCAGCAAAAGGCTTGTGACAAAATTCTGGAAGAGTTGAAGAATCGGCCGATAGAGTAATATTTTATGTGATACTTGGTGTAAAAGCTTTCCGGTTCCTGTCATCGGGGAAATCGGAAGGCTTTTTTGCCTCGAAGTATACCGGCTGGTTTCTTGGCGGGCCTGAATTTACCGCGTTTGATGGGCAGATGAGCTCGTTGATAGTAGTATAGTGGCGAATGTTGCCTTACATGCCTCGGGTATTTCCTGTACTTGAACGAAAAGGTTACTGGCAGTCTCTGCTCCCATCCATTCTCGTTCACCTGTCTGAATAAGATTTTTTGTCCGATAAAATCGGGGAATGGGCTATAATTGCTATATTTGTATAATATAAGATGCGGTTCGGCAAAATCAATCCAACCAGTTTGTTGTTTTTGCTCTCGCCTTTCACTATATTTGTCCATCATAGATGTTTTCGATATGGCGGAAGAACCGGAGAATTTCTTATACGGTATCAATACCAAGCAGGAAAAGGCATGGCAATATTTATATGCGGAGTATTATTCTCCGCTTTGTTGTTATGCTTTGAAAATTCTGAAAGACAGGGAATATGCTATGGATGTGGTGCAGGGGATCATTGTCCGGTTATGGGAAGCGGATACTTATTTCGAAGATATGCCTTCTTTCCGCGGATACCTTTATCGGGCGGTATATCATAATTGTCTGAAAGTTTTACGTGACCGGAATATAAAAGAACTGTGTTTGACCCAATGTGGGCAGGAAGAGGAGAGCGCCGGAGATTTCGGGGCGGTGATCGAGGAAGAGGTCGTCCGTAAATTGCGGGGCGTGATTGCCCGGATGCCGGAGAAACGACGGGAGGTGATGCTGCTTTGTTTAGAAGAAAAAACGGTGGAAGAAATCGGTGAAATTCTGGGAATCAGTGTCAATACGGTCAAAAAACATAAAAAAGAAGCTTATCAGTATATCCGGAAAATTCTGTCGCCTGACATTTTCATTTTATTCTGTCTTTTATTCCACCCCAAAGATTGACTTTTTAAATAAATTTATCCGTTTTTCGAAAAAAATTCAGTTAATAAAGGTACCCGTTTTGTCTTTTTGTGGATTATTTATATAAATAATCGTTATATGAACAAAGATGACGAAATAAGGGAAGAACTTTCTGATTTATGGTGTAAAGAAATTACCGGACAATTGAAGGGAAGTGAGAAAATCCGTCTTCAAAACTTAATAGAAGAACGGGAATTTCCTTTTCCGGATCGCAAACGTTGGTTAGCACGTTTACGTCAGAAAGAGGAGTTCGATTCTGCAATAGCGTATCGTAAATTCCTGCAATACAAAAACAGGAAAAGGTGGTGGAGGTTTGGGCGTATCGGTCTTACCGCAGCGGCAGCCGTTTTGTTGTTTGTGGGGATTGGACTGGTTTGGAGTCATCGGGAACAGCTACGGTCTGTCCCCCCGCTGACGGTAAAAAATGAAGTGGTGGAACCCGGCAGGAGCAAGGCGATGATTACGCTGGCAAACGGAGAGAAAATAGTTTTAGGAGATAAAAAACAGCAACTGATCGGAGAAGACGGAACGCTCCTGAATTTGGATTCTGCCGTCGTGGAATATAAAGGAAAACAAAAGACACCAGCATTGGTATACAATACCATTGATATTCCGATAGGAGGGGAATATCAGTTGGTTTTAGCGGATGGAACTAAAGTTTGGCTCAATGCCGATTCAAAACTAAGGTTCCCGGTTAGTTTTACCGCAGAACGGCGGGAGGTTTATTTAGAAGGAGAGGCCTACTTTGAGGTGGCGAAAGATAGCGAACATCCTTTTATCGTACACATTTCCAGGGGAGCGATTGAGGTGTTGGGTACGGGGTTTAACGTTCGGGATTACCGGGAAGAACAAAAAACCGTTACAACATTGGTGCAGGGAAAGGTGGTGTACCGACCGGAGAGACAACCGGGTCGGGAAATCATGTTGGAACCTGGTTTTCAGATAAAGGATGAAGAAGGAGGAAGTCTTCAACCCCGGAAAGTAGATGTTATTTTATATACCGGCTGGAAAGACGGAAAATATGTTTTTGAAAATGCAACACTGGAAGAAATCATGCAAGTATTGTCCAGGTGGTATGATATTGCCGTTTTTTATAAACGCGAAGAAGTCAAAAAATTACATTTTACAGGTGATCTGGAACGTTATAAGACAATCAACGATTTTCTGGAATTTATGGAAATCGGTGGAAATGTCCGGTTTAGCATAAAAGGCAAGACTGTTTTGATAGAATAAAAAATAAAGGAGCGGATGTCAGCGCCAACCTTCATCCGCATCCGAGCAGTTAATTTCAGTATTCACTAAAACTAAAACAAAGTTATGAAAAAAAACGAAGTGTATGGGCGTAGTGTACCCATTAATTTTAATCCTTTATTCCGGGTTATGAAATTATGCCTTTTGTTTACTGTGATGTTGAATCTTTCGGTAGTTGCTGCAACAAATGCACAATTGAAAAAGGTTTCCCTGATCATGGAGAACGCAGAGTTGCGTCAGGTATTTAAAAAAATAAAACAACAAACCGGTGTCCGTTTTTTTTATAATGAGGAGAAATTGAAAAATATCGGGAACCGCCGGATCGAAATTCATGATCTGGAATTAGAGAAGGCATTGGATGAGATATTGGAGGGGACGGAACTTACTTACACTTTCCTGCGGGATGTTGTGGTAATCAAAGACAGGGAAAACAGTCGGGAGGTGCTGGAAACTCTGATGCAACAGAAAAGGCTGATCCGGGGAATTGTCAAAGATGAAAAAGGAATTACCCTTCCCGGAGTTTCTGTTATAGTGAAAGGTACCCAGACAGGTGTTGCGACCGATATCAATGGTCGGTTTGAGATCAAAGTGGACGATGAGCCCAACCTGATTTTGCAATTTTCTTTTGTGGGCATGAAAACGAAGGAAATAAAAATCGGAAACAATCAGGAATTGAAAGTGGTCTTGGAAAGCGCTGCCGAAAGTCTCGATGAGGTGATTGTTACAGGTTACCAAACTATCTCGAAAGAACGGACTACCGGTTCGTTCGGAGTGATAACTCCCCGGAATATCGAGACAAAATTACAGTCGAATCTGAGTTCTGTCCTGGAAGGACAGGCCACTGGAGTTGTACTGGATAAAGACGGTAAAATAGAAATCCGTGGTGTGTCAACTTTCAATGCGGAAAACGAGCCTTTGGTGGTGTTGGACGGTTATCCTATCGAGGGGGGGCTCGAATCGATTAATCCTGAGAATATTGAGAATATTACAGTGCTGAAAGATGGGGTCGCTGCCTCTATCTATGGGTCCAGAGCTGCTAATGGTGTGATTGTAGTAACGACTACCCGTGGGGCTGCCGATCGTTTTAACGTATCTTATAAAGGAATTGTAAGTACGATTTTAAAGCCTCAATTATCTAAATTGAACCGGGCGTCGACTTCGGATTATATCGATGCGGAATTAGATTTGTATTACCAGAATCCGAACCGTCCCAGTACGCAATCCGTTAGCAATATGAGTAAAGTGACCTGGCTGATGATGCAGGCACGGGAAGGAAATATGACTGAGGCAGAAGCTTTGGCTGAAATCGATAAATTGCGGAATATAAACGGTTTGAAGCAGGCGGAGAAATACTTTTACCGCAATCAGCTCAGCCATCAGCATAATATAGCCATCAATGGCGGTACGGAGAAAAATCGGTTTAATGCAGCTGTCAATTATATGTATAATCGGGGAAATATGATTCATTCCGACAATTCCCGTCTGATTTTCGATTTGAAGAACGACTGGAAACCGTCCAAATACATTTCGTTGGGATTAATGGCTAATGTCGTATATACTAAAGATGAACATCCGGTAAGAGGTTGGAGCGATTTGTTGGGTTATACCAATACTTCGTTGATACAGCCTTATGATAATCTGGTCGATCCGGAGACGGGCAAACCGACGACGGTATTTTCGACCAGTACTTATAAAATTGCCAATTATGAGAAAATCGCTAATATGAAGGACTGGAGCTATAATCCGATTGAGGATGTGGGTAAGGAGACGACCGATACGGAAGATATTCAGACTCGTTTGGGAGGAACCTTAAAGATATATATTATCGATGGATTGAATATCGAGACCGGAGGGATTTGGACCAAAGGAAATAAAGTGGAGAAAACGACTTATGACCGGGATGCTTATCGTATCAGGATTCAATACAATGATGCAACCTCCAAGACAAACAACGCCAGTCATTATTTTCCGGACGGAGCAATGATCGATGAATGGCGTAACATCAATGAAAGCTGGACACTCCGGACTCAGATCAACTTTAACCGTTCGTTTCTGAATGACAGGCACCGGGTGACCTTCCTTGCCGGAAATGAAGTACGCAAAAGTACTTATAGTAATAATCAGTATGCGACCCGTTTGGGATATAATCCGACGGCAGGATCTTTCATCCCGGTAAATATAAAAGATTGGAATTCAGGTTTGAATAAGGCGGATATGTTGTTCGGCTCGACTACGGTTTATTCTTTAAAAAACGGGGCGTATAATTTGCGGGATAACCGTTTTGTTTCCTGGTATGGAAACGGTTCTTACGAATTCGACAGCCGTTATCTGGTTAGCGGAAGTGTACGGTTGGATTTGACCAATTTCTTCGGAACAGATTCGAAATACCGGTATAAACCGTTATGGTCGGTGGGAGCAACCTGGAAATTGGCTGAAGAGAAATTCTTCTCCGTCTCCTGGATCGATCGTTTAAATCTGCGGGCTTCTTACGGAATCAACGGAAATATTTCTTTAAGCGAAGGTCCGTACCTGATGCTTGCGGCAGGCTCTTATCAGGAAATGACCGGTGGAGTTTCTTATAGTATTGCTTCTCCTCCAAACAATCAATTGCGTTGGGAAAAGACAAAAACGACCAATATCGGTGCCGATATCGCTTTATTCGATAACCGTATAAATCTGACTTTCGATTATTATTTGAAGAACAGCTCCGATTTGTTGGCCAGAGATGCCATCGACCCGACGACCGGATTCAGCAGTCTGACAAAAAATGTCGGGGAAATGCAGAACAATGGTGTAGAATTTTCTGTTAATGCCGATATTATCAAAAAACAGGATTTCGTCTGGAATTCGGTTTTCAATTTCAGTTATAATAAAAATAAAGTTAAAACATATAATGTAACCCGGATGTATACCAGCCAATGGGCCAGTATGGCACCTATTTTAGCTGAAGGTTACCCTGCCGACGCTATGTTTGGATTTAAATATGCGGGTCTGAACGATAAAGGAGAAGCTTTGGGGTATTCGGCAAACGGAGAGAAAGACCGGCTCGCTAACTTGACTACCGATGATATTATATATTTGGGTACGGTACGTCCGAAATATGATTTGTCGTTTACCAATGCGTTCAAATATAAAAACGTTCAGCTTTCTTTTATGTTTATCGCCAAATTAGGGCATCAATACCGTAAAGACGGTTTCTATGGTATGAATTATCAGAATCGTCATGTTGCCGACCGTTGGCAAAAGCCGGGAGATGAAGCTACCAAAAAATATCCCCAACTCCGGAGTGGAAGTACGGAACATTGGTATTTCCCTTATACCGATTTCCTGACCGGAAACGCCAGTTATATGAAATTGAGGGATGTGACGCTTGCCTATACCTTCCCTAAACATTGGTTGTCTTCTGTAGGAGTAAACAATGTTCGGGCTTACTTCCAGGCACGCAATATTTGGACTGTGACGGCTAAGGGGACGGATATAGACCCGGAAACTGCTCAGGTGAATATGACAGGAGCATATAATAATTTTACGGAACAGGGATTCACGTCATTGCCATTGCGTCCTGAATTTTATTTTGGTTTATCATTTTCATTCTAAATATATATACTTATGAAAGCGAAATTATTGACTATTTCTTTAATGGTGGGCTTGTTTATGGGGTGTCATGATTTTTTGGATGTCAAGCCTGTCGGAAAATTGATTCCTACGGAAGTAGAAGAGTTTGAGAATATACTCAATAATACGTATACGGTAGATTGGTACTATATGGACAATAATAAAGGTACGCTTCTCGCTTCTTTGGGAGATAACCTGCAAATCAGTGAGAATAGTGCCAATTATAATTATACCGCAACCCATCCGAACATTAACCGCTACGCTGCCTATACGTTTAAATTGCCTTACGGTAATCCTGAAAAACCCGATTATTTTTGGGAATGGGGTACTTATCGTGCCGTCGGTTTGTTGAACAATGTGATTGACGGGGTAAATGACGTAAAGAATGAAAAGACGGCGAAATTGGCTGAGGAATTGTCGGCACAGGCCCGGGCTGCCCGGGCGTGGTCTTATCTGACAATGGCCATGATTTACGGACCTGTTTATGATCCTGCCGGAGCTAACGATACAAAAACGATTCCTTATCGTACCGCAGCTTCTCCTACAGAAGCTAATCCGGCATTATCCACAACGGCCGAGGTGTTCGGGCTGGCCAAAGCGGATATCGATTTCGCTCTGAAGAGTGTTCCCGATAATGTAAACCATCCTGCCCGTATGAATCGATGTGCAGTACAGACTTTGATGGCTTATTATTACATGTTTGCACGTGATTTCGGAAAAATGCTGGAATATGCAGATATGGCCTGGACATCGGCCTTAGCTCAGCAAGGTTCGGTGGATAATTTGATTTATAATTACAACGATTTCTACTATGAACCCGATCCGGAGGCCAGTCCTTCTCCGGGTACTGATGTGGAGGTATCATTGGATTTGAAGGGCCAGGACGATTATTTGGGACAGACCTATCACCGGGAAATGTTGTTCTATCGGGTTGCTCCTTCAGGAGGGATGGGAAGCAGTGGTTATCCTTCGGTAGAGTTTATCTCTCTTTTCGATAAAAATACGGATTTGAGATACCGGTTGTTTATGCTGAAGGATTTAGGATATGCGACGACTGTAGGGGATACGAAGTATGATGACGGGATTGTCTTACAATATTATCGGGATGTAAAAATAAAAATGACACAAGGATTCAGTTATCCTGAACTGTTGTTGATGAGAGCAGAAGCATACGCCCGGAACAGTCGGAAAACAGAAGCTTTGTCTGACCTGAATACCCTCAGGAAATACAGGTATGACAATACGCAGGGAAGTACGGACCTTCCCAATGGAGCTGCCCTGACTGAAGATCAGTTGTTGGAGGAAATCCTGAAAGAACGCCGCAGGGAATTACCGATTGCAACTTTCCAGCGTGTGCTCGATCTGAAACGTTTGGCATTGGATAATGGCAAGCCGTGGTGTAAAACCACTATCGAGCACAAAATCGGAACTCAGACTTATTCGGCTTCGATAAATTCCGAATATTACGTTCTCCCTATTCCGAATAACATTATAAAATATAATCCGCAGTGGGGATTGCCGTTGGATACCCGGCCCTATAATCCGAAATAGACCGGGGAAAGAAAAGATCGAAAGTGTTTTGATGAAACCAGGGGCTGTCTAAGAAATGAAGTGCCCTCAAAAAGTTGGACATAAAACTTTTGGGGGCATTTCACTTTTAGACAGTTCTTTTTTTATTGTTTTTCAACGGGATTGTGACGGATTATTTGATTTTTTGTGTCTCCACTTTCCTTTTTGTGTATTATAGTCTTCGATTTTTTATACATTATCCAGTTGTAAACAGAGAGGATTGGACAGGTTTCCATCCCCATATTCCCTCCGTCTATTTTTGGATGTAAGTTATCGGAGATGAAGCGTGGAATCCAATGAATAGAGGATGAAGATAAAAAGGAGAAGCTTGAAAAATTAAAGAAATTGGATAAATTTGTATTTATAAAATACAGAGAGTAGTGCATTTTAAATCATAATGGGGTGGAAGATAAAATTAAATATGAAAAACATTGGCTGAAACTGTTGGTAGAAGGAGATGAGAAGGCTTATAAACGTTTGTTTGATTTATATTATTCCTCATTGGTCATGTTTGCTGCAAAATATTTGAGAGATACCGATCTGGCAGAGGATTTGGTACAGGATGTCATTTATGATTTCTGGAAACAGAGGCAGCATCTTTCGGAACTTTCTTCTTTGAAATCCTGGTTGTATATATCAGTGAGAAACCGGTGTATCAATTATTTGGAACATGATAAGGTGAAGAAAAAATACTTACAATTAAACGGGGAAGCTGAAGCTGATTTTTTTCTATCGCAGATCATCGAAGAAGAGGTGTATCTGGCATTGAAACAGGCAATTGATATTTTACCCCCTAAAATCAGGACTATCTTTTATCTGATACTGGAGAGGAAAACCAATGCGGAGATCGCCTCTTTGTTGGGGATAACCGAAGAGGCTGTAAAGGCTTATAGAAAGAGAGGTATGAAGATGCTGCGGATACGGTTGAGTAATTTCTGGATATTAGCATTGTTAATTTTTTAAATTTTTGCCCACTTTTTAGTTTTTTCCTGTCTTTATACAAAAGGCAGAAAATATGGAATTAAAAAGTGAGAAAGCATTTCGGATTGCTGATTTGATTTTGCGTTATCAGGAGGAGACTATCTCAGAAGAGGAGATGGAAGAACTCAGGCTTTGGCTGAAGAAATCAACGGAACATCAGCAACAATTTGAAAATCTGAATGATCGTGACTATATCAGGCGGAAACGCGAACTGGATTTGTCTATAAATCCGGCTGCTGCGTATACTGCTTTTTCTGAAAGAATAGCAAGGGAACGTCCATGGTCTTACAGGAAGTTGCGTGGGTTAGCTGCTGTGGCAGCTGTATGTCTGATTGCAATAGGAATTTACTGGTGCTGGCTCCGGGAAGACAGGAACGGTACGCTTGTTCCTCAGGTATCGACATCTGTCATTCCTGCTGGTAGTAGTAAGGCTGTCCTTACCTTGGCCAACGGGGAACAGATTCATTTGTGCGGAGATACTGCCACTTCTATAAAGCAGCAGGACGGTTCTGTAGCTAAGGCTTCGTCTGCCTCTTTAGTGTATCAGAATATTCCGTCTTTGCCGGAAGAGCTATTGTATAATTCTTTGAGTATTCCCCGTAAGGGAGAATTTACACTTGTACTGTCCGACGGAACGAAAATCTGGCTGAACTCGGAGAGTGAAGTGGAATATCCGATTGTTTTTCCCTCCGGGGAACGAAGGATACGTTTGCAGGGAGAGGCTTATTTTCAGGTGGCCTCTGATAAATCGTCCCCTTTTATTATAGAGATGGGAAAGGTGCAGGTACAGGTGTTGGGAACCTCTTTTAATCTCCGGGCTTATCAGGATGAAGAAATGATTCAGACCACCCTGGTGGAAGGGAGGGTATGCATGTTCACCGACAAAAAACGGATATTGTTGTACCCGAATGAACAGGGGGCTATAGAGCTGAAGACTGGTAATTTAGTTAAAAAGCAAGTGGATGTACAGGCATATATCGGTTGGAAAAACGGGAGGTTTATATTCGAACGTCAGACTCTGGAAGATATTATGAGGACTTTGTCGCGCTGGTATGATGTGCAGGTGGTGTTTCAGTCGGAAAAAGCCCGGCATATTGAATTTACCGGTAATTTAAGACGTTATGATGATTTCGGACAGATCGTGTCGATGCTGGCTCTGGCTTGTCCCGCAAAATTTAATGTTTCAGGAACTACTATTTATATCGCAGAATAAAAGACAGGTAGCCGATGTAGGGAATCGGCCGCCTGTCCGTTCTGGTATTTATTTACTTATAAGTCAAACAAAGTTATGAAAAAAACGAAAAACAGGAAATTTCCCGGTGTATTTCTCCCGGGACGAATGATGCGGACGATGAAGCTGATGACTTTATTACTTGTGTTACAAACTTTTCAAGTGACTGCGAAAGGATATTCGCAGGAAAATATCACATTGAAAATGAAGAATGTGACCTTTGCAGAGGTCGTTAAAGAGATTGAACGCCAATCCAAAGTGACTTTCCTTTATAATCATGATTATGTACGTGAGCTGGATCGTCTGAATCCGGATTACTCGAATTTGAATCTTCAGGAAGTATTGGATCATATTTTGACAGGAACCAATTTGGAATACAAGTTGATCGATAATACGGTGGTCATTACTGCTAAACAGGGACAGGATCAGTTTGAGCAGGAGATACAGACCATAAAAGGAAAAGTTGTAGATGTACAGGGACATACCTTGCCCGGAGTGACTGTCGTTATCAAGGGTACGAACCTGGGGGTTGCTACGGATATGGATGGAAGATTTTCTATTCAGGTACCCCGTGGCAAGGCTGTCGTCCTGGTGTGTACCTTTGTTGGAATGCGTAAAAAGGAGGTGAATTATGTGGAAGGGAAAGAATTGACTATCGTCATGGAGGAGGAGGCTGCAGAGATGGACGAAGTGATTGTGACGGGGTATTTCCAGAAATCGAAAGAGAGTTTTACAGGTTCGGAGGTAACCATCAATACCGAGGAACTGAAAAAAGTCGGGGCTTTGAATATGATTCAGGCGTTGAATGCTTTCGATCCTTCTATCCGCTTGAACGAGAGCCTTACACAAGGGTCTAACCCCAATGTGATACCGGATATTACGATCCGGGGAGAGAATGGTTTTGACCTGAGGGCCAATGCTGACGATGCGACGACAAACCCCAATGCCCCGCTTTATATTCTGGATGGAGTGGAGGTTTCGGCAGAACGGATCTATGATATGGACCTGAACCGGGTGGAATCCACGACTATCCTGAAAGATGCCAGTGCAACGGCTTTATATGGGTCTCGGGGTGCCAACGGAGTGATTGTCATTACGACTATCCGTCCGAAAGCCGGACAAATCCGGATAAACCTGAATGCCAATTACAACGTTTCAATCCCGGATTTGAGGGATTATAATTTGATGAATGCTGCGGAAAAACTGGAATATGAACGCCGGGCCGGTGTATATACCGATCCTGTTTATTCAGAACAGGTACGACTGGAAGAACTTTATAATTCACGTTTGGAAGAGGTGAAAAGAGGGGTGGATACTTATTGGTTGTCCCAGCCTCTGACTACTTCGTTAAATCAGCGTTATTCGCTCAATTTTGAAGGAGGAGATCAATATTTCCGTTATGGCGTGGATTTACGATATGATACGGATAAAGGAGTCATGAAGAAATCCGGACGGGACCGGTTGGGGATTAACTTGACTTTCAATTACAATATCGGTTCCAGCTTTTTTATCCGGAATGACTTGTCGGTCGATAATGTGAAAGCGAAGAATTCTCCGTACAATGAATTCTCTTTGTATGCCAACCAGAATCCGTATGACCGGATTTATGACGAAAACGGAGAGTTTGTGGAAAAACTTTCTTCGGGTGACTGGAATCCGTTGGTCAGTGCCAATCTGCCCAAGCGTAATACCAGCACTTATACCTCTGTTCAGGATAATTTCAATATCGACTGGAGGATTATTCCGGCTTTGCGTTTACAGGGGCGTTTCAGTTATACCAGGCAGTTTGACCGGCGGGATTTGTTTAAATCTCCGGAATCACTGGATTACAGTACAGAAACGGATCCGAAAAAGAAGGGGAGTTATTATCTGGTAAATTCCCGGAGTGACCGGTTTGACGGTAATTTGACACTGGCTTATAATAAGACGATAGATAAACACATGCTGAATGTCGGGGTCGGAAGCAATATCATGCAATCGGAGACGGAAGGTGAGTCTTTTACCGGAGTCGGGTTTATCAATCCGGACATGATTTTTATCGGTGCAGCCAATGCTTTTCAGGAAAATACCAGTCCTCAGGGAACCTATGATAAATCGAGATTGGTAGGATTTTTTACCAATGTAAATTATGGGTACGGCAATCGTTACTTCCTGGACTTTTCTTTTCGTTCGGACGGTTCCAGTAAATTCGGACGTAATTCGCGTTTTGCTCCTTTCTGGTCATTGGGGGTAGCCTGGAATGTGCACAATGAGTCTTTTTGGCATGCTCATGAGAAAAACGCATTGAAGCTGAGGGCTTCGGTGGGAAGTACGGGGACAACTAATTTTTCATCTACCCAGGCGCTGACAACTTATTTGTATGATTTTAGCAGGGAATATAACGGAAATTTCGGAGTTAGTCTGGCCGGATACGGTAATTCGAGTTTGAAGTGGCAGACAACCCTTTCTTATAATGTGGGAGTGGATTTTACTTTCTTGCACGGCTTGGTGGTGTTTAACGGAGATTTTTACATTAAAAATACCCGTAGTCTGCTGTTGCCTGTAACTGTAGCTCCTTCGACGGGATTTATCGATTATGTGGAGAATATCGGGAAATTGAGAAATACGGGTGTGGAAGCCCGTTTGCGTTTCAACCTGATCCAGGATGCAGTCAAAGATCTGAGATGGAATGTCACCTTGTCCGCTTTCCATAACCGGAGTAAGATTACCCAATTATCCAATCAGTTGGAAACCATCAATCAATATGCCAACGATGACCGGGCAAACCAGGGAACGGTGGTATATCGTCAGTTCGAGGCGGGACGTTCACAGACGGCTTTGATGGTGGTGCGTTCCGGAGGAATCGATCCGGCTACCGGGAATGAAATTTATATTAAACGTAACGGGGAAATGACTTTTGAATATAACCATAACGATAAGATCGAATGTGGGGATATGAAGCCTAAAATCGAAGGAAATGTGAACACTAATCTGAACTGGAAAGGATTCAATCTGTATATGCTGTTTAAATATCAGTACGGTGGAAAAATATATAATGCTACCCTGGCCTCGAAAGTGGAAGGGGTTAATCCGCTTAAGAATGCTGATAAACGGGTATTGTACGACCGTTGGAAAGAACCGGGGGATCATGCGAAATTCAGACGTATCGACGATACGAGTGCGCCCTATCAGACAACCCGCCTGGTATTTGATAACAATTTGCTGGCTTTGCAAAGTGTCTCCCTGTCATATGAGTTGCCTCGTAAGATTTCCCAGAAAATGTATATGGAAAGAGTGAAGCTGCTGTTGAGTTCCACCGATCTGTTCCGCTTGTCCTCGGTAAAACAGGAACGGGGGACGAGTTATCCCTTTGCACGTACTTTCAGTATCGGTTTGAATGTTACTTTTTAGTCGTTAACAGATAAAGATAGAACTTATGAAAATGAAAAATAGCATATGGAATTTAGTTTGGGTGTGTTTGTTATGCTCCTGTAATTCCTGGTTGGATATTAAATTGATAAACCAGAGCGAAGCATCGGAATTGTTCAGTACGGAACGCGGAGTTTCCGAAGCGTAGGCC
>ENA-ORIC01002497-ORIC01002497.1-human-gut-metagenome-genome-assembly--contig:-NODE-2497-length-14653-cov-2.856408_pt1 | contig 14653 bp, 10 predicted proteins | sample MGYA00243023_ERZ508732 | MGnify/ENA primary metagenome ERZ508732 (study PRJEB26277, sample SAMN04329767) | human gut metagenome | biome: human-associated habitat | host: Homo sapiens | place: USA...
GCGGGATGTGGAAGACAAAGAGACCTGAATAAAACGAGAAGGGGCTGTCGCAGAAGCGGTAGCCCCACTATCGTCAATCCGAAAGACAGAGAATCCAATCGTTTCCCGTTTATTTTTTGAAATAGGAAACTCCGGTGCTACCAGAATACCGGTCGCGCAAGCTGTGAGCCGCCAACACGTTTTTTCGCGTTCCGGAATGAATCAAACGTCAATCGGCCGGAAAATAAATCAGAAACTCACGATAATACTCAATACCCGCCGCCGGAAAAGAATGATATAATATAGAAAAACACGCTCTGGAGGTTAGTTTATGAAAAGGTTTCTGCTTATCCTCGCCATCTCGATGATTCTGATTCTGTCCGCTTGCGGGGACACTGGAAAATACATCACAGCTGACCCGTCAGTTTATCGCGTCGTCCGTAGTGACCTTTCATCATCAGCCGTGACGAAGTCCGCGGTAAGTCTCAAAAACAGTCTCATAGACCTCTGCGGAAGCGATATCGCGATCGCGACGGATTATGACGCTGAGGTTACGTTTGAAATCCTTGTCGGATCGACAAACCGCGCCGCCTCGCTTGAAGCCGCCGAAAGCCTGAAATATCAGGATTTTATTATAAAACTGAGCTCAGACAAGATAATCATCGCCGGTGGAAGCGACGAGGCGACAGAAAAGGCGGTGGATTATTTTACGGAAAACTTCACGGACAAGAAAACCGGTATGATCCATCTCCCGGAAGATGGATATTCGCACATTGTCGAAACTCACTTCGACACGCTCAAAGCTTTCGGTGTCGATCTCGGGGAATTCACGATCATGAATGACTCCCTGCTTGACGACGAAGAGATAAGTGAATTCGCGCGTGAAATCGCGGCTCTCGGCACAAAAAAGCTTCCGTCATCAAACGGAATCGGCAGAAATCAGATAATTCTCGACGGAACGAGCCTCATGGCCGACGATTATTCTGTTATATTCGATAACGAATCGGTGAAAATCACCGGAAGCCGCGATTCGCTTCCGGTCGCGATGGCAGAATTCCTGAAAAATCTCCGTGAGAGAACCGAACGCGACTGCGACCTCATGCCGTCCGACAGCTTCAGCGGTACTGCAAAAGAGCGTACGCTCTACACAAAGGAAAAGCTCATGAAGACGCTTGAAAACGTCGCGGTATCGGATAAAATCATGATCGGTGAGGAAATACAGGGGAACGGCGCCGGGATAATATCTGAGATGATACAGTATTTCGCCGATTCGGCTGGCGGTCATGAGCCGGCGATAATCGGAATCGACCTCGCCTGCTACGGAATTAAGCTGATGGACGTCGACGAAAAGACAAAGAGCGGTTATATCTGTGATCTCGTCGACTACGCGTCGCGCGGCGGAGTCATCACGGCGTCGTCGCACTTCGACAATCCCGGCGACCCGGATAAGGCAGTTCGCGGAAAAATCATCGGCGACAAAACCGGAACGCTCTCAGACTATGAGGCGGCGTTCGAGGAGCTTCTGACCGAAGGAAGCGAGCTCAACAAATTCTGGAAAGATGAGCTTATAGAGAACGCGAGATTCTTAAAAGCACTCGGTGACAACGGTGTTCCTGTGATCTGGCGTCCTCTCCATGAATCGAACGGTGATTGGTTCTGGTTCTGCACATCGCAAGACGGCATTACGCTTGATTCCTCATATCTCAGACGGATGTGGATCTTCATATATGATCTCTACACGAATGAACTCGGACTTAACAATCTGATCTGGTGCTACAGCCCGAATACCTCGTCGAATACCGAGGACAAACCAGGCGGACTCATGAGTCCATGGTATTGTTATCCGGGCGACGAGTACGTCGATATGGTCGGTGCCGACTGGTACACGGGTGGAAACTACGAAATCGGCGCTAACGACAACTATAGGCAATTGATTGAAAGGACCGGAAAGATAGGCGCGATCACCGAATTCGGTCCGAGCGGAAGCCTCCTGGCGATGGATGATCAGAATCAGGAAGAACTATTCAGCTGCGACGATCTCAGGAAGCTTCTCGAAAATCTCCGCGACGATGGATACGAGATCACATATCTTCTGACATGGGGCAGCAAATGGGGCGTCCCGGAGATGGGACGCGGGGACGAGCTTATGGAATCGGAGATTGCTCTCGGACTTGACGATATGGCAAAGTTGCTCTCCGACTGAACGGATTTGATCCCGCGGAAGGCTCTAAATCCAAAAAGTGCCGACCTCTGAGTTGTTTCATATACCAAGCGCGCAAAAAGCGACGTCCAGGCTGTCCCTTCGGGGTGACCTGGACGTTTTTTCGAGGTATTGCGGCGAGTCCTTCCGCTGTGGAAATACTGAATGATTCAGGTTTTCGCAGAAAAAAGGCTTGAATTTACAAGCTTTTTCCGCGAAAACAACCTTAAATCAGCGTTTCCCTATATGCTGAGGAGAACGAGAGAAGCGATCCCGAGCGCCGCGGCTATATACTGTCTGACCGACAGCTTCTCGCGGTATATCACGATCGAATAAACGACAGAGGCAACGAGTTGACCGGCGCTTATCATCGGGAAGAAGACAGACGCCGCGGCTGAGGTTATCACGATGAGCACGAGCTTATTCGTCACACCGTTCGCGGCTCCGCAGAGAACGGGGAAAGATATAGCGTGAGCGCTTATGCGATCCTTTTCTCGGACAACAGCGGCGGCGCTGAGACCTATCGTCACAAGCGAGAGCGCGACGATCATGAATTCGTTCGCAAACACGCCGCCGAGCGTGTTCTGCTCCGCTTTCTGGGTGACAGAGCAGAAGCCGTTGCAGACGAGGGAGACGATCACAAACACGAGCCATTTACGGTTCGCCGGACGTCCGCTGTCTTTTTCGTCCGCTTTCGCTGAGCGCATCAGTGGCAGTGAGACGATAAAGCACGCGAACCCCGCCGCTTTTGTCGGATTTACCGGCTCACCGAGCACAAGTATCCCGTAAACAGCCGGAATTACCGGCGCGTAGGACGTGATGAGTGACGTCAGCCCATATGGACCGTGCGCGAACGCCGCCTGCGTCGCCGAGATGGAGGTACCGTAAAACGCCGCGAACCCGAACGAATACAGATACATTGCCGGCTCCGACGGAAAACTGTACCCGCGCACCGCCCCCGCCGCCACGAATACAAGCAGCGAAACGAACGACTGTACAGCCCCGAAGAACGCCACCACGCCCCCGCGAACACGGTCGTCATACCCGCGGCGAAGGACACTCTGGATCGAAGAGGTGAAAATGCAGAGGAGGACTAAGATAATGGTCATCTGAAGTTTATTTCACATTCATCGAGTTCAATCTCAAACGCGGCGTGGTCGAAAGCATGAAGGGTAGTCAGTTGCATTTTGCCGTCCTTCAGCTCACCGGAGCAATTGACGAAGCCGACCGGTTTTCCGTCAGGCACAGAGACAGCCGGGTGAGGTATCTTGTCTGCCGACGCGTTCAGAAGGAGCACGGATAGGCGGTTTCCTTTTGCGGACGCTATTATGTACAGATCCGGCTCTCCGGTCAGGCTGACAGGTGGTTTCGCGAAATCGGTCACTATCTTCTGGAGACGATAGTTCCGCCAGAAGCGCTCGTCGTCGAAATCCGCGCGGAAGTTCAGGACAAGGAAGCTGTTCCCGTCCGCGTTCGTGTACTCAAATGCCGATGGTATTCCGTTGTCGTACTCGGCGAGAACAGACGCTGTTTCCTTTATCGTTATGCCGTAAGCGTTCAGTCCGAAATCCGTTCTCGTATAGTCGTCCGCTTCGATAAAATGCTGATACGACGGATGTATCCGCTCGCCGAAGTCTGAGATGCCGGTGTCGATGCCTTTTCCGGCGAGTATACGCGCCGCGTGAAGGTCGATTATGAGCGGCTTTCCGAGCGCTTCTTCCGGCAGTTTCTTCGCGTCCTCACCAAACGCCAGTCCGGAGACACCCTCGTCGAGCGTCATCGGGAGCGAGCAGCCTGTGACGAATCTGTACGCGCGGGAGAACAGCATATTCTGTATGAAATCCTCCCCGACGAATGTTTCCGGAAGATCATAGTCCGCGAATTTGCGCTCTGTCGACCAGACGTGTACTCCGACAGGCGTCTTTCCATCGAACATTCCGTGAATCTTTTCTCTGTCCCCGGCATTGTCATTGTGCCGCTCAAGGTAGCCGGGATCATAGTCGGACGCGGCGGAGTAGTAATCGAGCATATATTTGTGCATTCCGTCAGCTCCGCTGTCGGCTATCAGTGCTAGGTCGAAGAGTTCGAGATAGGACGCGGGCGTTATATATCTCGGTCGCGGCCAGACGTCCCCTTCGCCGATAACCTCGATATCCGGGTCGTATTCATGCGCGGTTCTTATCTCGCGGCGGTTTATGTCGATGACGTCGCCGAGCCGGTTACCCCAGTTCCTTGGCGGAGCCCAGTACGGAGCGCCGATGGTTCTGAGGAAAGGACGCGTGCTTCCGGCGAATATCTTTGACATCTCCGGCGATGTCACGCCCTCCTGATCCCAGCAGGTTATGCAGGAGCACTGCCCTAGGCGTATTCTCGGGTCGACCGTGTCTATCGCCTCGCGGAGGGCGGCGGCGTAGAGGCGCATCGCGTCGCCGAGGGAATCCATGTAAGCGTCGCGGTATTTGTTCTTCCCGCCGGTGAAAATCTTCTCTTTAAGCTCATCTCTTGTGAGTGTCTCGCCGACACGGGCGCAGATGTCCGCCATGTGATGCTCACAGAAGCAGGAGAGACCGCTGTCGAGGTGTCCGTATCTGAGATCGTCGTCGAGCAGGATGATATCCGGACCGAGCTCCGCGACCCGTCGTGTGAAATCAGCCGCGAAACGTCTGAACTCCGGGTCTGACGGACAGCACTCATTTGCCGAAGGATGTCCGTTGATGCCGGTTATCTTTGTGAATTTTCCGCCGTCGTCACACATAAACGCCCAGTACCAGACGCCGGTTTCGAATCCCTCTTTTTTCAGGTACGCGAGGTTCTCACGGAGCAGTGAGATAACTCTCTTATTCTCCGTCTCATCTGTAGTAAGCGCTCCGGTAGCGAGAAACGCGCGGTTTATTCCCGCCTTTTTCAGTGCCGCTACTACCCGCTCACGCCCTGAACGTGCGAAATGATCGTTATTTATCGGTATAGAGTATGTATACATTGTTTATGCCTTTCTGTTTATCCGAGCGCGCCCTCAGACTCGGCGGTCTCGATTATGTCGTTCACGCGCTTTTCCCATTTGTCCTTTCTTGACGCATAGTAGGACGCGAAATTGTCTTTTTTTGTTTCCATCAGGTTTGACAGGAAGAAGCCCATCATGCTGTAGTCGCCGAACACGAACCCGAAGTCGACGACACCGCTCCTTGTCGCGAGGTCGATGACCTCGAGCGATTCCTCGTCGCGCGCGCCCCTGACTTTGAGCGCTATATCATAGATGACCGGAGTCACCTGCTTATAGCTCTCCGCCGCCATAGCCTCGGTTATCATGCCGACAAAATCAGTATCCTTGACGGTCTTCGGCACCGCGATGAGAGGCGAGCTTCCGTCCGACATCGTGTAATATCCGCTCTGGTTTTCGTCCCATTTCGGATAGGGAAGTATGCCGTAGTCATCCTCGACGTCGGTAAAGATACGAACTGCGTGCGTAAGAACACCATTCATGAACACCGCACGGCCGTCCATATACGTGTCGCGGTGAAGAGTCCAGTTATTCGACGGGAGAGTTCCCTGCTGATTATACAGAAGATTATATATCTTTTCTGTGATCGCCGCGCATTTTTCCTCGTTTATCGCGAGCACCGGCATATCGTCCTTGTCCTTCTTAACTGTCGTCTCGCCGAAGGAGTAGATGAACGGCGTCGCATATGACGTAACCTGTGCCGTGAGACCGTAGAGGTCATCGTCGTCCCGCTCGTTGTTGCCGTTGAGGTCGCGCCAGATATCCTTTGTCAGCGACGCGTACTTGTCTATCGTCCATTTTCCGTCCTTCGCTGTCTTGTAAAGATCGCCCTCGGAGATGTCGTACTCAGCCGTCAGCCGCTTGTTGAAGTAGACCACGTAATCATGCTCGAGAAAATACGGTGAAATATCTCCGATCATGAGCCAGACCTTGCCGCCGATGCTCAGATTCTCGGTAACGCTCTTGTTCCACCATGGCTTCGACGGGTCGATGTATTTTATGTCGTTGAAATCACTGTAAACGCCGGTCACGGCGAGGTTCGCGGTGTCGATCATATGATTGATTACAAGGTCATACTCATCGTACCCGGAGAGAATCGAGCTCCTTGTGAGATCCTTTACAGCCGCATTGCTGCCGCCGTTCGTCGTATTGATCGTCACGCCGAAGCGCTCCTCGACCGCGCGGTTGCGATGGAATACCGCGTCGTTGATAAGCCCGCCGTTCTCGGTGTCGGCGATGTAGTCGTCGACCAGCATCTCATAGGTGAGTATCCTGAACTCCCGTCCGTCAAAGTCGGTGTCCGGGAGACCGTCGTCTATGTCGCGCGGGTCCTTCTGCTCGCTCGATACACCCGTTGTGGTTCCGGAAGCGCCGTCAGTTTCGATGTCGGACGTAGCAGTGCCGCCGCAAGCCGTCATAATCATCGCGGCAAGAATCATAAGAGAAACGAGAATTTTCCTTTTCATAGCGGTTATACCTCTTTATCGAAATATTTACCGTCTGGCCAGAACGATATCGTAACTATATTATACCGGAGATATCGCGATTTGAAAACGGTCATATCCGTCACACGCGGCAATTATCCGTCATAAAATTTTCGCCATCTCTTGATTCTCCGCAAGTTATATGATATAATTAAGGAAACACTGATTTAAGGTTGTCTTAAAAGAAGGACGGAGGAATACCATGATTTTCTACACACTCGAAATCCTCTCACAGCCCAGAATAGAATTTGCCTGCTCGACTATAGAAATAATGACGCCTGAATCCCGCAACATAATCGACCACCGCAGCGGTATGATTGAATTCGGCATTAACAGCAACATAGATTTCCGCGTGGAATCCGGAACCGGCACCCGCGTCCAGCACGCCGACCGCGTCGGAATCTATTTTCCGGACGAAAAATACACCATCTCTCCAATAATATCAAAAAACGCCGAAACCCAGATGAACTCAGTCTCAGTCCGCATTGATCATATGCGCCTCAAAAGACACTCCACCTCAAGTGACGCCGAAGCTGCAAGGATAATCGACGGCCTCCCCGCCGATTCAATCGCCCTTCCCGAAACGCTCTCCCTCTCCCGCGACGACACCGAGGTCTTCATATCCACCATGCGCTCCCTCATCAGCACCCGTCTCGAACACACCGCCGCCGGCCGTCTCAGATGCCTCTCCCTCTGGTATGAGCTCGCGGCCCAGACCGACTCCGCCTTCCGCTCCGGGATCTACTCACAACTCGAAAAAAGCGGAGATATCCCATCAAGCTCATACTACCATGTCTACCGCATCAGGCACTACGTAACCGACCATATCTCCGAGGATCTGTCCGTCACACGCATTGCCAGCGCAATCGGGCTCTCCCCCGACTACGCAGGCCGGATTTTCCGCCGTGAGTGCGGTATCTCTCTCACCGAACACATCCTCAGAACACGCGTCAGCCTGCTTCGAAGCCTCATAAGCTCAGAAAGCTCTTCCCCTCTCTCAGAACTGACCGCCAGAGCCGGCTTCAAGGACCTGAGGTACGCCCAGCGTGTCTTCAAACAAAAAACCGGCTGTACCATGCACCGCTGCCGCCAACTCGACACCGGCATAACCCTCTGGCACAACGACCCCTGGCAAACCCCCGACTTGGAAACCGATATCTACCGCCAGGGGTCAGCTCACGGAGCCGATAGTCAATAATCACTGTCAGCCACATGATCGGCCGAACCGGAATAATCACAAGAGACACTGAACAATCCTCTGTCAGTGTTCTTGAAAACGGACTGTCTGAACAGCTTCGGACAGTCCGTTTTGTGCTTATCACCGAAACGTTATCTTGATTCTTCTGTGCCATAATGATATAATAATGATGAACAAATCGGATATTTCCGTTCATACGGTATACAGGAGGTATATACATGATTCTTGAAAACACCGCAGGTCTTATGCGCGCGGGACTCGCTTCTGCGCGGTTCGGCTCTTACGCCGTGCTCGTGTGCATGGGGGACACCACCGCGTTCGTCACGTCGCCGGATGTCGGTCCGGACACCTATTTCGATATCGCCAGCATGGGCAAGGCGCTCATCACCGCCCCGCTCATACTCCGCGCCGTCGGGGAGGGAAAAATATCGCTCGACGACACGCTCGACAGATTCTTCGTAATCCCGGAATGCCCGGACAAAGAGACCAAGAAGCATATAACGATAACCCAGCTTCTGACCCACACATCCGGAATCGTCCGAATCCCGCTCTCCCCCGAGGCGGCGGCAAAAGGAAACGACGCCCTCGCCGAGCAGATCATCTCGAACCCGCTCGCCTACACGCCCGGAACGAAGTACGTCTATTCCTGCAACGCCTATATCCTGCTCGGTTTCATAGCGGAAAAGATATACGGCGCCCCACTTGACAGACTCTTCGAAAAATACATCAAGGAACCCCTCGGTCTTACGAGAAGCCGCTTCAACATAGCCCTCGACGAGCCGGACGCCGTGATAAGCTACAGGTGGAGAGAACCCGGAAAGTATCGTGTCGACGACGAAAACGTCCAGATAATGGGCGGTATCGCCGGGAGCGGCGCGAACTTCTGGACACTTCGCGATATCGACGTCTTCTGCAAGGCGGTCATGGAAAGGAGCGGAAAGCTCTGGGCGCCGAATCTGTATGACCTCGCCGAGAAGGACTACACTCCCGGAGCTCAGTTTGAGGAAGGCAGGGGACTCGGCTGGCTCGTGGTCGACAAACGCTATCAACAGACCGGAAAGCTCTTCCCGGATGGAAGCTTCGGTCACTGCGGTCACACCGGCTGCTCAATGTACATGAGCCGCGAAAAGGATCTCCGCGTCATAATCCTGACGAACGCCACGAGATACGCGAACATGGCGAACGATTTTCACGGATACGACTACGGAAAGATCGAGAAGATGCGCGAGGAGATACACAACGCGATAGCGGACGATCTTGGAATAAACTGAATTCTTCACTAACACAGCCTTTTCTTCACGAACTCGGTCGGACTGACACCGGTCCGATCACGGAAGAATCTTGAAAAGTAGTTTGCGTCGTTGAATCCTGTGAGCCTCGCCGTCTCGTTCACGCTCTTTCCGGACGAGAGGAGACGCTTCGCTTCCTCGAGCTTCAGCCGCATCATATACTGGAGCGGCGGGAGACCATACGCTTTCTGGAACCGGTGACGGAAATAGTCCGGCGTCATCCCGGAAATAGATGAGAGAATCGCGATGTCTATGTACTCATCCCGGAAATGTCCGGATATGTACTCCTCTGCCGCCGCGAGCTTCGTTGCCGAGCGATCCGCGCGCTCCACCGGCGTCGTGTCGTCGCGGATCGTCGCGAGAAGCTTGTACAGTGCCGCCATGCACTCGACACTCGCGCCGCCCTTCGCCGACCAGAGATTCGCTACCTTGCAGAAACAGGTGTAGATTTTTTCGGAGTCATTCATCTTTCTCAGTATCGGGTGCGGCGGGAGCGGCTTCATGGAATCGAAGAAGATATAGACGCCTTTTCCCTCTTTGATGACCTTCCGGTCGTAGAGGATATTGTCGCGCGATTCTTTCGGCAAGTACAGCAGAGTTCCGCCCCAGTAGTCGTAACGCTCGTTATCATACAGTATATCGGTGCGTCCGTTCATCTTGATGCCGAGCTGATATTTGTCCCTGTCCGCGAAGCCGACCGAGTGTTCTCCCGGTATGGCGTACGCGTGGCTCGCGAACAGGATGCTGAGACCCGTCCAGTCGTATATTTCAAAGTACTCGTTCATATTTGAATACCCCCAAACAGCTTTACTCAATTATAACACATAAACAGCGGGTTGTAAACCCCGGAATGTCCGTTTTGTGCTGATGACAAGAATTTTTATGAGTTCAGGAGGATAACCAGATGAAAAGAAACACAGGAACAAGAGCCCTCACGCTTCTGCTCGCCGTCATGCTGATGACCGCGTCCTGCGGTACAGCGGCGGATAACCCGTCCGGAGGCGACACAACGTCCGGAGAGGGCACGTCAACGGCGGAGGAAACCACAGCCGCGCGCGACACACTTCCGGATGACCTCGATTTCGGCGGGGAGACGGTGAATCTGTTCGTAGACCGCGAGATGCTCATTCCGGAGTATAACGCGGAGCAGGACGGCGATATCGTCAACGACGCCATATACGAACGCAACAACGCCGTACAGGAGAGACTCAACGTCACGTTCAACTTCATCGAGTCGGACGGACTGTACGCGAACCAGAAGATATTCCAGGGAGCCGTCAGGTCGAGCGTTCTCGCTGGAGAATCGGCATATGACATTGTCGCCGGCTATGGGGTATCGATGTCGATACTCGCGGGTGAAAAACTGTTCTACAACCTGCCTGACACGAAATATATCGACTTTGATATGCCGTGGTGGCCGGACAGTCTGACTGGCGCGCTCAGCGTTTTCGGAAAGCTCTATATGGCGTCGGGCGACATTTCGACGAACACTATCGGCACATCCTTCGGGGTGCTGTTCAACAAGGATCTTACGGAAAAGTATCAGATAAGCGGACTGTACTCTCTGGTTGACGAGGGCAAGTGGACGTTTGACAAGCTGTTTTCACTCACGAGCGACATCTATACTGACCTCAACAGCGACTCAAAGAAAGATAAAGAGGACTTTTTCGGCATCGGAATGTCCGACACATTCATAGACAACGCGTGGTACGCCTGCGGTCTCAGGGTCGTTGAACAGGATGATGAGATGGGACAGAAGGTCTCTCCGCTGCTCACCAGTGAGAAGGCGTCCGACTTCATCAACAAGATGACAAAGGCGTTTCATGGCTCAAATTCCGGATTCATCAGCAACGATGAGGAGAATCCGGTGGATTTCCTTAACCAGAAGTACGTTTTCATGCTGAATTCGATCGACTACGCCGCGAGCACTCTGAGGGACGCGCCATTTGAATACGGCGTTCTCCCGACTCCGAAGTGGGACGAGGCGCAGGAGAACTACATAACCGCGGCGACCTACACAGGCTCTATGTATGCCATTCCGACCGACGCGAAGGATACGGATGTATCATCAGCGGTCATAGAGGCGCTCGCGTCCGAGGGATATTACCGCGTTGCTCCGGCGTTCTTTGAGACGGCGATGAAGGTCAAGTATTCGTCAGACGACGACACATCGAGGATGTACGATATAATCAAAGCCTCGATAATGTACGATTTCGGCAGAGTTTATTCGGCCGCCGGACTTGACGGAATCCCCGGCATGATGCGCGGCGCGGTCAGGGACAACAACAAGAACTGGGCGTCGACCGCCGCGAAGAAGATGTCAAAGCTCGAAAAGCTCCTCGCCGATCTCGTCGAGAAATTCGCGGAGTGAGGATATGCGGCTTGACGCGGAAGCTGTCCGCGATATCACCCGCGGAACCGAGCTTATAACAGAGTGTGATGAAAAAATCTCGTTCTTCCGCTTCACACCGGAGCAGGCGGAAATGTACAGAAAGTACAGGTGTGAGGATTACTGTCTGATGACGAATTCTACGGCTGACGTGCGTATGGCTTTCCGTACCGATTCTGAGCGCGTCGGGTTCGACTATGAGCTGTCGTTCGGTTCTCACCGTGAACCGGCTTGGTTCGATATCTGCGTGGACGGCGCGCTGGTCGTGCATACAGGCAGCGCGGACGGAAAGCCTGAGACCGGTCATATAGACGCCGACCTCGGCAATGGTACAAAGGTCGTTGAGATCTGTTTCCCGTGGTCAAGGGCGGTGACAATCTCGGGGTTCACTCTTGATGACGGCGCGGCTGTCGTACCTGTCAGACGGAAATACACAATGATATCCTACGGAGACTCGATAACGCACGGATATGACGCCGAATACCCTTCGCTCGCGCTGTCGTCGGCGCTGTCGCGGATGCTCGGGGCGGACAACACGAACAAGGCAATCGCCGGGGACATATTCTTTCCGGAGCTGCTTCTGCCGGAAGAGCCGATAACTCCCGACATAGTGACCGCCGCCTACGGCACTAACAACTGGAATATCCAGGATAAGGAGTCGTTTGTCGGGGACTGCCGGCGATTCTATTCCGCCCTGTCGGAAAAATACCGGTCATCGCGGATCTTCGCGGTGCTCCCGATATGGAGGGACGACAACGATAAGCAGACGAGGTTCGGAGAGCCGTTTGAGAGAACCGCGGATATAATCCGCGAGGTATGCGCGCCGCTTGATAACGTAACGGTCGTCGGCGGAACGCGCATGACGCCGCACCTCGGCGATTTCTACACGGACGGTCTGCACCCGAACGACAAGGGCTTCTGCGTGTACGCCGCGAACCTTTACCGTGAGATCATTGCCGCGCTTGGAAACAACTGAAAAAGAGCTTCCGTCGGATTCCGGCGGAAGCTTTGCTGTTTATTTATCGAGTGCTCCGAAGTATTTTATCATGAAGTACAGATACCCGTCCTGCTCGTTCGCGAACTCGTCGTAGTATTCGGCTCTGACGCCGTTCACATAGAGTGGGTGGACTCTCGTGCAGGAGGCGCTTCCGTCCTCGTGGAACAGGCATAGGCAGTTTCTCGCTCCCATCACGGCGCGTTTTGCCATTTTCTTGTCGCCGGCGCATTCCGCGCACTGGATGAGCGCGTCGGACGAGTGAATCGACGCTGTGTGCGGGAAGGTGTCGCCGAAGACGCGGCGTTTCCCGAACCAGAACGCGTCCCAGTGCCGCAGTGCGAGGTTATTGAGAAGATAGCTTGGCTGGCGTCCGTTGAAGCGTTCGAGGATGTCCGCGTGCTTCATCGCTTCGTCGAGCCATTCCTTTTCGCCGGTGATCATGTACATTTCGACGTTCAGGGCGGCGGCGGGGGAGACTATCGTCTGCTCGTACCTGACTTCGTGCTCGGGGTAGTTTATGCCGAAGTTCTTTATGTTCGTGACGTGCTTTCTGAAAAGCTCCGTGATCTCTTCCGCGTCTTCTGTTTTTCCGGCGCTTCTCAGCGCGTCGACCGTTTCGAACATCGACAGACCGTTCGGATAGAATTTTTCGCCGCCTATCGTGTAGTAGACCTTCAGAAGCCGCACCATCTTGTCGAGGTATGTCTCGTCGCCGGTGAGCTTGTACATCTCGAGTGTCATGAGAGCCATCCACGGTGCGTTGTAGAGCCGTTTCGTCGTCGGGTCCTTGCCGATTGTGTTGTATACCTCGCCGGTCTCCTCGTCGAAGAACTCGCGGGTTATGAAGCGGTAGTAGCGGAGAAGACTCGTCAGCATTTCGTCATCCGGTCGGTACTGGAGATATTTCGCGATGAATAGCCCCATTACGAGCCGTTCGCGCGAGGCGTTGTAGTCTCCGTTCAGGTTGTCGAATATCTTCAGCTTGTCCTCGTTGTCATAGATGAGGTATGCGCCGTCGAGAGCGCTCTCCGGGTTTATGTACTGCTGATTGCGGACGATGAATTCCGCGCGCCGTCTCGCCGTCTCCTCAAACGGGATGTGAACGAAGAACTCGGCTTTCGTGGTTCTTCCGCCGGATGTCACATGAAATATGTGCTCGCCGGTGCGCCCGGGGATATAATCGACGTATGTCGCGGAGACGTCGTGTGACGCCGGGACTTTCGCTCCGTCGAGGGTTATCTCCGCGTCCGGGCGGTTCACGCTGAACTTTATGTGCTCGCCCTGATACACCGTGTAATTGTCGGTGTCGAAGAGCATGACCTCCGGCATATCCGCGATCGTCTCGTAGAATTTTCCGTCCGGGCAGAAGAAGAGCTTCCATTCGATAGTCATTGTCTGAGAGGGACGCAGATCGAACGGCGACGGATGAAGGATTATGTCACCGCGGTCGTTGCTCCACTCGGAGAGGTCGCGCTCGACGCTGTATGTGTCGAGACTGCCTTTTGTCAGGACGAGACCGAGACAGCTTTCGGACGGCCCCATCCGTCTCGCCTCGACACAGGATACCTCGCCGCCGCACCAGATGTGCGCGTGGCAGCGCTTTGTCATGCAGACCGACGCCTTGTCGTAGCTGTCGTTGAAGGTCGCGTATATCCCCGTCTCGCCGCGCCGCATGAAGATGTCACAGCCGATTCCGGAACGGAATGTGTAGCGCTCGGTGAGGATTCCGCCGTCAAGGACGCGCTCGACGTCGATGATCATGTGTTTCGTTTTGTAGACGGCTTTCAGACCGGTGTCCGTCTTTTCGACTGAGACGACCTCGGCGTCCTTGACGAGTCCCCATGTTGACTTTCCCTCGACCCAGTTCATCGCGTGCCGGTCGGTGGTATCGACGATCGAATCGACCCCGCCGTTCTCGTAGTTGAAGTTTACAGATAGCATATGTTTGTCCTTTCTGTGAGCTATATATAGATTATATCATACGAGAGGGGCGAAATCAATACACAAACAGACAGTTTTGATTGCACTTTCGACGCCTATGGAAATATTTTTCCTGATGTCTTGACAAACACAGGGGACTGTGCTATAATGATAATCAGCTCATTTTGTGGGGAAAAGG
>ENA-ORIC01002500-ORIC01002500.1-human-gut-metagenome-genome-assembly--contig:-NODE-2500-length-14622-cov-7.114679_pt1 | contig 14622 bp, 10 predicted proteins | sample MGYA00243023_ERZ508732 | MGnify/ENA primary metagenome ERZ508732 (study PRJEB26277, sample SAMN04329767) | human gut metagenome | biome: human-associated habitat | host: Homo sapiens | place: USA...
GTGTAAACAAGCCCTATGTTGAGCCTGCTTTAGCAGGTGACAATAAAGCTTTCGACTTTAGTCGAGAGTTGTTTACGTACATCGCCGGCGGCTTCGACGGCAAGGACGCCGCATCCGTTCTGAATACGCTGGAGCGATGCACACAAAAGTACGGCCGCCCCGTCTGCGCCATCACCGTCAATGCCATGCTTCGGCTCGTGCGCATGAACAACAGACCCGGCCCCGAAGCCCTGGTCCGAGCCTTCTCTCAACGCGCTTACTATCGTAGCGTCGAATCAATCATTCAGGCATCGGCACCATGAAACAAAAGCGGCCGCCCGAAGAGCGAACTCCTCGAGCGGCCGTTTGCTTTTGAGCCCTCAGGGGAGAAGGTTCGAAAACCTCATCCCCCGTCGGAACTCACGACTCAGAAGCGATAGCTCACGCCGAGCGTGAAGCTGTGGTCCTCACGACCGGCATCGCCGCCCGTAAAGCCGTAGGAGACCGAGAAGTCGGCCTTGTCCTTCACGGCATGGAGACTCAGCTTGGCGCGGCCGAGCACGTCGCCCGCCATGTCGGCGTTGAGCGTCTGGGAGACGCCCGTGCCGGCACCGGTGACCGTCGTGTCGTAGTCGGTGTCGCCGAACTGCGGGATGACGGACACGTTGACCGTCGGGACGACCGTCCAGCCGGAGCCCGCTTCAAACGCCTTTTCGACGGCCACGCCGATCGGCATCTGGAGCGTGAACGTGTTGTCCACGTCATTGCCGAAGGCCGCTTCGCCGTTGACGTTCGTCGTGTAGTCGTCGTTCATCATGTAAACGGCGCGCAGACCCGCATAGGGCTTCACGGTGAAGCCTGCGACATCGTAGGCGGACTCGGCGCGGATGCCGAACGTGAGGGCGTCCGCATCAGCATCGGCCGTCACCTTCGAGCCTGCAAAGAGCGGGCTCTTGAGCGTCATGTCGTTCGAGGTGTGGAACCAGCCGAGAGAACCGATGAGGTTCACGCGGTCGGTCGCATTCCAGGCGACATAGCCCTGAAGGCCGAACGTTTCGTAGTCGTTTTCGCCCGAGACCGCATGGCCGTCGCTGTCGGCGGAGCCGTCAAGGTACGAGAACGCACCGCCGAGACGGATGTTCTGCGCAACCGCATGGTCCGCACCGAACGTGAAGCCGAAGGCATTCGTGTCGTAGCCGGATTCCATGTTGCCGGAGAGCTTGAGACCGTCCTGCTTGTACTTGCCGCCCTCGGCCTTGACCCAGAGACGGGGCTGGCCAATGTCGCGGTTCGTCACGGCAGTGTACTCCTCAACGGTCGCCATCAGATTCGTCGCATCAGCGAAGAAGTTCGCGTTGGCGCCGAGCGTCGCACCGATCTGGGAAGCGGAGTTCAGGATCTCGGTCTTTTCGGCAACGGTGAGCTTGTCGTTGCGGATGACGTTCTGCACGAGCGTCACGTCACCGCCCTTCTGACCCTTGCGAAGCGCAGCATTGGCAATGTCCTTGATCGCCAGATCCGTGTAGACGGTGGAGACGTCCGCCATCTGGAGATTGGCCACGAGCTTGCCGTCGGCGAATTCGGTCGTGATGTCGTAGTCAAGACCAGAGCCGTCGTTGACGTAGATCGCATCTTCGGCCGTCCAGCCGCCGATCCAGGCGCCCTTGTCGTCGACCGTCTTGTCACCCATGGTGAAGCCGTCGAGGAGCGTGATGTCGCCGTCCTTTTCGACGCGCGTCACGACAACCTTGGCACCGTCAACGATGTCGGCTGTCACGTCGCCCTTGGTCTTGTCGGCCTTGAAGGCCACGCCGTCGGTGAGCGAAGAAGCGTCGACAACGGTCACGGAGGAGCCGTCAACGTAGAGATTGGGAGTGCCCGCACGGGTGGTCGGTTCGGAACCGATCACAACCTTGCCGTTCGTGCCGATCGTCACGGTCTTGTCCGCGACGAGATAGCCCGAGGCGCCCTTGATGGAGTCGTCGGCCGCAATGAGCTTGTCGACGAGACCGTGTTCGCCGCCGAACGTGAGAACCTTGCCGTCCGTGACCTTGTAGGTCATGGCATGTTCGCCGTTGAGGCCTTCGGCGCCGAGCACGAGTTCCTTCGAGCCTTCGCCCACGGTGACCTGCGCATCGCCCGCGAAGGTGATGCCGTCCTCAACCTTGAGCGTACCGCTCATGCCCTTGAATTCGGCTGCGTCGACGACGAGCTTCTTCGTCGAGAAGACCGCATCGTCACTCTGTTCGATCAGACCGAGCTGGCCGAGCGTCGTCGTGCCGCTCACGCCGAGTTCGCCGAGGTTCTTGACCGTGCCGTTGACGTCGAGCGTCTCGATGCCGGTGATGGCGCCGCTGTTGGTGAGCTTCTTGCCGTCGGCCACCGTGAGCGTGCCACCTTCCTTGAGTTCGATCCTGCCAGCGTTTTCACCGTCGACATTGAAGGTCAGGGTCTTGAGGCCCTTGACGACACCCGTCTCGGTGTTGGTGAACTGAGCGGGATCGGCCAGAACCAGTTCGTCATGATCGACGAATTCGAGCGTGCCGCCGTTGACGAGCACGGTGTCGCCCTCAAGCGCACCGACCTTCACGGCACCCTTCTCGCCGATCGTGAGCTTGTCGCCCGCGAATGCATCGGCTCGGAGTTCGCCGCCGTTGACGGTGACGAAGGAAGTGCCTGCGGCAACGGACGCCTCGACGAGACCGCCCTCAATGAGCGCGCCGTTCGTCGCCAGAAGCTCCTTGGCCTTGACAGAACCGTCGGTCGTGGTGAACTTGCCCGCGACATTGATCGTGCCGTCAAGGGCTTCGATCGTGCCGCTGTTGGTCAGGTCGGCCGTCAGGGAGGCGCTGCCTTTGACGATCTTGATCGTGCCGTCGTTGTTGAGGGACTTGCCCGTGAGGATCGCCGTCGTGGCGTCCGCACCTTCGTCAGCGGTCAGGTTGACCGTGCCGGACGTGGAGAGAACGTCGTTCAGAGACTCGAGGGACTTGGCATTGAGCGTGCCCGCGTTCATGAACTTGCCGTCGATCTGCAGAGCGCCGGCGTTCACCGTGCCGTAGTTCTCGTAGGACTTGAGCGCGTGAGTGACGTTCGTGAGGTTGAGCGTGCCGTCCTTGCCGACGGAGACCGCATTGTTTTCTGCCGTCAGGTTTTCGATGGTGAGCGTGGCACCGCCGAGAACCGTCGCGGAGGAGGACTGGCTGTTGTCGCCGAGTTCGTTCACGGCGAACTTGCCGCCCGCCACGACGACGTGACCGAGCACGGTGTCGACCATGCCCATGGTGTCCGCACCGGACATGCCGAGCTGGAGCGTACCGTCCGTGGCATTGATCGTGCCGCCCTGCTGCGAGTCTTCGAGCACCTTGTAGTCTTCGGACGTGCCGCCCACCAGGATGAGCTTCTGGTCGTCCTTGACCGTCACGCTTTCAACGGTGTCGATGCCCTTGAAGCCCCAGTTGCCCGCGATTTCGCCGTCAGCCTTGCCGAAGATCAGCTCATTATGGCCCGTCGCATCAAGCACCAAGTTCGAGAAGATCAGGCCGTTGGTGTTGTTCTGAATGCCCTGAATGAAGGCCACGTCGAACTTGGAGTCCGCGTCGGCCTGACCATTGAACGCCACGGTCGCATCGGAGATGCCAGAGCCGAAGGCGGTCTGCAGGTTCGTGATGACGTTGGAAACGGCGCTCTGGGTGTAGCCGTTGTCGGCAAAGGCGAACGTGCCGGACTTGTATTCGATGCCCTGCTTGATTTCGTCCTTGACGGCGCCCACGCCCGTGATGCCGCCCATCGGGATTTCGACGGCGTTGCCGTCTTCGTCAACGGCGGGAAGCTTGCCGTCGCTGTCGACGGACGCAAAGATCTGACCGAAGTTCGTCTCAAGCGTACCGCCCGCCATCGTGAGCTTGCCTTCGCCCTGCGTGAAGTCGATCGCGCCGGCGACAATCGTGCTGCCCTCGTTGAGTTCGATCGTGGCGTCCTTGGTGAGGACCGCACCGTTTTCGAACGTGACCGTGGACTTGTCGAGGATCACGTGGTTCTTGCCGTAGCCCTCGCCCTTGGCGATGGTGGCGTTGTGGTTCTTGTATTCGAGCGTGGCACCCTCGAATCCGCCGGCCTGATAGTCAAGCGAAGCGCCCGTATTGAAGACGAGGTGCGAACCCGCCATGCTGCCCTTGCCGATCGTCAGCTTCGTGTCGTTGCCGAGCGTAATAAGGCCGCCCTTTTCCATTTCGGCGATCTTGCCGTCGGCATTGAGCTCGAGGCTGCCCTTCTCGGACATGGCGAGACGATTGGCATCAAGCTTGCCGGAGAGCGCAACGGCGTTCTCGACGGTGAAGCGTTCGGAAACCGCAAGCGCACCCGCGTGCTCGAGCCTGCCGTTTTCCACGACGCCAAGATTCTTGAAGGTTACTTCCGTGCCGAGGCTGCTCACGGCGTCGTTGTTGCCGACGATCGTCAGATTGTCGACGTCGAACTGGCCGCCGTTGACGGTGACCTGACCGACCGTGAGATTGTCGAGCGAAACCGAACCGCCGTTGTTGAGCTCAAGCGCCTTCTCGACGCGGAGTTCGCCCGCCTTGTTGCCTTCGTGCAGGGTGTCCTGATCGGTCACGGTGCCGTTGACGGTCATGTCCTGAAGCTCGATGGCGCCGCCCACGACCACGGTGCCGCCTGCGGCCACCGTCATGGTGTTCGCGCCGAAGCTGCCGAGGTTGTCCGTACCTTCGGCACGCACGTTGTAGAGCTTGCCGTTGACGGTGACGTTGCCGATGCCGGCGACCGTCTGGTAGTTCGTGAAGGTCTTGCCGGCGGCCACGGTGAGTTCGTCGAAGCCTTCGATGCGGCCCTGTTCGGCGCCGGAACCGGCGTTCGTGAACTCTTCATTGAGCACCAGGGCGCTGTTGTCGCCAAGCCCCTTGAGGGTGCCGTCATTCGAGAAGAGCGCACCCACCGTCATTTGGTTGGCGCTGATCGTGCCCTTGTTGCCGCTCTGGCGAAGGAGGAAGAATTCCTTGTTCGCATCCGGACCGTCGAACGCCTGGGCGTCATGAATCGTCAGATTGTCGAACGTCGCTTCGGCGCCGGCATGGTTCTCGAAGACGCCGTAGACATTGGCGTTCCTGGCCGTCAGGGTCTTGTCGTTGATGAGGATGCCCGCATGGTCGTCCGTGGTGCCGATGTTGAGCGTACCGTTCACGTTGAAGGCGCCCTCGTTCATGATGACGCCGTTGTTGTTGACCACGCCGTTGGTGCCTTCGGCCTTGCCGACCGTGACCGTACCTCCCTGAGCATTCCTGAGCATGCCGGTGAGGTGCGCGTCATTCATGATGCGGTTGTCCTTGACGAGCGAGAGGCTCTCCTCAACGACGAAGCTGCCCTTGTTGACGGAGAGGTTGGTGTCGCTCGGCGCCTTGCCGTCAGAGAGCTCGCCCGTGGAAAGCACGGCGGTTTTGATCGTCAGGTCCTTGTTGTTATGGATGCGGACGGCGGTAGCCGCGAAGTTCTCGATTCGGGCCGTGCCGTTGTTGGCAAAGAGGCCGTTGGCAAAGGGGCGCATACCGCCCACGTGCTGACTCACGGCGCTCTCATACGTGCCGACGTTGAGCTTGCCCTCGTTCGTGAGACATTCCCCGCCATAAGGGGACTGGAGGCCGGACTTGATCGTATCGACCGTGACCTCGGCGGTGCTGCCGACAACGATGTCGTCGCCCGCATGAAGCGTGCCGATTTCCAGAGCGGCGTTGTCGACGCGCATCACGCCCGACTTGTCCGCCTTGTCAAACTTGCCCTGACCGTCTTCCGTCATGTTGACGAAGATCTCATTGACCTTCTTGGCAAAGGTGGTCTTCGCGCCGTCCGTGGAACCGATCTGCAGAACGGATGCCTGATCGAGGCCGGAGCCGCCGATGACGACGAGACGATTCACGTTGCCGAGGTCAACCTGTTCGCCCGCGAGCGTGAGGCTGTGTCCGCCCGCGACGAATGCCGACGTGGTTGCGCCCGTGATGCCGCTCAGAACCTTGTCTTCGGAGAGCTCGAGGCCGTTCGTGAACTTGTTGCCGCTCGGCTTGAAGAAGTCGTTGAGATGGTTGCTTTCGTAGTAGACCGCATCATGGTCGCCCGTATCCAGGACTTCGGCGCCCGCAGCGCCGGCAAGTGCGGCGGTGGCAACGGCCACAGCCGTGACGACGGCCTTGACGGCCTTGCCGCGAGAGGCGGCCGTGCCTGTCTTTTCGTTGACGGCAACGTAGGTCTGCTTGGCCGCAGACCAAATCACTCGATAGATATCGTTCATGAAAAAACCTTTGGGTTGGAAAAATGATTCGCGCGGCGCCCGCCGATGCGACAAGCCAAGGTTAGCCTCGGAGGTCTGCGTGCGTGACTAACGCACGAGAACCGACAAACTGTTACAAAAGGGCCGAGTGCGGGATGATTTAGATCACCACACCCAACCCTCCTTCATCAGCTTGAGGGAGATTCTCATGCCAGAGCCTCCGGCCAGCGTCTCCTTCACCTCAGGCAGTGCGCTCGCAGCTTCCGTCTTCGTCCAGTCGCGAGCATTCACGGCCTTCCAGCTGTACGTCACCTTCACAAAGCGCCTGCCGCGAACCTCGACGGGATCTTCCGCACTTTCGATGCGTTCGACTTCGCGATCGCATATGCAGAAATAACGGCGATCAGCCGACTTGAGCGCCTTTTTGCCGGCCTCCGTCAGTTCGACCGTGTAGACGTCACGGAGCGGGCGCGTGACGATATCGAACATGCGATGCGCCTGGTCGGCCTTGAGCGTGACGAGTCCGGCCGCTTCAAGCGCTCTGGCGACCTCGACATCCTTGCCATCCCTGTCGATCTTCACGGGAAAGACATCGTCATGGGAATAGAGGTTGTTGCTCGCGAAGCCAATGCCGAGGCAGCCGCGCTTCTCCAAACCCGCATTGATCGCCTTCGCATAATTTTCGGGCGTCGGATCGGTGACATTGTCACCACAACCGGAAAGGACGAGCATGGACGCAGCCGCCGTGCAGATCGCCATCAACTTGATTCGCATGAAGTATCTCCCAAAAAAAACAGGATCCCCGGACAAAAAATCGCCTGCGGGATCAAAACTAAAACATTGAATGTATCACCTATTTAGGTGCCTGGCCATTGTTACTTTTGCGGGTTGTCTTTTCCCACAAACGGCTGCTCGCCGGATTCGATCTCACGAATCAGCGCATCCATGGCGCGAATGCGGACGACACCTCGAAACTGCTCGACCAGCGCAAGGACCGAAATGTCGTCTACGCGCATGAACACGAGGTGCGAAACGGGGTTCATGAAGATTGCGGGCAGGTAAAGAATTTTGGCCAGATAGCTCATGACGAGCGAAACGGGGAACGCCAGAACGAAAAGCCAGCCCGAGACGAATGCAAGCATCCTGAAGCTGGCCGCACTCGGCAGATGCCAGGGCGCGGAACTGAAGAGCTGGAGCGTGAACATAGCGAAGAGCCAGAAGATCACGCAGTTGCGGACCCACACGATGCCGAACGTCTTGGTCAACTGCCAGTACAGCTCGGGACCGTACCGAAGCGACTCGCGCACAAGTAGCTGGTCCCAGCGCTCCTTGTGGGTCTGCGCCTTGCGGAAGGTAAGAAAACTCTTGATCGACATGACGCCGGTCTCCGAAAAAAGAATGTGGATCTGAGGAAAAAACCGCAGGCCGTCGCAGCGGTCCTTTCTTAACTTACTCCAAACCAAGTTGCGGCGTGACAAACGCACGAGATGCGCAGGGAAAACCACGCCCTTTTTTCCACAAAGCCAACTTTCGAAAAATGCGAAGGGCTTCGCGGAATCGGACGGATGAACAACTTTTGGAATTTCTTTTTAACAAATAAGACAAGAGCCTTGTCAGACTGACGAATATTTGCCTTTCTTTGGGAGAACCCTCTTGTCCAAGCAACTCTTAGCCCGCCTCAAGACCTCGGCCCTTGCCGGTGCGGTGAGCGCTGCCATTGCTCTTGGATCAGCCGCGCCTGCCGTTCATGCGGGCGGCGTGCCCGTGATCGACGTCGCGGCCATCGCGCAGGCCATCCAGCAGCTCATCCAGCTGCAGCAGCAGTACGACCAGCTGGTGCGCCATCTCGACCAGTTGAAGACCACGCACCAGAACTTCACCGGCAATCGCGGCTTCGGGTCCACGCTCAGCGATCTGAAGCAGTACCAGTTCATTACGAAAAGGATCGCGAACGACTTCAACAACATCCGAACCACGGGTGCGTCCGCGCTCTCGGGCGACGCCGCCCAGTATTACAACACCTACGGTCTCGGCCAGCGCTGCAAAAGGATGAAGAATCCGGACACGCGTCTTGCCTGTGAGCGTCAGGCTGCAATGGCCGCCTACCGCAGGGCCACCTGGCAGATGTCGACCCAGACGTCCCTGTCCCACATGAACAACATCAACGAACTCCGCAAGATGATCGAGCTGGCGCAGGACGCCAAGGGCATTGCCGAAGTTCAGGCCCGCATCTCCCACGAACAGAACGCGCTCGAGACCGAAAAGGTGCGTCTGGATGCGGTCGAGCGTGAATTCAAGGCGGAGCAGGACCTCATCAAGCTTCAGCAACGCGAGCGCATTTCCTTTGCGTTTGCGCCCAGAGAATAAAGAGACGTTTTCGACATGGCTACCGAAACTCCAACCGGATCCATCTTTCTGAGTCTTGGGAACGGCCTGCAGAATATGTTCGACACATTCGCCAGAACTGTGGTCAACAGTTTTGTCGCAGACGTGCTGGCGCTTCTTCCCGCAGGGCTTTTTCTCTACTTTCTCGTGAAGGGCTGGCTCATCATGTCTGGGCGTTCCAAGGACGCCTTTCCGGACCTGATTATGAACGTCGGGATCATGGCGTTGATTATTACGCTGGGCATCTCGACCATCTACACCTTCGAACTTGCCAACGGCGTGGTCATGTGGCTCGAAAGCTTCCTTGTGAGTCACATGCCGGAATTTCCCGACACAGCCGAAACTGAGGCGCTTCTGACGTCCCCCTGGAACTGGCTTGATCTTGAGTGGAACAAGTTCTCCACGGGGCTCGACGGGGTCACGGCCGCCATTGACCAGATTCCGTGGGGCTCTCCGGGCCTCGGCATGGCGAGCGCGCTCTCCTGGTTCGTCGCATACGCGGGCGGCGCATGGTTCTTCTTCTCCATCACGTCGATCTTCGTGCTCAACAAGATCGTCATCACGATCCTGATCGCCTTCACGCCAGTCTTCATGGCGCTCGGTATCTTCCCGCTCACCCGTGAATTCCTGCAGAACTGGTTCAAGACGCTTCTGGCCTACACGCTTGCCCTCATTCTCGTGCTTGTGCTCGGTGCGCTCTTCATGCACATCTTCGACGGCTATTCGAACAACATTCAGGACGCGCTCAAGCTGCTTGAGGACGGCAACGCTCAGGGTGCATGGAACATGGTCAACGAGGCACTCTTCGTCATCACGATGATGAGCGTCATCATGAGCTTCGTGCTTCGCCAGATCCCCGCCATGGCTCAGGGTCTCATCGGCCGCTTCATCGGTGCAGGCGGCATCGTGTCCGCCTCGACGGTGATTACTCAGGCGCGCAACGACACCATGTCCGTCGTAAACGCAGCCAACACCGCTCGAAATGTCGCCATGGCGCCTTACGCTGCCTTCTCTTACTTGGGCAATGAAGGCAAACGGCTCGGCCAGTACACGAAGGACGTCATCAACAACGCGAACAAGGGCGGCATTGAAGGCCTCAGGGCCGCCATGGGCCTCGGCAAAACCGCTGGGGTGAACAATACGTCCGGCATGAAGCCCGCTCAGCCCATGTCCACGTTCACGGCCAACAAACCCGGCCAGACGTCCGTGAGCGGCACCGCCTCCGGAGGAACGCAGTTCAGCTCCACCAGCCAGAAGGGCTACGACCTCAATCAAGGCAGCATCAACCTTGGTCAGACCTCGCACAGCGGCTTCGGCGGCAACACGCCCAAGGGTGGTCCCGGCGGCTCTCCGGCCAAGCAAGGCGGCTCCACGAACCAGCCGACGATTCCTCAGGGAGCGTACCACGCCAAATACGTGCCCGGTTCGCTTCGCAAGGCAGGCTCGTCTGAGGCCAACGCCGCTCAGAACGCCGCCGTCAACGCCGCCAACGGCGTCACGGGTGCGGCTGTTGCAGGCGCAGCCGCAGTAGCCGTCGGCGCAGCCGCAGGCATTGCCGGCGCAGCCAGCGCACCTGCTTCTCAGGCTGGCGCCGCTGCTTCCGGTCTGGGCTCCGCCGCAGCCGCAGCAATGAACGCCCTCAACACGGGGGCCGCACCCTCTGCGCAGGCGCCCGGCATGACGCAGGCGCCGAATGCCTCCCCCGCATCCGCACACAACCCGACGAATGCAGGCTCGCAGGCGGTCGACGCCCTGAACAACGGTGGCACCCGCCCGCCCGTTCAGGGACTCAATCCGAACAGCAACAAGTAATGAAAACGGAGACAACATGTCCAATCATCTTATGAAGGTCGCGTGTCTGGCCGCGCTGGCGTCGCTCATCGTCACGGGCTGCGGCGCTCCAAGACCCCCGATGCCCTCGGGACAGCGCATCGCGATCAACGGCCAGCCGGTCGAACATCAGGAGATCGACCTGAGCGGCAACGCCAATGAACAGTATCCGAACATCGAAAACACGAACACCTTCAGGCAGGAGGGCCGTCGATGAACATCCTCGAAACCCTCCGCATCAAGCGTGAAAACGCCGTTCGCAAGCGCAAGGGCCTTCCGCCTCTGGAAGCCGGCGACCCCAAGGAGGCGCCCGCCCTGAACGGCGAGTATCAGACCGCAGGCCAGGCACAGACCGCGCCCGCTCAGGATCCCAACCGTCCGAGCCCGAAGGTCTTCGAGCGCCAGATCTCGTGGGAAACCACCGAAATCGAACTCGTGCGCAAGAGCGAGGCCAAGGCCTGGCGCTGTGCCAAGCTCGTCTCCGTCGTCTCCCTCGGCCTCACCTGCGCGATCATCGCCATGATGCCGCTCAAGCAGACCCTCCCGTTCGTCATCAAGGTCGACCAGTCGACCGGCATGACGGACATCGTCGACATCGCCACCGAAAAGAGCGTTCCGCGATCCGAAATCATGGACCGCTACTGGCTCTCCGAGTACGTCAAGGCCCGCGAAAGCTACGACTGGCGCACCGTCGACCTCGAGTACGACCGCGTGCGCGAACTCTCGATGCCCAACATCTTCGAAGACTATGCCAAGCACCACGGCGACCGTCCCGGCACCATGGAAGTGGATCTCAAGGACGCGAAGGTGATCCGCATCGACCTCGTCTCGATCATTCCCGCAGGCAACGGCATCGCAACCGTGCGATTCGTCAAGCGCACCCTCGTCACGAAGGGCTTCACCGAAGAAAAGCGCGAGTACCTGCAGGCCACGATCGGCTACGAATACGACCCCACCTACATCGTCTCCGAACGCCGCCGTCTCATCAATCCGTTCGGCTTCAAGGTGACGAGCTATCGCACTGACAAGGAGATGCGCTGATGCTTCCCAACAAGAAAACCCTCATGGTGATCGGGCTCGGCCTCATGCTCGGCGCATCCGCCGCGCAGGCCGCCAGCTGGCCCACGCCCGCCAAAGAGGACAAACGCATGCAGTTTGTCGACTACTCCCCCAACAACGTCACCCAGATCAATGCGGTGACGGGCCTCATCACGACCATCACGTTCGAACCGGGCGAAACCGTCGTGAACTACGGCTCCGGCTATTCGACCGCATGGGAGTTCTCGACCGCAGGCAACCAGTTCTTCCTCAAGCCCAAGGCTGAGCAGGCCACGACCAACCTCGTCGTCATCACCAACCGCCGCACCTACGTCTTCGACGTGCGACTGACCTGGAACAAGGCCAAGGCCACCTATCACCTCCTCTTCAAGTACCCAGAAGAGGAAAAGCGCCGTGCCGAAGCCGAAAAGGTCGCCCGGGAAAAGGCCGCCAAGCGCAAGGCCCGCCTCGAGCAGAAGACGATCGACCCGACTGCCGTGAGCCCGTACATGACGCCCACCATCCCCGACGCTCCCGAAACGAAGTTCAACTGGAAGTACACCATGAACTTCGGCAGGTCCGACCAGTCTCAGGCAATCGCACCCGTGGCCGTCTATGACGACGGTCTCTTCACCGTCATCCGCTTCACCTCTCAGGGCGACTTCCCCGCCGTCTACCGCGTGCTCGGCGACGACGGCGAAACGCTGGTCAACCGACACATCGACGAATCCGGCGCCCTCATCATTCGCGGCGTCTATCCGGAGCTGCGCCTTCGCGCCGGCTCCGGCGTCGTCGGCATCTACAACGAAGGCTACGGCACGCACGTGCGCACCCCTGAAGACGCAAGCACCGTCCCGGGCATGACCCGCAACCTCACCCCCGGAGCCGATCATGAGTAATGAAAAAAGAGAGGAACCGCCTTTTCGAGAGGAGCCGCAGTTTGACCCGTCGGCCATGACCTACGACATGAGCGCGCAGCCCGACCCCAACCGTCCGATGCCCGACGACATCGACGTGCAGGGCGAGGCCCTTCGCGCTGAAGAACAGAACGTTCAGGGACAGGCGTCCCTCACGGCCGGCAACCACGGCTTCATGACCGGCGCCAAGCTCTTCTTCTCCCTCGTCGCTGTCGCAGCCTTGGTGGGCTTCTGCGTCTGGTGGTTCCTCATTCGCACGCCCGAAGTTGAGGTCGTGGAAGAACAGAAGGCCTCGGCCTACAACACTTCGCGCCAGCAGATCAACAAGACCTCCTACGAGAACGCCACGGCCGAGGATCCCCTCCCCGCAGCGGACGAAGGTGCCGAACGCCTCAAGCGCCCGATCATTGCCGAGCCGCCCAAGCCCGTCAAGGTTGAGGTCGTCAAGCCTCAGCAGGAAAAGCCCGCGCAGCCCGTGAAGGAAGGCCCGTCTCTGGCCGACCTGCAGCGAGCCGCCCCCATGATGGGCAGCACAATCAGGAGCGACGTCAGCAACAAGATCGCCAATACGGGCATTCCGCTCTCTGGTACGAACGCTTCCGCTACCGATGAGGCCGACACCGGCCTGCTGGGCGAGAAGTTCAACCAAATGCTCACCGGCACGAGGACTCAGGCATCGAAGGTGAGCCGTGTGAAGAACCGCCACCTCACGGTGGAAAAGGGCACCTTCATCGACTGCATTCTCGAAACCAGGCTCGACACGACCGTCCCCGGCATGACCGCCTGCGTCATCCCGCAGAACATCTACTCCATGGACGGACGCACCGTGCTCATCGAAAAGGGCAGCCGTGCCCTCGGCGAGTACCGTGGTTCCGTGCAGAACGGCCTCGAGCGCATCTTCCTGCTCTGGACCGAAGTCCGAACCCCGACCGGCATGGTCGTGAAGCTTGACAGCCCTGCTGCCGACGCACTGGGCGGCGGCGGTGTCGGCGGCTACGTCGACCACCACTGGTGGAAGCGCTTCGGCAACGCCCTGCTCTTCTCCATCATTTCCGACGGCTTCGACTTCGCAACGGCCAAGGCTCAGGAAGGACGCGACAACAACTACTACACCAACACGTCCGACAACATGTCGGCCATCATCGAGCAGGCCATGCAGCAGGCGGGCAACATCCCGCCGACGCTCACCAAGAACCAGGGCGAGCGCGTGGGCATCTTCGTGGCCCGCGACATCGACTTCTCGAGCGTGTATTCGCTCGACGCAGACGAAGAATAATCTCCTCGCCTACGATTCCTCACAAAGGGACGCCGCGCTGGCGTCCCTTTTTTCTCCTCTCAAAACCGCAGCCCCCTGCAGACCTTTTCGCGCGACTTCTCCGTTCTCCTGTCGTATCTGGCCGTCGTCGTCACCGACGCGTGTCCCATCGCACGCTGGAGCAGAAAAAGATCGCAGCCGCTCTCCAGCATCCTGGTCGCAAACGTGCGGCGAAGATCGTGCGGCGTGACGCCTCCAAGATTGGCCAGCCCGCTGCGCTCCTTGAGTAGCCGGTAGACCGACCCCGGATGCAGGCCGACCTCCTCGAACAGGTTCCCAGAACCCAACTTGAGCCGCCAGAACATCGGTCCCGCCTTGTCCCCGCGTCTTGCAGCCCAGTCGGCCAGCGCACCCTGAAGGTCGTCGGGCAGATAAACCCGGCGCTCCTTGTTCCCCTTGCCGATGAGCGTCAACGTCCCCTCCGTCCGGTTCCAGTTCGCATACGCCAGCTCAACCACTTCGGTTCTTCTCAAGCCGCACCCCATCATGAGCGCGAGTATCGCCTTGTCCCGAATGCCGCAGATCGTGCCGTCGTCGCAGACATTGAGGAGCCGCTTGCACTCCCGCAGATTGAGAGCCCTCCCGACCGGAAGACGCTCGTACCGAACCGCCGCCATGTCCGAGATCTTGAGGTACGCGGACTGGGGCATCAGATCGGCCACCCACGCCGCTCTGGCCACACCCTTTAGGCACGCCAGATAGACGTTGAGCGTCGCAGGCGCAAGCCTTTCGTTCTTGAGCCGCTGCAGGACGCGCTGACAGTGAACTCGACGCAAGGCGCCCCATTCGCAGTCCAGAAACGACTCATAGAAATGCCGCAAGGAAACATCTGACTTCAGTCAGGTGAGGAATTGCGGCCCATGCCTTTCACACTACCACGT
>ENA-ORIC01002515-ORIC01002515.1-human-gut-metagenome-genome-assembly--contig:-NODE-2515-length-14557-cov-3.991575_pt1 | contig 14557 bp, 13 predicted proteins | sample MGYA00243023_ERZ508732 | MGnify/ENA primary metagenome ERZ508732 (study PRJEB26277, sample SAMN04329767) | human gut metagenome | biome: human-associated habitat | host: Homo sapiens | place: USA...
AACTCACCCGCCTATTTCAGGGAGATATTCAGGGAGATCACCGGAATGACCCCGGCGGAGTACCGCGGGAGCGTCACGCAATAAAAAAACGCCGCGGCGGGACGGCGTTTTTGTCATAGATTGACCGCAGAGACGGACTTTATCCGGTGTGAATCCGAAAATATGTCAGAAACTGCTTCTGAGCTTTTCCAGATATTTTCCGAGTGAGGTCTCAAGGCCGTTCTGTGTCTTCGCGAGGTTTGACGCGAAGGAGTTCTCTTTTCTGTAGCTGTTTCCGAACACCGTGACAGGGGAACCTATCGCGTTGTTGTATACATAACCGAAATCCACACTCAGGCCTGAGGTTATCAGATCATACATCCGCGCCGAATCGTCATCGCGGGAGTATTTCTTCTTGAGCGCGGTCTCATAGTAGGCGGGGAGAACCTTTTCGTGATTTGACGATGAAAGCGCCTCAAGCACGGCTCCCGCCATGTCCTTGTCGGAACAGGTCACGGGCATCGAGAAAGCGTTGTGCGTGCTTCTTGAGAGGGATATATAATCCTTCTGCGTCTCGTCATATTTCGGATACGGCAGAATTCCGTAATCGTCCTTCATGTCCCGGAGCTGGCAGCGTACTGTCATGTGAGCATATCCAGGCTGCATCATCTCTTCCGAGGAGAGCTGGCTGTGTCGCCGATCAGATACCGCAATGATCTGAGAATAGACAAAGCGCTGGAGCTGCTGCGCGATACGGACGACACCATAGATGACATAGCCGGACGGTGCGGATTCAATACGCCGATGTATTTCAGGGAAATGTTCCGGAATGTGACAGGAATGACTCCGGCGGGATACCGGAAAGCCGCGTCGCACGCCAGCCTGTGAAAATAAACAAAGAATGACCGTCTCGCGACGGTCATTCCGTTTTTTTGATCAGATGATCATTCATTTTCAAGACAGAAGTTGACAAGCCCTGTGTAATACTCGGTAACAGCCTTCTTCTGCGACTCGATCTTCGACGCTATGCTTGATGAGGACGAGATCATGTCCGGCAGCTTCATGACCCAGCCCTTGAAGCCGTCGTAGAGGTACGCGAAGTCGATCACGCGGGAATCGAGGATCATCCTGAGGATTTCGATAGAATCGTCGTCACGAGTGCCCTTCTGCTCGAGCGCGATTCCGCAGTATACAGGCGTCAGATCGAGATAGGAAGCCGCGCTGAGCGATTCGGTGATGGCTCCGATCAGCTCATAAGAGTCGGTCGGCGCGCTCGCCGGGACGACCATGATGTTCGCACCGCCGTCGACGACAGTGTGATAATCCTTTTGCGCCTCGTCATATTTCGGTATCGGGAGGACGCCGTAGTGATCCTCAAAGCTGCGGAACTCCTCGCTCATCAGAGTACTGACCTGAACCGGCGCGAACAGCACCGAGCCGTCGACGAAGAACTTCTTCGCGGTCGTGAACTCAGTCTTTATTTTCTTGTCGGTCATCTTACTGACCGAGCCGGGGTTGACGTTAAAGAGATCATGCAGCTTCATTATGGCGTTGATTGACTTCTCCTCACCGATCGGGTTCGATACGGTCATATCGTCCTCTATAGCCGCGAGACGGACATCGGAGCCATAGACGAACGCCGCGAGCTGGCAGCCGTCCTGGTTCGCTATCATACCAAAGAAATCGCCCTCGTTGCGCTCCGAGTCACCATTGAGATCCTGATATTTGTCGGCTATGAGCTCACTCATTTTGTCTATTGTCCACTTACCTTCACGGACAAGTGAATAGAGATCCGGGAAATTCTGGTACTGCTCCGCCTTCGTCTGGTTGTAGACTATCATCCACGTCTGGTCGGTGTAGCTCGTCGACAGGTCGCTCTCGATCATGAAGAGCTTGTCGCCTATAGATGCCTTCTGGATATTCGCCGTGTACCACGGCTTTGTCAGATCCATGTGAGGGAGAATGTTCCAGTTAAGGCACATACCGTTCATCGCGAGCGTGGAGGTGTCGAATATCTGACCGAAAACGAGATCATAGTCGTCCGCTCCAGCCATGACCGACTGCTTAACGTGACTTGAGATATCGGTGTACCATTCGCTTATGGTCGGCGCGAAGGTCACGTTGAACCGCTCCTCGATCTTGCTGTTGCGCTCATAGATGGTATCGCTTATAATGTCGCCGGTCGCCTCCGCGGAATAGAAGCTGTATTTTGTCGAGGACTGTTCGATCGTGCGGAACTCAGCTCCGCCGAAGTCGAGAACCGGGACGTTGTCGCCGAGAACCGTGGTCTCAGCCTCTGTCGACGTGTCGCCGGAAGCATCGTCCGATGTTGTCGCCGGCGGTTTTCCCGTGCCAGAACAGGAGGACAGAAGAAGCGCTAAAAGAATGGCTGACGAGAGAATCCTTGTTTTCATGAAATGTTCCTTTCTCTTTGGAAATCTTTTTTCCTTCTGAACCGCTGAGCGATCCGTTTTTTCCGAAAAAAATCATGTATCCGCGGGCTTGTTTTCTGAAAAAACCGGGGCAGCGTTTCTCTTGTATCAGATCAGAATGGCTGATGAGCAGCATATGAAGTGATGATGGAAAAATAAGCGAGCCATTATTAATACGATTTGAACTCACGTGTCTATTATATCACAATCAGAAATGATTGTCAAGTATAAGTATCACTATTACACAAAAAATTATCGCGTCGCGTCCCGGCGCCGCGAGACGCCGGGACGAATGGACAGAAATCAGCCGTTCATGTCCTCAACGAGCTTTTCTATGTCTGCAAGCGCCTTCGATTCGATCTTCGCGTAGTCGGAGGAGAAGGTATTGTCTTTCTTGGAGGCGAGCGAGTAGAGGAAGTTATTCAGTCCGTTTATGTTGTAAATACGCGAGAGGTCGTACTGGATGCCTGCAAAGGTAAGGTCGAGCATCTCGGCGCTGTCCGCGTCATAGGTGTATTTCGTCTTGCAGGAGATATCGTAGTAAGCCTTGAGAGAGGTGTCGGTGGCCTCGGCGGAGAGCGCCTCGAGCATGAATCCCGAGAAGTCAGGGTCGACGCAGGACACCGGTATGCAGAAGAGCATACAATATCTGTCCGCGTAGGTGTAGTACTTTTCCTGAGCCTCATCGAACTTCGGATATGGAACCAGACCGTAGTCATTGACGCACTCGGCGGAAAAGGCCTTGAGCGAATGCGGGAAGCAGGTCATGAAGAGTTCGCGGCCTTCCTTGAATGCCTTTGACGAGACCGCCCAGAAGTCGTAGTCGACCTTGCCCACCCACTGATCCGGGATGACAGTCACGTCATTAAGAGTGAAAAATGAGCGTACCTTTTCTATCACGCTGACGGTGCGGTCACTGTTGAGCGTCGGTATCGGGGTGTTCTTTTCATCCTTGCCTATAGCACTGACGCCGCAGCCGTAGACGAAGGTGACAAACGCGTTGTAGGAATCGGTGCCGACGCCGAACTGGTCCTTGTCGTCTATGTTTCCGTCGCCGTTGAGATCGTTCGAGACATGTGACGCCATGTCGTTGAACTTGTCGATTGTCCACTTGTTTTCACGCACGAGTGTGAACGGGTCATCGAGGTTGTTCTGCTTTATCATCTCCTTGTTGAATGCGAGTATATAGGCGCGGCTCTTGTCTCTCAGCGAGAAATCGCTCGACGTGAAGTAGAGCCTGCCGCCAATCGAGAGCGTGTCATTGACGTCCTGGTTCCACCAGTTCTTCGAGAAGTCGATGTTCCTGACGCCGTTCAGGTCATATACAAGACCTTCACGCGCGAGAGCTCCTATGCCGCTTATGGTGGTGAAGGCGAGGTCGTACAGATCGTCTCCCGCCATGACTGTCTGGCGGATGTGCGGAACGAGGCATGCGTCCTGGTCTCCGCCGGAATTCTGGATGATCTGCGTGACTTTCACGTTGTATCTGTCCTCGACGGCGCGGTTGCGTCTGAACACGGCGTCGTTTACGACCTCGCCGTTCTCAGCCTCGGAAAAGATTTCGAAGTTGTCCCATTGGTCGCGGTCGCCGTCATTTCCGAGCACGCGGAACTCACGCCCTCCGAAGTCGGAATCGGGGAGCTCGAGAACGCTCGCCGGGTCGACGGGTTCGGTAGTTGATTCTACATCATTCGAATCGGGGGGGGGCAGTGTTTTCGGACTGGGCTTCGGAGCCGCAGGAGACGATGTTTGACGTGAGAAGAAGCGCGAGGAGGATAGCGATGGTTCTTGCTGATTTCATGGTTCTTGGGATTCCTTTCAATATTAAATTTTTTTCCGACACCTCGGATTTTTGCGGTTGGGACGATTTAAGGCTTGCGTCAATCCTCCCTTCCCGCGCTGAATATATTACTCGTCAGCACATTGACCATCCCGTTCTCGCGGTGAACGCTGAACGGTCCGCAGTCGGGGTTCCTGTTGACGACGTTCGTTATCACGGAGTCCTTCAGGTATCCGGCGACGATTATGCAGTTCCGGCTCTTCGAGATGACGTTCGAGATCGTGATGTTCTTCATGCCGTCGCTCAGGTTGACGCCGTATCCGCCGTCTCCCTCGCCGAGAAGTATCGCGCCGCCGTCCGTGAAGCCTTCCGGAGACGAATCAACGACGCCGTCGATCACTATGTTGTAGATCTTCGACTCGACCGGGAGCAGACGGACATGGAAGCATATCCCTCCGCCGGAATACCCGAGGACATTGCGAATGATGACGTCATGAATGTCGCGGTCGCGCCTCGACCAGTCGTTGTGCATGACGTGGGTCGTGCGGAGTGCTCCGCCCGGATGGATCTTATCGCCGCGGGCAATCGCGGTCAGAGCCACAATGTCGTCTCCGGTGCGCCCGGTTATATCGGAAATGACGATGTCATGACAGCCGTTCCTGAGGTCGATTCCGTCCTGGTTCTCCGAGTTCTGGAGCATACCGTCGATCATTCTCGCCATCGTCGCGTCAAAGTCGATCTTTTCAATCCTGCCGTTTGTACAAGCCTCGCATGAGATTCCCCAGCCGTGCGAGTCGACTATCCTCAGTCCCTCGATCGAGAAGCGGTCGACCATGGCGAAAAGTATCCCAACCCCGCGCCAGTCACCGTACTGGCTCTCGCCTTCCTTTCCGGCGTCGGTGCCGAGAGAGTGGCTGTGCTCGTACCAGAAGCTCCAGTCCTTTCCGGTCTTCCTTGTCTCTTCCGGTATCCAGTCGGCGTATTTCTTCAGGTCTTCCACGGTTTTCGGGCAGGGGTTCGCGAGAACCTTCGTGCCGTCGCCGGTCGCGCGGGGATGATCCGCGCCCTCGAGGACACAGAGACCCTCTCCGTGGATGTGTATGTTCGTGAAGAGCTCGTTGTCGTCAAAGCCGAAGCCGCAGTTCGCGCTGCGGAAGAAGTTGTCGCGCGCGGAGTCCGAGAGCTTGATTTTCGAGTTCCGCATAACCACGGTCGTGTCTGAGTCGAGCAGTATCGCCCGGTCGATCAGCCACCAGTCGCGTTCAGGCTCGTTTTCCTGCGCGCGCGGCGGGATGAGCAGCGTGCGGTCGGTGTCAAGAGCGGCGAGGGCGTTCTCTATGATCTCACTGTCGGTGAGACCCCTGTAATCGTTTACGTTCGTCATTGTTTTAACCCCTTTTTATGAAATTTCGTTTCCGTTGATGGTTATGTCATCGCATTTGTCGGTGAAGACGCACTTCCACGCGTCGGAGCGCTTTTTGCCGGCGACCCTCAGACCGTTTATCGCGAGATCCCCGCAGTTGCGGAGGGCGAAGAGGTTGCCGTCGTGGTTTTCCGGCGGGGTCACGAGGACGCTGTCGATCGTCACGCCGGTGAGCTTATTGTCCGGTCTTCCGCGGAGGACACAGCGCTCGGTCGGGAAGAGCGTCAGGCTGCTGAAGCTGAGGTCGCGGATGTGGCACGGATTCGGCAGCGGCGAGTCGTCAAAGCAGGAGACATATATCTCAAGCGGATTCTTCGCGCGAATGTTCAGGTTCGAGAAGAGAATGTTCTCGACCGTTGTCGCGTACTTCGATGCGGGGCTCCAGCAGCCCATCATGCCGATTCCGCCGCAGTTCGGGGCTTCGATATCCATGTTCGATATCGCCACGTTCCGGATGATTCCGGCTCCGACGCCGATCCGCATCCCATAGTCGCGGTCGGCGCGTATGACGCAGTTTGTTATCGTCACATTTTCGCAGACGCCGTCGCTGTGAAGGAGAGGCTTTTTATGCGCGCGGATGGCGATGGCGTCGTCTCCGACGTCAATTACGCAGCCCTCCACCGTTACCCGTTTGCAGCAATCGATATCGATTCCGTCGTTGGTCCATCTCGGGCGGTCGCCCCTGATTGTGACTCCGCGGACGAAGACGTCCTCGCAGCCGTGGAAGAAGAGGTGCCAGTATGGACCGTTCAGGATATTGACGTCTGTCACATGAACGTTTTTACATTCGCAGAGGAAGATCATCTGACCCGGGCGCTCGTCGTTCGGGGCGTATTCGTCGGGGGCATAGGGGATGGGGTTTGACTCGTTCATCCAGAAGTGACCTTCGCCCTCGATCTTTCCGTGACCTTCGATTGTGATGTTTTCCTGCTCTATCGCGGTGATGAGGTGGGCGCCGGTGACGTGCTCAGAGGTGAAGACATCGTTCTGCGGGCAGAAGTCGTCGGCGTTGTAGTCCTCTCTGTCGTGGCTCGCGAGCAGGACGGCGCCGGGGGCTAAATGCAGGCCGCCGTCGCTCTTAAGATACAGGGTTCCCGTGCGGTAGATTCCGTCAGGTATGTATACCATCCCGCCGTCGTCTATTGCGTTCTGGATGGCTCTTGTATCGAGAGCCGCGCCGTCTCCGACAGCGCCGTAATCCCTGATATTGCGCATGATTCATGTTCTCCTTGTACTATAGATTGTGCCGGTCCGATGAAATTACAGTCACACGAGCCGGCACAGGATATCGGTGATTTATATCAATTTATATCGAAAGCTTCCTTTCTCCCCGTTACGTGGCGGCTTTTCATATCGCCGCCGGGAACAGTATGATGTCTGATTTCAGAACAGGTTTATCACGATAAGCGACGCTATTCCGAGCGCCAGCCCCGCGACGCTTCTCGCCGTAAGCTTTTCCTTGAATACAACAGCGCCGGTCAGCGCGGTGATTATTGTAGCTCCGCCGTCGTTTATCGGGAACATTATCGCGGATGGGATGACTTTGGCGGCGATTGTCGCGAGCTGGTTGATTATCAGCAGTATTGTCGAGAGCCCCGCGCCGTAGAACCAGAGAGCCTTCGGGAGTTCCCTGATCTCCTCGCGTTTCTCCTTTTTCGTGAGCTGCGGGACGAGTCCGACGCACATTCCGACGCCCACCAGCCCGAACGCCAGAAACGAGAAAACCGAGACGCTGACGTCGGGAAGGTACTTCGAGAACATCTTCTGCGCTACCATTGTAAAACCGTTTGACAGCATACTGCCGATGAGGAGGAGCATGGTGCGGGGTGTGAAGCTGCCCTTGAGCTTCTTTGAGTATCCGATGAGGAGCCAGCCGGAGAAGATTAGGAGGAGTATTCCGAAAAGCTGCATCAGGCTCATCGGTTCGTCAAACATGAATATGCCGAAGACACATGGAAGGAGAAGCCCGGCGGATCCCGCCATCGAGGAAAGAACCATCGCGCCGCTCTTGAGCGCCTCAAGACCGAAGAAAAGGTTTGAGCCGAGAGCAACAGCGCCGATCGCGGATATGGCGAGCGCCTTCAGGCTGACGCCGGAGAAACCTCCGGCGAACAGCAGAAGAACAAGAGCCATACCTCCGGATAAAAGATACCGGTAAGCGCCGTACGCGAAGTAAGCGGGAGCTCCTCTGACGATGCCGCTTGAGCGTTTGTTGAAGATGTTCTGCGGGAGTCTGAGGAGTAGTATTATCAGAAAATATGAGTATTCAAGCATTTATCTGATCACGACCACCGTGTTCGCGTTCATTGTCAGGGTGAATTTCCCGTTGTCGGAGGCTATAGTCTTTACGGGCTCGAGATCGTGCGTGTCGTCGATCAGATATATCGTGCGCAGCTCGTCGCCGCCGTCGAACTCAACCGTGAACTCGCGCGGGAGGGCGTTGTCGTCGTCGCTGTAGTAGGTGATCATCGTGATGGATTTACCGTCCTTGACAGCTGTCGTTGACCAGATATCCGGAACGTCGCAGACAGTCTCGCACTCGTCGCCGAGGAGCGCCATCTCGCCCCAGGTCTTCACCGCGTGATAGCCCTTGCGGGTCGTGCAGGTCAGACCCTCGAAAATGCAGTTCATGCCGCTTGAGAGTCTCGCGTCGTAGTACATGAGCATATCCACCGGCTCGTCCTGAGAGGCTGCCATCACGGCTGCTGTGAACGCCGCGCCCTTCATGCCGATCATATTGCGGAGGCTGTACGCCCACTCCTCTCCGCAGAAGCTGCGGACGTAGTTCCACTCGTCGAGGATGCTCTCGGTGTTCGTGAAGCCGTATTCGTCGAGCAGCGCGCGGTGGAGCCTTATGTCGCCGACGATATCGCCGACGTTTCTCGCGTAGCGGTGCCAGGAATAGAAATCGAACGGGAGTCCCTCGTCGCGTATCATCGCGAAGAAGGGTCTGAGCCACGGCAGGTTGTAACCACAGATCGCCGGACCGCCGATCTTTATGTCCGGGAAGCGTTCTTTGAGGTGCTTTGACGCCGTGCGGTAGAGATCATAGAATTCCTCCGGCGTGCCCTTCCAGCATTTCGGATAAAGATCCGGCTCATTCCAGATTTCCCAGTACTCGATGCCCATGTGGAAGCCGTCAGCCCAGCCCTCGTTGTAGTGCGCGATTATATGCTCACAGATGACCGCCCATTTCTTCGGGTCCTTCGGCGGGAGGACGCCGTAGTTCTTCGACCAGTGCTCGATCTTGTTGCCGAGACGATAGAAAACCTTCGTTCCGCACATATCTATGTGGCGCATATAGTCGTCGGTTATCTGGAAATCATAGGACGCCGGATCGTACGGGTCAGCGTCGAAATCCGGGAAGATGCAGATGACGTCGACCGTGTGCTCTCCGCCAAGCGAATAGTCAATCGACGCGTCATGCGTGCGCGCGAACGGGATCATCGCGTCGCGGTACGCGGGAAGGTTCGTCAGGTTCTGATCCGCGTTGTCGGTGTACTTCGGGCCGTTGTTGACGGCGTTCATCGGCTTTATCTTTCCGACGATCTTTGTTCTGTCAATTCTCAGTTTCATGGTTTTAATCCCTTTCAGTTCTGACCTCATGGTCATTATTTTCGTTTTTCGTGACAGGTTCTTGTTCCCGTCTCGGTTTCGCGGTGGTGTCGCGTATTATCAGCTCGCACCTGACCCGCACCTGCTGCTGCATATGTCCCTCGGGGTTCTTTATCTTATCAAGCAGCAATTTCACCCCGAGGTGGTTTATCTCCGACGCGTGAGTCCTCACTGTCGTCAGCGGCACGCTCGCGTAAGACGCGCTTGGAATATCATTTATCCCGATAATCGAAATGTCGTCCGGCACCCGCACGCCGTTTCTGGAAAACGTATGTATAGCGCCAAGCGCCACCTCGTCATAAGCCGTAAGCAAAGCAGTCGGCATCTCGTCAAGCGACATATAATACTCCGCCGCCTCCGCCCCGATCTCCGCGAACCGCTTATCGCTGACAAACACAAACTTCGGGTCAACCTCAAGCTCCAGCCTCGAAGCGATAGACTTAAAGTACAGATACTTAAGCTTCGTATTCTTCTCACTGACAAACCCGATCTTCCGGTGCCCCAGCGCCATCAGATACTCAACCGCCTCATACATCCCCGTCTCGATGTCACAGTCAATAGTATCGCTCCTGTCCCTCGTAGGCTTAACCGAAATCCGCACCATAGGAACATCAAACGGCAGCGGAGAAACCATATCAGTAATAGCGATTATCCCGTCAATCCTATCCCCGTCAGTGATAGAATCAATTATCCTGCAATACCTCTCAGCCTCAAACCCGCAAAGATGTATATGCGGCTCAATATCAAACTTCCGGAGCTCCGCCACAACCCCGCTCACCGTCTGCGAATAATACACACTCACAATCTCCGGCACAATAATCGCAATATCAGTAGACGGACGATCCTTCCTGTACTTAGCCCGTATCACCCCATTCTCCTCAGCAATCCGCCGTATCCTCTCCGCCGTCTCCTCACTGATCTCCGAGCTCCCCGAAAGCGCCTTTGAAACAGTAGACAACGAAACCCCCGCAAGCTGCGCAATCTTACGATAAGTCATTTCTCACATTTACCTCCCCCATCCAATACTATCATACAACAATTCTGCCCAAAAGTCAACCCATTCCCCAACGAAACATTTTCGCCAGGGGCCAGCCCCTGGACCCGATAGTCAAGGTTTCGGCTACAGTCGGATGAAGGCTCTGCCTCATCAAACATTGTGCGTCGAAAAAGCTACAAAAACAGCGCAGATATCTTTTTTGACATCCGCGCCAAATTACAGCTTTCAGACCGTTCCGCCCTCCACTGTCTCGTAGGGGAGTATCATATCTTCGCCGCCGTCCAGAAGCACCGACACCGCGCTCCGACCTATCTCCGACGTCGGATACACCACGCCGCTCAGGTCAGGTACCAGCGAACCGATCATGCCGAGCCTGTCAAAGCCCATCACCCCGACACTATCCGAACGAAACGGCAGACACCTCACCGTATAAACGTCCGACGAACACACAAACGCCATCCGCCCGACGCCGACATACGAACCAAGCCCATTGTACTTCTCGTAACTGTCAATCATCTCACACCGCACGCCGGACTCGCGCACCGCGTCAAGAAAACCGTCCCTGCGCCGGATCTGCGCCCGCATATTCTGCGTTCCCTCACGCTCGAGCAGCGGCGCCACGTAAACCAGCCGGTCATACCCGCGCCCCGCGACAAACCTCGTCCCCGCCCGCATCGCAGCCCTGTCGTCTATCCCGACAAACGGTATCCGCCCGTCTATCCTGTTCCCGACCGCGACCACCGGCAGAGTCTCCGAAAGCCGCAGATACCTCCCCGCGTCCCGCGCCACCGAAAACGTGATGATCCCCGCGACGCTCATCGAAAGCATCCTGTCAAGCGCCGCGAACTCCGTCTCCTCATCGAAGCCAGACAACATTATAAGTGTAGAGAACCCACGCCGCCTCGCCTCCTCCTCAATCGCCGTCAGCATCGTCGTCTGAAACTCATTATTGAGCGCCGTTATTATGACCCCGATCAGCGTCGGTCTCCCGGAGCTCAGCGACAGCGCCGTCTGATTCTTCACGAACCCGTTCGCCCGCGCCGCTTCCAGTATTTTCTTCTTTGTCCCGGGATTTATCCCGCCCCTGTCATTTATCGCCCTGTCAATCGTACCTATCGATACCCCGCATATCCTCGCGAGGTCCTTCACCGTAACCTTTCTCTGTGCCAAAACGTTTTCCTCCAGACTTATTCATATTTATGATAGCACATTTCCGCCGTCTTGTCAACCACGCATGAAGATTTTTTGTGTTACCTATTGACATCCGGGAAAAAATGTGCTATAATCGTCTTGACGTTAACGTACACGTTGAATATTCACGAACAAATCAAGCTTAAACGAGGTAATCACAATGACAGGAACAACCTTCACCGGCAGAGCTACCGACGAGATCTCCTTCCCGCTCGGCGGCATCGGAACCGGTTCTATAGGTCTCGCGGGAAACGGACGTCTTATCGACTGGGAAATCTTCGGTCACCCGAACAAAGGCTCAGATAACGGACACACGCACTTCGCCGTCAAAGCCGAACGGGACGGAAAGCTTCTCGACGCCCGCGTCCTCTGCGGTGACGTCTTCAAAAATCTCGCCGGTCAGACCGGAAAGGACTACGGCTTCGGTCTCTCGAACACCACGATGCAGGGCTTCCCGCACTTCCGCGACTGCGTCTTCAGGGGGGAGTTCCCGGTAGCCGAAGTATCGCTCGACGACCCTGACAGCCCCGTTTCGGTGAAGCTGACCGCCTTCAACCCGTTCATCCCGCAGAACGCGAAGGACTCGAGCATTCCCGCCGCTCTGTTTGAAACAGAGGTCACGAACAAAACCGGAGAGACAATCGACCTGACCCTCGCCGGGACGCTGAGAAACCCGTCGCAGAGATCTGTGAACCTCTTCACCGAAAGCGGAGCGAAGAAGGGAATACTCCTCTCCGGCGCTCCGGAAGAAGGGAAGGAGCAGGAGCCGGACGGCATGGCGCTGTTCACTGACGCCGGGGATGTGTCGTATCAGGAGAACTGGTACCGCGGCGGCTGGTACGACTATCTTGAGACATATTGGCGCAATTTCACCGAGATGCCGCGCTTTGTCAACCGTCACTATGAAACACCAGGCAACACCGACTGCGCCACGCTCGCCGCTCATATGAAGCTCTCCGGACGCTCATCCGAAAAGATCAGGTTTGTCATCTCATGGTACTACCCGATGAAGCGCGGGCTCCAGATGGAGGGGACAGGCAGAGCCGACGTCAGAAACTATTACTCATACATATTTGAGAGCGCGGGCGACGCCGCCGGATATGTCCTCGACAACTGGAAGAGGCTGAGGGACGACACCTTCCGCTGGCACGACGAGCTCTTCGCCTGCACTCTCCCGGAGGAGGTCATCGAGGCTGTCAGCGCGACAAGCTCCGTGCTCAAATCCGAGACGTCGATAAGGTTCGGCGAAAAGGGCGATTTCTACGGCTGGGAAGGGCTCGGGGAGCATGGCGGTTCCTGCCCGGGCACCTGCACTCATGTCTGGAATTACGCCTACGCGATGCCGTTCCTCTTCCCGGAGCTCGAGAGAGGGCTCAGGGAGAACGACTACAGGTACAACGAGAGACCGGACGGGGGCATGGTTTTCCGGACGACGATACCGTTCGGAACCGGGCGGGGAGGCTTCAGACCCTGCGTCGACGGGCAGTTCGGCGGGATAATGAAGGTCTACCGCGAATGGAAGTTGTCTGGAGACACCGAGTGGCTGCGCGGTATCTGGGGAGACGTGAAGCGCTCGCTCGAGTTCGCGTGGTCGCCGGAGAACGCAGACCGCTGGGACGCGGACCGGGACGGGGTTCTCGAAGGAAGACAGCACCACACGCTCGATATGGAGCTGTTCGGGCCGTCAAGCTGGCTTGAGGGCTTCTATCTCGGCGCCCTGAAGGCTGCCTCCGAGATGGCGCGGGCTCTCGGAGACGAGGACGCCGACGAATACACGGCGCTTTTTGAGAAGGGAAAGAATTACACAGAGAAGGAGCTCTTCAACGGCAGATACTTCATCCAGAAGATCGACCTGAAAGACAAGGCGCTCGTCGACCTCTTCGGCGCGGACCATTACTGGAACAGCGAGGCGGGGGAGATAAAATACCAGATCGGCGAGGGCTGCGAGATAGACAGCCTTCTCGCGCAGTGGCACGCCGACATAATGGGGCTCGGCGATCTCTTCGACCCGGACGAGGTGAAGACGGCGCTCGGGAATATGTTCTTGTACAATTTCAAAGAATCGATGCGCTCTCATTACAACACGTTCCGCCTGTTCGCTTTGAACGACGAGGCGGGGGCTGTGATCTGCGATTATCCGGAGGGCGCGAAAAAGCCGGCGATACCGATACCTTACGCGCAGGAGTCGATGCATGGGTTCGAGTACGCTTTCGCCGGACTGCTCATCAGCCGCGGGTTCTTGAAGAAAGGTCTACGCGTGGTAAAAGCTGTGCGTGACAGATATAGAGGTTACAACAGGAATCCCTGGAATGAGATCGAGTGCGGCTCGAACTACGCGAGGTCGATGGCGTCCTTCGCGCTGATACCGATAATTTCCGGTATGCGCTTCGACCTCACGCGCGGTATGCTCGGGTTTGACCCGCTGACCGGACACGAGGGATTCAGAACGGTCTGGTTCACCGGGAACGCTTGGGGAAACCTGACGATCGGCGAGGAGACGAGGCTCACGGTCATAAGCGGCGAGATGAAGCTTGAGCGGCTTGAGCTTCCGTATCTTGACGACGTGAAATCGGTGACGATCGACGGGAAACCGACAGAGTTCACATTCTCTGACGGCACTGTCAGCTTCGCGGGAACGACCGTAGCGAAAGAGATTGTCGTGAGGTGATAATATAAGCGGGCAGCTTATTGGGTGGTGTCTGTAAAACAGCATTGTGCCGAAATCAACGAAGCGACACGAAACCGCATGAAGCAAATCGTGCCGGAGCTGGCGAAGCAGTACGGCGTGACCGAAAAGCTGAAAGCCGAGAATCAAATGGAATGGGTACGGCAGATGAACGCTTTCAAGGCACAAGCAGAGGAAGTTGTGAAAGCGGAATTGATTTATGATTGAGCGAGAAAGTCCGGGCAGAAAACTGTTCGGGCTTTTCTCATATATTCCAAAGTTGCGGTAGAATTGTTCACAAGTTTTATGGTATAATTTGAATACGAAATTGAGCAACAAATCGAAAGTTGACAAAGGAGTTGAGCTGATATGAAAAAGAAAATCATCATATTGCTGTCTATTGTGATAATTCTTTTGATGGGCATTGTTGTATGGTTTAATATTCCACTCGACTTGATGGACTTAGACCCTAATG
>ENA-ORIC01002516-ORIC01002516.1-human-gut-metagenome-genome-assembly--contig:-NODE-2516-length-14555-cov-3.687802_pt1 | contig 14555 bp, 11 predicted proteins | sample MGYA00243023_ERZ508732 | MGnify/ENA primary metagenome ERZ508732 (study PRJEB26277, sample SAMN04329767) | human gut metagenome | biome: human-associated habitat | host: Homo sapiens | place: USA...
ATTTACCCCCCTCTGTCATGACAATATGCCAGAAAGAAAGGGACCGGGCGGAAACCGTACGTCTCCGTTCAGCCCCTCTTATGATTCTCCGCGGCGATTATTCCCCGCCCTTCATCGACTCGACCATATCGATACCGTTCAGCTTCTTAAGCATGAACAGGCAGACGAGCGCCGAGAAGACAAGGGTTATCAGAGCCGAAATCAGGAAGCTCGACGGGTAGATCGAACGCCCGAACATGAAGCTGTCGACCTCCGCCGTCACAACGACAAACTTGTGAAGGAATATCCCGGCGAAAAGCCCGAACAGAGTGCCGATCACGCTGAGCGCCGCGATCTCGCGGTAGACATACCCGGCGACCTCTCCGTCGAAGAAGCCGAGAACCTTTATCGTCGCGAGCTCCTTTGAGCGCTCCGCTATGTTTATGTTCGTCAGGTTGTAGAGCACAACGAACACGAGCGCGCCCGCCGAGATTATCAGCACTATGACGATATAGTCGATCTTCCCGAGCATATTCTCAAACGAAGACGACATCGACGTCGTGAAGGAAACAGAGCTGACGCACTTCATGCCGAGCAGCTCCTCGGTCTCGGCGTCCTCGCCGGCGGCGTCCGCGTTCGATTTCACGAGAACGACGTTGTAATCAGGCTCTGTCCCGAAGCCGCTCGTGTAGAGGTCGGACGTCATATAGACATAGCTCATGACATAGTTCTCGGCGATCCCGCCGACCCTGAAGTCCGCCGTGAGACCATCCTCGTTCTCGAGCGTCACATTGTCCCCGACCGAGACGCCGAGTATCGACGCCATCTTCTCGGTCAGTATGACAGAATCATCGTCAAGCGTCAGCGGCTTCTTGCTTTTTCTCTCCCTGAGTATCTGGAAACCGGCGTAGTCATCCGCGAGCTCTGGAACCCTGAAATACGCCTCGACCGTGTCCTTACCGCTTATCACCTTGCCGTACTCGGAGTGAATCAGCGTCGAGCCGTCAGTCCTGTCGGACGTCAGGAAAGCGTCAAGGCGGTCAAGGTCTTCGGTCTGGCTGTTCAGGTCTATCGTCAGGTTATATCTCATCAGGTCGTCGAACTGCCTGCCCACAATGTCGCCTATCGAGTTTCTCAGCCCGAAGCCGGTCAGGAGCAGAGCCGTACAGCCGCCGATGCCGATTGTCGTCATGAAGAAGCGCTTCTTGTACCTGAAGATATTGCGGATGGTGACCTTGCTGTTGAATCCGAGCCGCTTCCAGATAAAGCCGACCCTCTCGAGAAGTACGCGCTTTCCCGCCTTCGGAGCCCTTGGGAGCAGAAGTGCGGCCGGAGTTTCCGCGAGGCTGTGCGCGCCAGCCCAGACAGTCGACAGAAGTATGCAGGCAACCGCGGCGGCGGACGCCCCGAGCGCTATCGAAGGAATGAAGCTGTACTCAAGCGTCGGGAAACGATACATGATTTTATAAGCGTTCCATACAACCGACGGGAAGACGAACAATCCCGCCGCGAGCCCGCAGGCGCTTCCGAAAATCCCCGGTATGCCGGCGTAGATCACGTATTTCATCATGATGTCAGACTTTGAATAGCCGAGCGCCTTGAGAATACCGATCTGCCCGCGCTCCTCCTCGATCAGTCTCGTCATGGTGGTCTGAGCCACAAGCGCCGCGACGAGGAAGAAGAACAGCGGAAAGACCTTAGCGATGGCGGCGATCTTATCTGCGTTCGAGTCAAAGCTTGCAAAGCTCATCGTCTTGCTTCTGTCGAGCACGTACCACTCGGGCTTTTCGAGCTTTGAGATCTCGTCCTTCGCGTCGTTTATCTTCCGCTCCGCGTCCGCGAACTCGCGGTCGGCGGTTTCCTTCGCCTCGTTGTAGTCGGCGAGACCGTCGGCGTATTCCTTTTCTCCGTCGGCTATCTTTTTCTCGTTTCCGGAGATTTCAGTCTCGGCGTCTGATATCGCTTTTTCACCGTCTGCGAGTTTCTGCTCGTTCTCCGCAATCTGACTCTTCGCGTCGGCTATCTTTTTCTTCGCGGACTCAAGCTCGTTCTGTCCGCTCGTGAGCTTCGCGCGGTTCTCTTCAAGCGCAGCGCGCGCGGATTTCAGCTGTGCCTCACCGTCGTCAAACTGAGCCTGAGCCGTTTCAAGAGACGAGCGGTTCGCGGAAAGCTGTGCCTCATACTGAGCTATCTGCGCCTCAGCGGCTGTGACGCGCGGGTCGTCCTCGCCGAGGAGCTTCTTCGTATCCTCGAGAGACGCCTTCTGCGCCGCGAGCTCTGTTTCCGCCGCCCCGAGCTGCTTCCATGAAGCCTCAAGCTGTGTGCGGTTCGCTTCAAGCTCCGATTCCTTTTTTTTCAGCTGCGCGTCGGCTTCGTCGAGCTGTTTCTTGCTGTCGGCGAGTGTGGATTCGCTGTCCGAGAGCTTTTTCTCGTTGTCCGAGAGCTCCTTCTTCGCGTTCTCAAGCTGTGTTCTGCCGTCGGATAATTCCCGTTTCTTTTCGGCGAGGGTCTCCTTCGCGTCGGCTATCTGCGCCTTGCCGTCGTCGAGCTCCGCCTTCGCGTCTTCGAGTTTTTTCCCGGCGTCCGCGAGCTCCTTTTCGGCTTTTTCGCGCTCTGTCCTGTACTCGTTCTCGGCGTCGGCGAGCTTTTCCTCTGCCTCGGATTTTATCTCGGAGAAACGTATCTCCGCGCGGTCTTTGCCTGTCGCCTCGAGCGCCGCCGTCAGGTCCGCTATCAGCTCATCATACTGATCGGAATAGGTGTCAAGCTCCTTCGCGCCCTCCGCGGTGACGTAGATGTCGGTATAAACGCCGAGCGGCAAATAAAGCTCCTCCGTGCCGTAGAGAAGCACGCCGACACGTCCGTTGCCCTTTGTCGAGCCCTCGCGCTCAGCCGACATATAGTACGGGTTCATGACAATTCCGACGACCGTCAGCTCAGTCTCTGAATACGTGTCGGACAGCGTGTCGCCGGCGTCGCCGGTTATTGTCACCTTGTCGCCGATTTCAAGCGACGCGGTTATCCCGTTGCCCTCCTCGCAGAGCACCTCGTCCGCCTTCTCGGGGTATCTTCCGTCGATAAGCGTCAGCTTTCCGATATTCAGGCGGTCATAGTCATAGCCGTAGATACGCGCCACCATCGAGTCGTCAGCACTCTTCACCATGACGTCTGTCACATAGTGCGGCATAGCGTCCGCGACCCCGGCGGTGTTCCTGACCGCCGCGATATCGTCGTCATTAAAGCCGTATGTCGACTTCAGGTAGATGTCCATCATGTCGTGACTGTCGTAATAATGATCGATGGTCCGGCGCATATCCGGCGTCGTCGACATGAGCCCCGCGAGAAACCCGACCCCGAGCGCCGTTATGGCGAATATCGCCGCGAAGCGCGAGAACGAGCTCTTTATCGAGCGGAGCATTGATTTCAGATATGTTTTCTTCATTTCGCCTTTACCATTCAATCTGTTCTGCCGGCAGGGGAGAGGAATTCGTCTCTATCATCTGCACGGTGCCGTTCTTTACGTGTATGACCCTGTCCGCCATCCTCGTCAGCGCGCTGTTGTGGGTGATGACAATGACGGTCTTTCCGGAGTTCCGGCAGGTGTCCCATAAGAGCTTCAGTATCGCCTTGCCGGTGTTGTAGTCGAGCGCGCCGGTCGGCTCGTCGCACAGAAGTATGCGCGGATTCTTCGCGAGAGCGCGCGCTATCGAGACACGCTGCTGCTCGCCTCCCGAGAGCTGCGCCGGGAAATTGTCCATGCGGTTCTCAAGTCCGACGCTTCTCAGCGTCTCTGCCGCGTCGAGCGGGTCACGGCATAGCTCCGCCGCTATCTCGACGTTTTCAAGCGCCGTCAGGTTCTGCACGAGATTGTAGAACTGGAAGACAAACCCGACGTCGGTGCGCCTGTACTCGGTCAGCTGACGTTTGGTCGCGCCGCTGATGACGCGGTCCCCGAGGCTTATCACGCCCTCGTCGCAGGTGTCCATGCCGCCGAGCATATTCAGTATCGTCGTCTTTCCGGCGCCGCTCGGACCGACTATCACGACGAACTCGCCCTCGGCTATATCAAACGTGACATGATCCGCGGCGATTATTGTTTTGTTGTTATAGTATTTACAGACGTTCTCAAAGTGCACGAATCTCTCGTTCCTTCCGCTCATTTTTCTCTTCTCCCTTTTATGTTATTCTGACGTTTCCGATAATAACAGTATAACAGACTCGTATTGACTTTTCAAACACATAGTATGAAGTTAAAGTAAATACGTCGTCCGGCGGCGGTTCTTATTTTTTTTGAAAAATCTGCGGAAAAGCATTGCAAAATGCGCCGCGATATAGTATAATGGTTATATGACGCGAAGGTGTGTGCCGGACGTCAAATCGAATCAGAAAAGGAAGACCATTAATCATGGGAGACAAACCCGCCCCCGACCGATGTAACATTACTCGACACCCTCCGCGCATAACGCCGGAAGACAGCATCACTCCGCCATGATGTCGGGACAGAAAACAGACAGATAACCGATACGATACGACATAATACGGAGGATTCATAAAACATAATGACACAGGCAAACATAATACAGATAATAGTAATTCTGATATGCGTGATATTCTCGGCGTATTTTTCCGCGACCGAGACCGCTTTCCTGTCCTTCAACAAGATCAGGATGAAGAACCTCGCCTCTGACGGGGACAAACGCGCGGCGCTCGTCATGCGGCTCTCAGACAGCTACGACTCTCTGCTCTCGACGATACTGATCGGCAACAACATCGTCAATATAACCCTCGCGTCTGTCGCGACGGTCATGTTCACCGGCTGGTTCCCGAATAACGGCGCCGTTATGTCGACCGCGGTCACGACGGTCATCGTCCTGATATTCGGCGAGATATCACCGAAAAGCATAGCGAAGGAGACGCCGGACAGCTTCGCTAAATTCTCCGCTCCCTTCATAAACACTCTCATGGTGCTCTTCACGCCGCTCAACTTTATTTTCAAGAATTGGAAGAAGCTGCTCGCGAAGATATTCAAGTTCGGCGGCACGGCGGCAATCACCGAGGAAGAGCTCAAGACAATCGTCGACGAGGCTGAGCATGACGGCGGAATAAACGAGCGGGAGGGAGACCTCATCCGCTCCGCGATAGAGTTCGACGACGCCGAGGCGGCGGACATAATCACCCCGCGGGTCGACGTTGTAGCGATAGAGCTGACCGACACTAACGACGAGATCGCGGATATATTCCACAAAACCGGCTTCTCGAGGCTTCCGGTTTACGACGAGACGATCGACAACATAATCGGCGTCCTGCACGAAAAGGACTTCTTCTATCAGGTGAAGAGCGGGAACAAAAAGATATCGGACGTTCTCGGAAAGGCGCTCTATGTTCCGTGCCACGTGAAGATATCGAAGCTCCTCGCGCAGTTCCAGAAGGCGAAGGCGCATATGGCGATAGTCCTCGACGACTACGGCGGAACAATGGGTATCGCGACGCTTGAGGACGTGATAGAGGAGCTTGTGGGCGATATATGGGACGAGCATGACGAGGTAGTCGAGCTGTTCACGAAGAACCCGGACGGAAGCGTCACAGTGAACGGAAACGCGCGCACCGACGACCTGTTCGACTATTTCGACGTGAAATACAATGACGACGACGATATGCCGCAGACGGTCAACGGCTGGGTGACTCAGACGATGGGCAGCTTCCCGGCGCCCGGCGCCTCGTTCGATTACAAGACGCTCCATGTGGAGGTCACCGAGACCGGAGACAAGATGGTCGAAAAAGTAAAAGTGACAGTGACCGAGCCGGAAGAAGAGGAAGACGCCCCTCAGCAGAACCTCGCCGGAAAGATAGCGGACAAGCTCGCCGGAAAGCACAGCTCAGATGACAACGACACGGACGAAGACTGAAAAAAACAGATACCGGGGCATGAATCATACCCGACAGAAAGGCATTATTCTATCATGAAAATCACAAAGAACCTGAAAGAACTCGAAAAAAGGCTTATCGGACGGAGCGTTTACGAAAACGACGCGCTCGCGCTCTGCTGGTCGCTCAGCGGCTTTGAGGCGAGCTTCACCGGCGAGCGGGCGGAGATCGCGTTCGTTCCGGATATCACCGACGACCAGCCGGTCTATGTCATGACGATAGTCGACGGCGTCGAGACGATAACTCCGCTCTCTACCGGCAGGGAAGTCGTCCTGCTCGAACAGCTCGGCGGCGGCAGCCATACGCTCACCTTCAGGCGGCTCTCGGAAGGCGATAACCCGATAAAGGTCGCGTCGCTCAGCGTCTTCGGCGAGGACTGCGGATTTCTCCCGCCGCCCGCCGCTCTGGAAAAGCGCATTGAGTTCTTCGGCGACTCGATAACCTGCGGCTTTGGCGACCTCGGCGAGGCGGCAGACCCGGATTTCCGCACCTATCAGGAGGACCCGACCCGCACCTACGCGGGACTCACCGCGTCAAAGCTCGGAATGGACATACGCGTCGAGGCTATATCCGGTCAGGGAATCATAAAGAACTGCGCCGGCGAGGTTGGATTCAGGATCCCGGATTTCTTCTCGGTCGAGACAAGGCACGGACGTGAGGAGCACGATTTCACGTCGTGGGTTCCGGATATTGTCGTCGTGAACGCGGGAACAAACGACTGCGGCGGAGGCGTCCCGGACGATGAGTTCAGAGACGGAGCGGGTAAGTTCATAGAGCACATCCGCGAGGTATACCCGAAGGCTGAGATATTCTGGGTCTACGGAATGATGGGGCTCAGGTACGACGCCGTGCTCTCGTCCGTGATAAGCGATATTCAGAAGCGTGACAGCCATGTCCACTACGTACCTGTCCGCCCGATATACGAGATGAAGGACGAGACAGGCTCCTGCGGACACCCGAACCTCAACGGTCAGGCGCGCGCGGCGGGGATACTCATTGACGCCATCTGCGATTCCGGGGTTATCTGAGAGGCGGGCTTTTGTCAAGATTTACAAAAAGTTCAACGCCAATTAAGCCCATGAGAATAAGTTCGTAGTAAAATATATCTTGAAGAAATCCTGCGGACGCCCGCTCTGATGAGGTGAATACTGTTGTTCGGATACATTCGTCCCGATACCGGGGAGCTCCGGGTCAGGGAGTACGGGCTCTACCGCGCCGTTTACTGCGGGCTCTGCGACTCGATGGGAAGATGTACGTCCGCGGTGTCGAGGATGTCGCTGAGCTATGATTTTGTCTTTCTCGCGCTCGTCAGGATGGCGATCGCGGGGGAGAGCGGACGCGTCGAGAAGAAAAGATGTATCGCGCACCCGATGAAAAAGCGCCCGGTTATTGTCGATTCTGAGCAGCTCGATATATGCGCCCGGATGAGCGCCGTGCTCGGTTACTATAAGCTGCTCGACGACGTCTCGGACGAAAAAGGCGTCAAAAGGCTCGGGGCGAAGCTGCTTGTCCCCATCTTCCGCGGAATGGTGAAGAAAGCCCGGAAGCACGCCGGCTCTGGTTTCGAGGAGCTCGAGGAGACAATAAAGCGCGAACTTCAGGCTCTCGGCGAGATAGAGAAAGAACGCGTTTACTCACCCGACGCCGCCGCCGAGCCGTTCGGGCGGCTGATGGCGGCGGTCTGCTCATACGGCTTTCCGGACGGAAGCCCCGGCGCGAGAACAGCGTCGGAAATCGGACGCCACATCGGACGGTTCGTCTATGTAACCGACGCGGCGGACGATCTGAAAAGCGACCTTGAGACCGGCTCCTACAACCCGTTCGGCGGACGTGACGACGCGGCGGAATACTTTGACAGACACCGGGAGGAGGTCGGAAACTCGCTGACGATGGAGCTTGTCGGCGCCTCGCGCGCGGTCGAGCTTCTCGATTTTTCATGTCTTCCCGCCCACGGAGAGATCATCCGGAACATCATCTATCTCGGACTGCCGAAGACGATAAAGCGTGTTCTTTACGGGGACGGCGGCGAAAAGAAATCCTCCGTATGCCACGACGAGGGCGCGGGAATCAACAACGATCAGGACACCGGCGCCGTATAAAGCACAAGTGCCGCACAGGATACAGGAAAAGAGAGCATATGAACGATCCATACAAAGTACTAGGCGTCCCGCGCGACGCCACAGATGAAGAGATCAAGAAGGCGTACCGCGAGCTCGCGAGAAAATACCACCCGGACAACTACGTGAACAATCCCCTGTCCGATCTCGTCGAGGAAAAGATGAAGGAGATCAACGAGGCGTACGACACGATCCAGAAGGAGCGCGCCGCGAGAACAACCTCCGCGGACGGAACCTCCTACACGTCCGGCACATACGGCGACTACTCGAAGGTGAGAGAGCTTATAAACCAGAGCAGATTCTCCGAGGCGGAGCTGATACTCGACGCCGTGGGTCAGCAGAACCGCGGGGCTGAATGGAATTTTCTGAAAGGCTGTGTCCTCATCCAGCGCGGATGGTACTACGACGCGCAGAAATACCTCGAGACCGCCTGCTATCTCGACCCGACGAACGACGAGTACAAGATGGCGCTCAACCGCATACGCTCGGACGTAGCGGGCTACGGCGGCGGATACAGAACAAGTCAGGGACTCGGGAACACGCCGTGCGACATCTGCTCGGGACTGATCTGCGCCGACTGTATGTGCGAGTGCTGCGGCGGAGACCTGATCTCCTGCTGTTAACCGGAGGAAACCGATGAGAAACGCTCCATACAGCAGACCAAAAAAGAACAATACCGGCGCCGGAATGAAGAACTCAAAGAAGATCGCGCTCGCGGCGATCCTCTCGGCGCTCGGCGTCATTATACTGATGCTCGGGTCGGTCTTCACGATGCTTGACCTCACTATGGTCGCCATGGCTTCACTGCTTGTGATGCTCGCGGTGATCGAGATCGGCGGGTTCTACCCGTATCTTGTGTGGCTTGTGACCGGGACGCTGTCGCTGCTGCTTCTGCCGTCGAAATTTCCGGCGCTTCTGTACGCGCTGTTCGGCGGGATCTACCCGATATTCAAGGCTATGTTCGAACGGCTCCACTATATCGTGGCGTGGGTGCTGAAGCTCAGCTTCTTCAACTCAATGCTGACGCTGCTTATTTTCCTCAGCGAATATGTCTTCAACCTGCCGGACGCCGACCTCGGGTTCGGTTGGCTCGTCTACCTGCTGTGCAACGGCGTTTTCGTTCTCTACGACATCGCCTCGACACAGCTTATAACGCTGTACCTGATAAAGCTCAGAAAGATGCTCGGGCTTAAAAACTTTTTCAAATAAAAAACGGAAGCACGGTATTGTCCATGCTTCCGTTTTATTATCGCTTATTCAGCGTCCCAGTTCGAGATGAACTTCGCGATCTCGCTGTCGGCCTTGCTCTGTACAGCTGCGATCGTTGAAGTCAGCGGATCGTTGTGAATGATTATCGAGTCGAGCTTCGATCTGGTGGTACCGAAATCGTAGATGCAGTTGAAGTCGAGGTAGACATTGTTGAATATAACGTCAAGCATCTCCGCGCCATGCTCATCACGGGTCATCTTCACCTTATAGGTGATGTCGTAAGCCTTCGGTCTGATGTTCTCATAGGAATAGCGCGCCATAGCCTCGGTTATGAAGCCGGAGAACTCAGGGTCAGCGTTGAGCGGGATAGCAGCAAACGCGTTTATCCACGGGTTGACGACAGAACGGTAATCCTTCTGGCTCTCATCGTACTTCGGCACCGGGAGGATATAGTAGTCGCTCTTCATTTCGCGCAGAGAATTCATCGAGGACTCGACGAAGTGCATCATCGCGATCGAACGGTTCTCGGTGAAGATCTTGCTGACATTGACTCCGCTGCCGCCGTACACGATGTGCTGCGGGATGAGCTGCCGAATCTTCTCTACGACGTTTGCGGTGCGGTCGCCGGAGAAATCGATGACAATGTTCGATCCGCCGTCAGTGACGCTGCTGAGGTTGACGCCCGCGCCGCAGAGCAGCGACTGGGTCATAAGTCCGTGCATCTGAACCGCGAAGCCGAAGAAATCGTCGTTCTCATTATAGACATCGTCATTGTTGAGGTCATCGTCCTTGTCCGCGACAACCTGGTTCAGCGCGTCGAAGGTCCACTTGCCGTCAAGAACGAGCGAAGCGAAATCCGTGTCGACCTGATAGTCCTCGGCGAGGTCACGGTTGATATAGACGCAAGCCGGCATCTGGTACATGGTCGGCGTGATATCACCGGTCGTGAAGTACATCTTATTGTCAATGCGGAGGTTGTCGTACATATAATGGCTCCACCAGTTCTCGGTCAGAGAAAGGTAAGGAATGTCGCAGAGGTTCGCGAGAGAGCCGTCGGTAGCGAGCGAATCAAGGCATCCGCCCATGGCACGGGACATGATGAAATCATACTCACTGTCACCCGCGAGAACCGAGTTCTTCACGTTCGCGCAGCCGAGGTTCGAGTCGTTCGTCTCGATATAGTCGATCTTCACATTGTAGCGATCCTCGATGTAGATGTCACGCTCATAGAGGCTGTCGTTGATGATGTCGCCGTTCTCGGAGTCGCCCGGGATATTGACGTGTGCGGCGGGAGCTCCGTTGGAGTCGAGGAAGGTGAAGGTTCTGCCCTCGAAATTCCTGTCTCCGAGCTCTTCGAGCAGCGACTTCGGAGCCTCAGTATCCGACGCGGTGTTCTGTTCCGAGCCGCCGGACGCGGTCGTGTCGTTGCCGCCATTCGAGGATGTGTCCCCGCAGGACACGCTGAGGAGCAGCATCATGAGCGCCAATGACAGTGACAAAGTTCTTTTCATTTTTTCTCTTCTTTCTTTTTCTTTCCGTGAAATATTCGCCCGGAAAAAACCGGGTACCTTTTATTATAACATATTTCAAAGAATTTTTCTCACACATTTTTTTGCTGTTCATGAAATTAAATGTAACAGAAGGGAAAACAAGGAACAACGTTTTTTTCTTAAGGAAACACTGAATAAAACGGGTCTTCACGAAAAAAAGCTTGGATTTATGGGCTTTTTCTCGTGAACCCCCCTTAGATCAGTATTGTCTTAACTACATATCATCCGAACCGTGTATCCCCGCTCATGCTCTCCGGCAGCTCACCCATGACCGCTTCACGGACGAGCTCCGCGTGTTCCTCGAGCGCGTCTTCGCTTATCACCTGCCAGTTCTCGTCACGGCGGTGGCGGAGCATCCATCTGTAAACCTCCGAGTTCGTGAAAGCGGGAGTCCAGCAGTCGTGCTCGCAGTCGGGGTATATCGTCAGCTTCGCCTCTGAACCAATTCGTTTCAGAGCCTTGTACATATCGATCGAGTTCGACACGTCAACCGACCCGTCGAGCGCCCCGTGGTGCGCCCAGACCGGAAGCCCCTTCATATAACCAGCCGCCCACGGCATTCCGCCTCCGCAGACCGGCATCACCGCCGCGAAAAGCTCCGCCCTGACTGTCGCCACCTGCCAGCAGGCGTATCCACCCATGCTTATCCCGCAGAGATAAACGCGCGAGCGGTCGACGTCCTCCCGCGCGACCAGCGTGTCGATCAGCGAGAGCAGCGTCTCACTGTACTCAAACCAGGTCTTCCCCGGGCACTGCGGCGCCGCGATGATGAACGGCAGCCTCACCCCGCGGTTTATCTCGCCGAGCGGACCTACCGCCGTGTCGGCGACAAGGCTGATGTCGTTTCCTCTTGTCCCCGCGCCGTGCAGATGTATCAGCAGCGGGAACTTCTTCCCTTCCTCGTAATCATCAGGATAGTTTATCACGTAATCGAGCGTTTTGTGGTGCAGTATTTCCTTCATTGCTTGTCTTCCGTCCTGTTTTCTTTATTTTGTTGTCCTGTCGCGGACCATATGAATATTATATCTCATTTATTCCGGCAATGCAACAGTTCCGCGCAACTTTTTTGAAAATTCAGCTTATTACGGAAAATTTACATATGCCGCTTGACAATCACGTGATTATGTGATATAATCTTATTATACAGAACCAGCCCGCGCTGAGCGGGCGGAAAGGAAAAGTCATGTAATGAAGCTTGAGATACAAACCTCGCTCATTCCGGGCACACGGATGGATAAGGAGCGAATGGGAAACGTCACCGGACTCGAGTTCCTAAATAAGATATTCTATATCACCGACGGCATAATGCTCTCACAGATACGCGAGATATGCGGGATAGACGGCTCGACGCTGCAGAACTGGACGAAGCGCGGATGGGTCGCGAACTCGCACAACAAGAGATACAATATCGACCAGCTCTCGCGTATACTGATAATAAACATGATGCGCGAGTCGATGCAGCTCGAGAGGATCGCCGGGCTCCTCACCTACGTGAACGGAGTCGCGGGCGACAAATCGGACGATATCATACCGGAGTCTGAGCTCTACGACTACCTGTGCCGGATAATCGACGAGCTGATGAACGACGAGGCGGGCGAAACACCAAGCCTCCGCGGGCTGATCTCGAAGACGCTTGAAAGCTATGAGGAGCGTACGCCCGGCGCGAGACGCAGACTCGAGAACGCCTGCGAAATGATAATCTACGCGTATTTTTCGACTATGGTCAGACAGAAGGCGAACAGTCTCTACGAGAATCTGTTTCCGGGACGCCAGTGATGCGTTGATATCTGACTTAAGAAAGGGATGATTTTATGATCGGGTGGTGGAATGGTCTCACCGACCTGCAAAGGATATTCGCGCTCGTCGGAATACCGGCGACGCTGGTGCTCGTCGTTCAGACTATACTTCTGCTTTTCGGACTCGGCGCTGGTCACGAGGACGGGTGCGACTGCGGATGCGACCTTGACGGCGACGGCATACCGGATGACCTTGAGGGCGGCTCGGACGACGGTCTGACGCTGTTTTCGGTGCGCGGGATCGTCGCTATGTTCTGCATCGCGGGATGGTCCGGGATAGTGTTCATAGACTTCGGGATGGGACAGGTCGAGGCGATACTGCTCGCTGTGCTCTGCGGGGTCGCGGCGCTGTTCGGGATGGCTTATCTCATGAAGTCGGTGCTTAAGCTGCAATCGAGCGGAAACCTACAGCTCGGGACAGCCGTCGGGAAGACCGGACAGGTCTACATCCCGATCCCGCCGAAGGGCGAAGGGCGCGGCAAGATAAACATAACCGTGCAGGACAGATACATAGAGGTGGACGCTATAACAGCGTCGGAGGATACGCTGAAGACCGGCGAGACCGTCCGTGTCATATCGACCGACGAAAACGGCCTCGTCATGGTCGAACGTGTAGTGAAATAATTTTATTTTAAGGAGATAGAAAATGCCTAACACATCAAGTCTTCTCGTTCTGATCTGCGTGATCGCGCTGATCGTGCTGACAACTCTCATCGTCATCGCGTCGAGGTACCGCAAGTGCCCGTCCGACAAGGTCATGGTCATCTACGGTAAAGTCGGAAGCAACGCCGACGGAACTTCAAGAAGCGCGAAATGCATCCACGGCGGCGCGGCGTTCATCTGGCCGGTCATCCAGTCGTATGAATACCTGGATCTGACCCCGATGTCCATCAATGTCGACCTCACAAACGCCCTGTCCCATCAGAACATCCGAGTCGATGTGCCGTCCCGCTTCACGGTGGGCTTTTCGGTGGAGCCGGGCGTGATGCAGAACGCCGCCGAGCGTCTGCTCGGTCTGCGGCTGAATGAAATTCAGGAGCTTGCCAAGGACATCATTTTCGGTCAGCTGCGTCTCGTCATCGCCACCATGGACATTGAGGAGATCAACACCGACCGCGACAAGTTTTTGGAAGCGGTGTCCCACAACGTGGAGACGGAGCTCAAAAAAATCGGTCTGCGGCTCATCAACGTCAACGTCACCGATATCACCGATGAATCGGGCTATATTGAGGCACTCGGTAAGGAAGCCGCTGCCAAGGCGATCAACGACGCGAAAAAGTCGGTTGCGGAAAAAACGCGTGACGGCTCGATCGGTGAGGCGATCGCTATGAAGGATCAGCGCATCAGCGTTGCCGAGTCCAACGCCGCCGCCATCGCGGGCGAAAACGAGTCGAAGGCGCAGATCGCGATGTCCGATGCCGTGCGCCGCGAAAAGGAAGCCGAGGCGCAGCGCCGTGCCATCGCCGCCGAAAAGATCGCGTCGGCAAAGGCGCTCGAGGAAGCCTATGCTGCCGAGCAGCAAGCCGAGCAGGCGCGTGCCGCGCGTGAATTTGCGACAAAGCAGGCGGACATCATCACCGCCGCCAAGGTCGAAAAGGAGCGCAAGGAGCTGGAAGCCGAGGCAGAGGCAGAGCAGCGCCGCCGCCGTGCAAAGGGTGAAGCGGACGCCATCTTCGCCACGATGGAAGCGCAGGCACGCGGTGTGCAGGAAATTCTTGCCAAGCAAGCCGAGGGCTACAAAAAGGTCGTTGCCGCTGCGGGCGGCGACACCGGCGCTGCCATTCAGATGCTGCTGGTGGATAAGCTCGAGGATCTCACCAAGATCCAGGTCGAAGCGATCAAGAATCTGCAGATCGACAAGATCACGGTGTGGGACTCCATGGGCGGCAAAAACGGCGGCTCGACGACGGCGGACTTTCTGTCCGGCATCATGAAAGCGGTGCCGCCGCTGGCGGACACGCTGAAGATGGCAGGCGTCG
>ENA-ORIC01002519-ORIC01002519.1-human-gut-metagenome-genome-assembly--contig:-NODE-2519-length-14548-cov-3.856886_pt1 | contig 14548 bp, 16 predicted proteins | sample MGYA00243023_ERZ508732 | MGnify/ENA primary metagenome ERZ508732 (study PRJEB26277, sample SAMN04329767) | human gut metagenome | biome: human-associated habitat | host: Homo sapiens | place: USA...
TTTCCTGTCCAATATACTCTGAGAGATTTTGCGGCGTGAGATTGTTTTCCAGCTTGTTTTCATTTTCTTCGAGCTGGGTCGTGATAATTCTTCTTTCCATGTTGTTGCTCTGTTCTTTTCTTCGCTGTTATTCGGCCAGATATACAGCAGACACTGCAGACACAATTTCTGACACCGCGGTTTTTACAATGTTTTCTTTAACGCAGCCTTAATTATAGCTTCTGTACTTAGTGTCTCAATATCCTTAACTCCAGAGACTGCTTTGACTGCCTCAGATGCACTAAAGCCAAGTGCTGTCAATGCCTCAATTGCCTCAGCACGATTTGCATTAGTTTTCGAATCCACAGCATCAGCTGAAACCATAGCAGACTGCTCTCCAAGAGTATCTGCAAGCGAAATTTTATCCTTTAACTCAAGAATCATTTTCTGAGCTGTCTTAATTCCAATGCCAGGTGCCTTTGCAATCGTCTTTGCATCCTGTGCATAAATTGCAAAACGAAGTGTGTCCATTGACAATGCTGACAAAATGCCAAGTGCTCCCTTCGGGCCAATACCGCTGACACCAATCAGCAGCTCAAACATTTCCTGTTCCTCTTTACTTATAAAACCATATAGCTGCATAGCATCTTCCTTCACATAAAGATATGTATACAGTTTAAATTCGCTATTCTTTGCCGGAAGACGATTCAAAACAGTCTCCGGTACCCGGATACAAACACCAATTCCGCCGCACTCAATTACCACGGCATCTGTGCTGTGTCCGGCATATATTCCTGAAATATAGGAAATCATTTCATTCTCCTTTAATACACCTTAAAACAAAAAGGCATGTTCGCTTTAGTATAACATGGAAAAAGGCGCTTGGCAAGATGAAAGAAAAGACGTGTATGAGATAAAAATCCCAACACGTCTCTCTTACACTATATTAATTTACAGATGCGCATATGTTTACAGATGTGCAGCTTACAGATGCAATACACGTTCCTTAATCTCTTGTGTTCTTCCCTGATTCCAGAACTGAGTTCCGATGTAGCCGCATGTACGTCTTGCGACATTCATCTTATCCTGATTGCGGTTTCCACAATTTGGACACTCCCATACAAGCTTTCCGTCATCATCTGATACAATTTGTATCTCTCCATTGTAGCCGCATACCTGACAATAATCACTCTTTGTATTTAACTCGGCATACATGATATTTTCATAAATATATTTCATGACAGAAAGAACAGCATCGATATTGTTTTGCATGTTTGGAACCTCAACATAGCTGATGGCGCCGCCGGGGGACAGATGCTGGAACTGTGCCTCAAACTCCAGCTTTTTGAACGCGTCGATCGGCTCCGTCACATGGACGTGGTAGCTGTTGGTGATATAGCCCTTGTCGGTGACGCCCTCCACCACGCCGAACCGCTTTTGCAGGCACTTGGCGAACTTGTAGGTGGTGGACTCCAGCGGCGTGCCGTACAGGGAGAAGTCGATGTTGTGCTGGGCCTTCCACTTCTTACAGGCGGCGTTCAGCGCGTTCATGATCTCCAGGGCGAAGGGAGTGGCGCTGGGATCGGTGTGGGACTTGCCGGTCATGTACTTCACGCACTCGTAAAGGCCGGCGTAGCCCAGAGAGATGGTGGAGTAGCCGCCGTAGAGCAGCTTGTCGATGGGCTCGCCCTTCTTCAGGCGGGCGCAGGCGCCGTACTGCCACAGGATGGGGGCGGCATCGGACAGGGTGCCCTTCAGCCGCTCGTGGCGGCACAGGAGGGCGCGGTGGCACAGCTCCATACGCTCGTCGAAGATGCGCCAGAACTTCTCGATATTGCCGCCGGAGCTGAGAGCGATGTCCGGCAGGTTCACCGTCACCACGCCCTGATTAAACCGGCCGTAGTACTTGGGCTTGCCATTCTCGTCCACATAGGGGGTCAGGAAGCTGCGGCAGCCCATGCAGGGATAGCAGTGGCCCTCCCCGTTCTTGTCCACCTTCAGCTCCAGCATCTTCTTCTCGCTGATATAGTCGGGCACCATGCGCTTGGCGGTACACTTGGCCGCCAGCTGCGTCAGATACCAGTACTTGCTGTCCTCGCGGATGTTGTCCTCCTCCAGCACGTAGATGAGCTTGGGGAACGCAGGCGTGACCCACACGCCCTTCTCGTTCTTCACGCCCTGATACCGCTGAAGCAGCATCTCCTCGATGATGACCGCCAGATCCGCCCGTTCCTGTTCGCTGCGGGCCTCGCCCAGATACATGAACACCGTGATGAACGGAGCCTGTCCGTTGGTGGTCAGCAGTGTCACCACCTGATACTGGATGGTCTGGACGCCGCGGCGGATCTCCTCCCGCAGGCGCTTCTCGGCGATGGCGTTGATCTTATCCTCCGTCACGGAGACGCCCACGGTGTCGAACTCGTCCCGCACGCTGGCGCGGATCTTCTCGCGGCTCACCTGAACGAAGGGGGCCAGGTGGGTCAGCGAGATAGACTGGCCGCCGTACTGGTTGCTGGCCACCTGGGCCACGATCTGGGTGGCGATGTTGCAGGCGGTGGCGAAGCTGTGGGGCTTTTCGATGAGCGTACCGGTGATGACAGTGCCGTTTTGCAGCATGTCCTCCAGATTCACCAGGTCGCAGTTGTGCATGTGCTGGGCGTAATAGTCGGTGTCGTGGAAGTGGATGATGCCCTCGTTGTGGGCGTCCACGATGTCCTTGGGCAGCAGGATGCGGTTGGTGATGTCGCGGCTGACCTCACCGGCCATATAGTCGCGCTGGGTGGAATTCACCACAGGGTTCTTGTTGGAGTTCTCCTGCTTGGCCTCCTCGTTGTTGCACTCGATGAGGCTGAGGATCTTGTCATCGGTGGTGTTGGACTTGCGCACCAGGGAGCGGGTGTAGCGGTAGGTGATGTAGTGCTTGGCCACCTCGAACGCGCCGTGGGCCATGATGTGGTGCTCCACCATATCCTGGATCTCCTCCACCGTGGGGGCGCGGTTCATCTTCTGGCACTGCAGCTCCACGGACTCGGCGATTCGCTGGATCTGTACCGGCGTCATGCGGTCCGCCTCCGCCACGGCCTCGTTGGCCTTGGTGATGGCGATAATGATCTTGGTAATATCGAAACCGACTTCAGCGCCGTTTCTCTTGATGATCCTCATGGGGCATCCTCCTTCGCAGTCTATCTCTCTCCCCGTATACGGGGCTTATCCAAATACATCGACCTTATCATACACTACATCTTGTGGCTTTGCAAGTGCCTGTACCGAAATATAGAGAGGACTCCCGCCAAAAAGCGGCGGATATTTTTGTGGATTCTGCCAAAATTATTTTCCAGAACACACAAGATATGGTAGCGTTGCAGGGGATGTCTTCCACTAAATATAGGCGGCAGCGGTGGGAAGGCGGCGGGTTCCGGCTCTATGGCGGGTCTCTCCCCCGCCGAGGCGAAATCCGTCGTTGCGCGGAGAGGCTTGGTGTGGTATACTAATCAAGTTATAGTATACGCGGGCGGCGCCCGCAAAAGGAGAAAACACCATGCGACCAGATATCCGATCCCTGCTCCACGGCATCTTCAATCTTATCCTGCCGTTTTTCGCCTATGATCTGGCCGGTCTGCTGGTGTTCTCCCTGACGGCGGGCAACTACACGCCCTGGGCGTCCTTCTGGCCCATGGCGGTGCTGATCCATCTGCCTTTCCTGTCCGACGTCATCGGCGTGGTGGTGGGGGCGGTGCGCTACAAAAGGAGCAAGCGTGTCTGCGCCATGCTGGGCACCATCTTCTCCATCGGCGGCGCGGTGCTGTACTACATGCTGCGCTACCAGTGGGGCTTTACCCTGTTTGGTATGCTGGTCTGATATTTTCGATAAGGAGGGCGCGGTATGCGGCCTGAATTCATTACAGTGGGCACCGTTGTCAATGCCCACGGCGTCCGCGGTGAGGTCAAGGTGAATCCCCACGGCTTCGATCCTGCGTTTATCGCCTCGTTCCACACGCTGTATCTCAACGGGCAGGCGGTGGCCGTCAAGGCCGTCCGGGTCCACAAGTCCACGGTACTGCTGACGCTGCCCGGGGTGGAGGATATGGACAGTGCGCTGGCTCTGAAGGGCTGCACCGTGGCCATCCGGCGCACCGACGCGCACCTGCCCAAGGGGCAGTTCTTCGATGAGGAGCTGGAGGGCTGCGCCGTGGTGGACGACGCCACCGGTCAGGAGATCGGACGGCTGGACAAGGTGCTGTCCTACCCCGCCCACAAGGTGTATCAGGTACGGGGCGGCGCACATGAGTACCTGATCCCCGCAGTGCCGGACGTGTTCATCGTCTCCGCCGATCCCGATGCGGAGGTCATCCGCGTCCGCATGATGAAAGGACTGGCCACTGATGAGGATTGACATTATGACCCTGTTCCCCGACGCGGTGGACGCCATGATGAATGCCTCCATCATCGGACGGGCGCAGGAGCGGGGCTTTGTCACCATCCGCACCCACCAGATACGGGAGTTCACCACCAACAGGCAGATGCAGGTGGACGATTACCCCTACGGCGGCGGGCGTGGCGCGGTGATGCAGGCAGATCCGCTGTACCGCTGCTGGCAGCATATCTGCGATGAGGCAGGCGGCCGGGTACACACCATCTATATGTCCCCCTGCGGGCGGGTGCTGACCCAGCAGGTAGCCCGCGAGCTGAAGGAGCGGTACGACCATCTCATTTTGGTGTGCGGCCACTACGAGGGTGTGGACCAGCGGTTTCTGGACGAGTGCGTGGACGAGGAGATCTCCATGGGCGACTTCGTGGTAACCGGCGGCGAGATACCCGCCATGGCGCTGGCGGACTGCCTGTGCCGTATGGTGCCGGGCGTGCTGCCGGAGGAGAGCTGCTACACCGACGAGAGCCACTGGAACGGCCTGCTGGAGTATCCCCAGTACTCCCGTCCTGAGGAGTGGCACGGCCGCAAGGTGCCGGAGGTGCTGCTCAGCGGTCACCACGGCAACGTGGCGGACTGGCGCACGCGGGAGAGCTACAAGCGCACCATGGCGCGGCGGCCCGACCTGTGGGAGAAGTTCGACCTGACGCAGGTACACAGCCGTCACGACAAGAAAGTGCTGGCCCAGGCGCTGGCGGAGTACGAGGCGGCGCAGCGGCCGCCGGAGGATGCCGGCGAGGCGGAGAGCGCCGAATAGAGCGTATAAAAAAGTTCCTGACCATGTGAAGTGGCCAGGAACTTTTTTATGCAGTTTTCGCTTACCGGAAGATCTCGCCGCTGGTGGGGTTGCCCGCCGCCTGCGCCTCATCGGTGTCGATGTGCATGGTGGTAGCGCCGCCCACGTTGACGCGGACCACCACATCGTCGAAGATCAGCTTACGGCCCTCGCCGCCGCAGGCGACGCGGATGATCTCCTTGTCCTTGACACCCATCTTCTCGGCGTCCTCCTGCGTGACGTGCAGGTGGCGCTTGGCCACGATGACGCCCTCGGACAGCTCCACCTCACCGGCGGGACCCACCAGCTTACATGCACCGGAGCCCTTGACATCGCCGCTCTCGCGGACAGGGGCCGCGATACCCAGGGTGCGGGCGTCGGTGGCGGAGACCTCCACCTGGTCGGCCTTGCGGACGGGGCCCAGGATGGACACGTTGGCCATCTCCTTCTTGGGACCGACGATGGTCAGGCGCTCGTTGCAGGCGTACTGGCCGGGATAGGACAGGGGCTTGCGGATGGTCAGCTGATAGCCTGCGCCGAACAGCTTTTCCACAGTCTCCTGGGTCAGGTGGATGTGACGTGCGGACGTCTCGATCATAAAGCTCATAGTGATACTCTCCTTTGTGTGGTTTTTGCGTTTATTTCTTTTTGAGTGGGTACAGATCTTTTTCGGAGATGCGTTCCAGCGTCTCCACTTCGCCGACGCAGAAGTAGTTTTTGCTCTCGGCCACCAGAGTGCCGGTCAGGCGGACACAGTCGCCCCGGCGCAGGCGCTTCGCCTCGTCCAGCAGCTCCGCGCTGCCCGCAAGGCGGACGGTGAGGCCGAATCCGGTGTCGATCTCCCCGGCGCTGTTCAGATACCACCAGGGGAAACGCAGCTCCACCGCGCGGCCGGCATAGCGGCCCTGGGAGCCGTGGAGGTACTCGGTCTTCACCTGCTCAAAGGTGCGGGGGACGATCTCTCCGTCCGGCATGGGGAAATAGAGCGTGCCGTACAGGCGGCTGAAGCGCTTGAGACGCTGGCCGTGACGGCTGACCATCAGGAACAGGACCACGCCGGCCAGCAGGGCACCGTACATACCGTGGCCCTCGATCAGGCTCCAGGCAAAGACGGCGACGGCAATGAGGAGCAGCACACGGTTCATGTCATCCTGTCCGCCCCAGATATCTTTCAGTCGGTTCATAAGCGCCCTCCTTTTCTCAACAGCACTCATCTTACCACACCGCGGCTGCGTATGCAAGGGAAATTGCCATGCGCGGTACAATTTCCTCTTGTATTCGGCAAAAAATCTGCTATAATCAGAGCAACGATTTTTTTGCGGTGCTATCACCGGAACTAATAGGAGGCGGTTTTTATGTCCGTAAAGCTGGAGCTGTACCGGGTTTTTAAGGAGGTCGCCGAGGTGGGCAACATCACGGCCGCGGCACAGGCACTGTATATCTCCCAGTCGGCGGTGAGCCAGTCCATCAAGCAGCTGGAGCGCGACCTGCAGACCCGTCTATTCGCGCGGAACAGCCGTGGCGTGACGCTGACCGCCGAGGGGCAGATGCTGTATGAGTACGTCCGCAGCGCCATGGGCCTGCTGGAGACGGGCGAGGAAAAGCTGAGCCAGACCCGAGAATTGCAGATGGGACAGCTGACCATCGGCGCCAGCGACACCGTGACCAGCCAGTTCCTGCTGCCGTATCTGGACACGTTCCACAAGCGGCACCCTGCCATCCACATCCAGATCGTGTCCGGACGAAGCCACAAGGTGCTGGGGCTGCTGCGCTCCGGCAAGGTGGACATCGCCTTTGCCAGCACACCGGCGGACGATGCCGGGCTGCGGATATATCCCTGCTTCGACACCCACGCTATCTTTGTAGCAGGGGCGGAGTATCCCTGTGACTTCCGGCATGTATACACGTTGGAGGAGATCGCGGCGTTCCCGCTGATCCTGCTGGAGCGCAAGGCCTCCAGCCGTTTGTATCTGGAACGGTTCTTTTTGCAGAATGGGCTGAAGCTGAACCCGGAGATCGAGCTGGGCGCCCGGAGCCTGCTGGTGGACCTGGCGGCCATCGGCTTCGGTGTGGCCGGCGTGACGGAGGAGTTTGTCCGGAAGGAGCTGGACAGCGGACGGTTGAAAAAGCTGAAGACCTCCTTTGAGATACCGGCCCGCAGCGTGGATATGTGCCTGCTGAGCGATGTGCCCCAGTCCGCTGCCGCGGAGCGGTTCACGGACTTTGTCAAGGACAGCTTATCCAAGCTATGAGCAGGGCTTTTCGCTCCGGTAAAACCCACAAAAAACAGCAAAACACGCCTAAATAGTTCTCCGTTTTTCCCTGTCGCTTTTCCCTGCGAAATCAGGTATAGTAGGTGTACTATATCTCACGAGAGGAAGTGGTGGTCATGCAGCAGCTGAAGGAGCGTATCCTGCGGGAGGGCCGCGTCCTGCCCGGTAACATCATCAAGGTGGACGGTTTTTTGAACCATCGCGTCGACACGGCGCTGATGCGGGATCTGGCGGACGAGTTTGCCAAGTATTTTGACGTAAAAAATATCACGATGGTGCTTACGGCAGAGGCCAGCGGTATTGCGCTGGCGACGATCTGCGCCGAACGGTATGGTGTACCCATGGTCTTTGCCAAGAAGGCCAAGAGCGACAACATCGAGGGCGGCATAATAGTTTTAGTCAGTGTTTTGGTGATATAGAGTGATATTTTTTCTTACACCTACAAGAAAAAGGTCACACTGCTGGTGAGCCAGGACTGGATCACCAAGGACGACAAGGTTCTCATCATTGACGACTTCATGGCCAAGGGCTACGCCATGCGCGGCCTGATCGACATCGTGAACAAGGCCGGCGCGCAGCTGGCGGGCATCGGCGTGGCGGTGGAGAAGGGCTTTCAGGACGGCGGTGACAGCCTGCGCCGGGAGGGCTATCCCATCAAATCCCTGGCCGTTATCGACAGCGCCGAGAACGGCGTGATCCGCTTCCGGGAGGACGACTGACATGAAAAAGGTGCTGGTTCTGGATTTCGGCGGGCAGTATAACCTGCTGGTGGCACGGCGTGTCCGTGAGTGCGGCGTATACTGCGAGATCAAGTCCTATCGGCTGAGCATGGCGGATATCCGCGCCTTTGGGCCAGATGCGCTGATCCTCACCGGCGGCCCCGCCACCGTGTTCGAGCCCAACGCCCCCATGGTGGACAGAGCGCTGTTTGAAATGGGCATCCCCGTGCTGGGCATCTGCTACGGACAGCAGCTGATGATGCAGCTGCTGGGCGGTCAGTGCCGCAAGGCGGAGACGCGGGAGTACGGCAAGATCCAGCTGACCCACACGGCCTCCCCCCTGTTTGCCGGTGTGCCGGAGACGTCCGTGTGCTGGATGAGCCACGGCGTGGAGGTGGAGCGTATCGCCCCGGGCTTTAAGGTCATCGCGACCACCGACGGCTGCGGCTTCGCCGCTGTGGAAAACGCGGATTGGAAACTGTATGGCGTGCAGTTCCACCCGGAGGTGCAGCACACGGAGTACGGTATGCAGGTGCTGGAAAACTTCCTGTACAAGGTATGCGGCTTCAGCGCCGAGTGGAGCATGGCGTCCTATCTGGACGAAGCCGTGGCGGAGTGCCGGCGGCAGATCGGCGACGGCCGCGTGCTTCTGGCGCTGTCCGGCGGCGTGGACAGTTCGGTGGCGGCAGCGCTTTTGCAGCGGGCGGTGGGCGATCAGCTGACGTGCATTTTCGTGGACCACGGACTGCTGCGAAAAGACGAGGGCGACCAGGTGGAGCAGGTGATGAAGCACCAGTTCCATGTGGATGTGCGCCGCGTCAACGCGGGACCGCGCTTCCTGAGCAAGCTGGCTGGCGTTACCGAGCCGGAGCACAAGCGGAAGATCATCGGCGAGGAATTCATCCGGGTCTTTGAGGAAGAGGCCAAGAAGATCAGCGCGGTGGACTTCTTGGCTCAGGGTACCATCTATCCCGATGTGGTGGAGTCCGGCCTGGGCGGAGAGAGCGTGGTCATCAAGAGCCACCATAACGTGGGTGGTCTGCCGGACTGCGTGGATTTCAAGGAGATCGTGGAGCCGCTGCGGCGGCTGTTCAAGGATGAGGTGCGGAAGCTGGGCACCGAGCTGGGTCTGCCGGACGAGCTGGTGTGGCGGCAGCCCTTCCCTGGTCCCGGTCTGGCCATCCGCGTTATCGGCGATATCACCGAGGAAAAGCTGACCATTCTGCGGGAGGCGGACGCCATCTTCCGGGAGGAGATGAAGCTGGCCGGTCTGGACCGCACCACCAGCCAGTTCTTCGCAGTGCTGACCGATCTGCGGAGCGTGGGCGTCATGGGCGACGAGCGCACCTACGACTACACGCTGGCGCTGCGGGCCGTGCAGAGCCAGGACTTTATGACAGCCACCTGGTCCCGCCTGCCCTATGAGCTGCTGGACAAGGTCTCCGGCCGGATCGTGGGTGAGGTGAAGCACATCAACAGAATTTGCTATGACATCACCTCCAAGCCGCCGGCAACGGTGGAGTGGGAATAAATATTTAGTGTTTTCTGAATCCTGAAAAGCGTTGGTAATACAGCGTTTTTCAGGATTTTTCTTTTTTAGCGGCTACAAATTGGCTACATTTGCAGCGATTTTTGTAGCCAGAGGCTCACGGCATAATGCCGTCAAGCTGTCTGGCTACCTCCACCTGCTTGTTGGGGTACAGGTGACTGTACGTGTCCATCGTTGTCTGTACCTTTTCATGTCCGAGCCGCTCCGCGATCAGCAGCGGAGAGAAGCCCATCTCCACCAGCAGGCTGGCGTGGCTGTGTCGAATGTCATGCACCCGTATCCGCTTCACGCCCGAAGCCTTGCAGCCATACTCCATTTCGTGGTATAGAAAGCTCTTGGTGTAGGGAAAGAGCCTGTCGTCCTTTTGCAGCCCGTAGCAATGGGACATATACTCCTGCAAACAGTTGCAAAGGCCGTCGGGAATAGGGATAGTACGGATGCTTTTCGGTGTTTTCGGAGTGGTGATAATATCCTCTTTGCCGAGGCGCTGATAGCTCTTGTTCACCGTCAGGGTCTTCTTCTCGAAGTCGATGTCCGACGGTGTGAGTGCCAGCAGCTCTCCCTCCCGAATCCCCGTGTAGTACATGGTCATGAATACCGTGTAGCTGGCGGGACGGTCTTTCATGCTCTCGATAAATGTCTGGAACTCGTCCTTTGTCCAGAACAGCATTTCATCGGCTTTCTTCTTGCCCATGCTCCCCGCCTTGTGGCAGGGATTTTCTTTCAGCCCATAGTATTTGACTGCGTAGTTGAAAATCGCCGTGAGCTGGTTGTTGATGCACTTGAGATAGGTCTGGGCGTAAGGCTTGCCGTTTTCATCCCGGTAGCTGGTCAGGGAGTTCTGCCATTGGCGCACGTGAGTGGGCTTGATCTCGTTCAGCGGGATTTTCTTGAAGAAAGGCGTTACCTTCAGGTCGATCAGCCATTTCTTGCTGGCAACGGTTGAGGGCTTGAGGCGGTGCTCCATATCCTTGACATACAGAGAGATGAAGTCACCGAAGGTCATGCCGAGGCTGCCCGTGGATTGGCTGATAAAGTCACGTTCCCATTGCAGGGCTTCCTTCTTGGTGGCAAAGCCGCGCTTCTTTTTGTGGATGGTCTTGCCTGTCCAGTCCGTTACCCGGATCTGAGACATCCAGCGACCGGTATCGCCGTCTTTTGTTACTGACATTTTTACCTCCTTCCCTCAAGAATCAGGCTTTGATCAGGTTATTCACTCGTTACTCTCGCTTTTACCGTATTCCTTTTCCAGAAACTCCGTCCGCTTTGCGATTCGCTCATCGCGGTCAAGCTCCTCCGGCTCTGTGCATTTGACTGCGTTCGCGGCATAGTATGCAAGCGTCTGCTCCTTCCAGCGCTTATATGCTGCCTGCGTGGAGTTATAGGCGCGAAGCTCGCTGCGCTCGTCCTCCCACTGTTCAAGAAAGAGGCACATATCCGCATTGAACTCCGCCGTGCTCTTTCCATCAAAGGAAACCGAGCACTCCCATTGCTTGCTGCGGGGCGGCTTCTGCACATTGATCTTGAAGTCGATGCCCTCTACCGTTTCCAGCTTAAAGAGGAAGTCCATTACGTCGGCAAGCGTCCTGATCTGTGTCGTGCTGGATTCATACCCAAGAATATAGGTTGAGGTCGTGTCCAGCAGGTCTGCGATCTGATTGACAACGGCAATCGATACTTCAATCTCTCCGGTTTCGTACTTCTGTACAGTGCGGAGAGATTTTTTCAGCATTTGTGCCAGCTCGGTCTGGTTCAGCCCTTTGCGTTTTCGGAGCTGCTTGATTCTCTGCCCAATGGCGGGATAATCGAAATTGTCCATGTCTGATTCACCTCGTCCATATCATACCACAGAATAAAGCGAATTGCAAGTACATATTTTTATTTTCTAAAGGCTTGACAGATGCATCTTGTGTGCGTATAATAAAATATGTACTCAGGGTGCGTATTTCGGAGAGGCTGGAGAAAGGGGGGATGAACAAAAGATACGCAGGCCGAGGCAGATCACATTGAAACAGGAGGTACTATGAGAGCACAGTTTATCACAGCGTCAGAGGTGGCGGAGATCATGGGAATCAGCCGCAGCAAGGCGTATCAGATTGTCCGGGAAATGAACAGAGAGCTGAAATCCCAGGGCTATCTGACCGTAGCCGGAAAATGCCCTGCCCAGTATTTCAAGCAGAAGTTCTACGGCTTCCAGATTCCCGGAGGTGAGCGCAATGACGGAAAATGAGAAAACGACCGCCCTCATCCCATCTGTTGGCGCAGATGGAGGGCAGCCGCCTCACAATTCAACCTACCAGAGCATACCACATGAAACCTGCGAAAGCAATCCCCCGGAGGAAAATATTGAGGAAATGCGTGAGAGAATCCGGCGCATGAACGACCCGCATTATCTTCATACGGTTTCCATGACAGAGCTGTATCAGACCGCCTACAAGAGCAGACCGCCCGTCATAGACGGTCTGCTCTACTCCGGGGCATATATCCTCGCAGGAGCGCCCAAAATCGGAAAATCATTTCTGGTAGCGCAGCTTGCCTACCATGTCAGCACAGGGCAAAGGCTGTGGGGCTATGAAGTCCATCAGGGTACGGTTCTATACCTCGCGCTGGAGGATGATTTCCAGAGAATCCAGAGCCGGATGTTTATGATGTACGGCGTGGCGGATACCGCCAGCCTGCATTTTGCAACGGCAGCAAACAAAATCGGAAACGGTCTTGACGAGCAGCTTGAGAATTTCATAAAGGAACACCCCGACACGAAGCTGGTTATCATTGACACCATGCAGAAGATTCGGGAGGCCGGAGGCGAGGCTTACAGCTACGCCAGCGACTATGAGATCATCGGCAAGCTCAAGCGTTTTGCGGACAGACACAGCATTTGCATCGTTACCGTCCATCACACAAGAAAGCAGCCAGCCGGGGACAGCTTTGAAACGATCTCCGGCACAACAGGACTTCTCGGTTGTGCAGACGGAGCACTCCTGATGCAGAAGAAGAAACGGACAGCATTGGAGGCCACGGTCGATGCCGTGGGGCGAGATCAACAGGATCAGATTCTATATCTGAAAAAAGATGCCGACACGCAGATATGGAGCCTTGAACGGACAGAGAACGAGCCGTATCAGGAGCCGCCCGACCCGGTATTGGATACGGTTTCCCAGCTTGTTTCCTCCGAAAGCAGAGAATGGACAGGCAGTCCGACCGAACTTGCGGAAGCGGTGAATACAGGCATGGCGGCAAATGCCCTCACCAAATACCTGAACGTTAAATCCGGCAGGCTGCTGGACGAGTACCATGTGAGGTATGAGAACAGGGCCAAACACTCCGGGCGGCAGGTGAAGCACACCTATATGATAATCGACAATGTTGAGTACGAAGTAATCGACTGATGAAAGCGCGACGGCTGCGACGGTCGCGACGGTGGAAATGATGCCATCAAAGCAACCGTCGCAATCGTTGCGACCGTCGCGGATAGGAATGGATAGGAAAATGAAAAGCGTACAAATCCCCTATGATCTGTTCATCGACCTCGCCATGTACCATCTGCGGGGCGAGGATGATTTTGAAGAAGAAATCCGGCAGGGCTTGGAGCAAAAGCTCGACGCCATGCTGAACCGGCAGCTCTATTCCCGGTACAAAACGGCACCCACCGAAGAGGAACGGGAACAGGCAAGGCAGGAGTATCTTGACCGGCGTGGAGTGCCGCAAAGCTATCGCTGGACTACTCCTCCTGGGGAGCTGTGACAGGAGCGTGCCACGCTCCTGTTGCGGGAGGACAAGGCAAAGCATTGGCTGACACAGCCCCTCGCATCCCCGTCCCCATCGAAAAACCCGCAGATTTTGAGATGGATGGCGGAGAGGATTTTCAAAATTCTCTCTGCCTGTGGGCGGCAGCGTTGAAGCAAATTCGATTGCTGAAAGGCTGGCGGTCACGCCGTGGATTTTGCAAAGTGGGTACTACTTGCAAGCCACGGCAGAGGCTTCCGCAGAAGCCGCATTCCCCGTTCCCCCTCGGAGAGCCCACGATACTTTGCAGCCGCAGGATGAAAGTATCATAGTGGGTTATTACACTTCCGCAGAAGTGCTCCCCCGAAAGCTACCCCGTCCTACGCAATCTGAAATCAGGAGGTAAATGCCCATGGCAAGAGGCGACGGTATCCATCGTACCAACGCAAGAAATATGAGGCTGACCGCTGCCAGAATCGGCAACGCGCAGCAGCACAACGAACGGGAAAAGGAATCCTATGTCAATCAGGATATTGTCCCGGAAAGAACGCGGCTCAATATTCATTTCAAGAAACCGACCGCTGGATATGCGGAGATGTTTGAGCAGATGAAAGAGGATGGGATCATCTCCACCCGCGGACTGAAAGAGGATGCCTTTCTCTACGGCGAGCTGGTCTTTGACGTAAACACCGCCTATTTTCATAATCACGGCGGCTATGACTTCGCAAAACAATTCTACACCGACGCATACAAATCCGCAATAGAAATCGTAGGCGGAGAGCAATACATTCTCTCTGCGGTCATGCACGCCGACGAGCGCAACCGCGCCATGTCCGACGCGCTGGGCAAGGACGTGTACCATTATCACCTTCATGTGGTCTATATCCCCGTCGTAGAGAAGAAAATTCTGTGGTCGAAACGCTGCAAGGATAAATCGCTGGTGGGTACGCTCAAGGAAACGATACAGCAGGTCAGTATGAGTAAAAAGTGGGATTCCAAGCCCGCGCTGGACGAGCATGGGAAACCGCTGCTGAACGCAAACGGGAAAACTGTGCTCCGAAAATCCTATTCCGTTCTGCAAGATGATTTCTTCGCCGCCAT
>ENA-ORIC01002525-ORIC01002525.1-human-gut-metagenome-genome-assembly--contig:-NODE-2525-length-14527-cov-4.150450_pt1 | contig 14527 bp, 10 predicted proteins | sample MGYA00243023_ERZ508732 | MGnify/ENA primary metagenome ERZ508732 (study PRJEB26277, sample SAMN04329767) | human gut metagenome | biome: human-associated habitat | host: Homo sapiens | place: USA...
TTTATATTTTATTAAATTTAAAAAATTAAAATAATCAATTTCTATATTCTGTCTTTCTCTTAATACACCCGGGCTTCCGGGGGCGCCCTCCCACAAACAAATACCAAAATCTCCCCCCCCCCCCCCCCCCCCCGCAAGCAAACAATTACCTCTATGTGCGGTCTTGTAGGATACACAGGAAAACAGGCGAGACACCGCGAGATACTTCAGAAGATGATGGAGCGGATAATACACCGCGGACCTGATTCATCCGGAGAGTTCATCGGCGACGATGTCGCGTTTGGTTTCAGGCGGCTTAGTATCATTGACCTTGAGGGCGGGTCTCAGCCGATATATAATGAGGACGGGAGTGTTGTTACTGTCTTCAATGGTGAGATATATAATTTTCAGACTCTTCGGGCGGAGCTTGAGGAGAAGGGGCACGTGTTCACGACGAATACGGATACTGAGGTGCTTGTCCATGGATGGGAGGAGTACGGCGAGGGTCTCGCGGAGAGGCTTCGCGGGATGTTCGCGTTTCTGATTTATGATAAGAACAGGAATGTGATTTATGGCGCGCGGGATTATTTCGGGATAAAGCCGCTTTATTATTACCGGACTGACGAAGGAAATTACCTTTTCGGGTCGGAGATTAAGTCGTTTCTTGAGCATCCGGAGTTCCGCAAGAGGCTTAATAAGAGGGCGCTGAGACCATATCTTACGTTCCAGTATTCGTCGCTTGACGAGACGTTTTTTGAGGGAGTTTATAAGCTCCCGCCGGCGCACTATTTCACGCTTGCGCTCGGGGACGGCGCGAATGAGATGAAGACTGTGCGGTTCTGGGACGAGGATTTTTCCGAGGTTCCGGGGAACTTCGATAAGTATGTCGAGGAGATTGACCGGACGGTGCATGAGTCGGTCGAGGCGCACAGGATAAGCGACGTCAAGGTCGGGGCGTTCCTGTCCGGCGGCGTCGATTCGTCGTATATCACGGCGTGCCTGATGCCGGATAAGACGTTTTCGGTCGGGTTCGATTATAATAAGTTCAACGAGACGGATTACGCCAAGGAGCTGTCCGACCGGCTCGGGATCGAGAATTACCGGAAGCTCATCACGGCGGATGAGTGCTTTGACGCTTTCCCGGATATTCAGTACCATATGGACGAGCCGCAGTCGAATCCGTCGAGCGTTCCGCTGTATTTCCTCGCGAAGCTCGCGCGCGAGCACGTGACCGTCGTTCTGTCGGGTGAGGGCGCGGACGAGATTTACGCCGGGTATGAGTGGTACGACGAGACGCCGCTGATGCGGAAGTACAAGAAGATTCCGCAGTTCCTGCGCGTCGCGGCGGCGGATGCCGCGAAGAGGCTGCCTTATTTCAAGGGGCATGATTTCATTATAAAATCGAGCGGAAGACCGGAGGATTATTTCATCGGTCAGGCGCTTGTCTGGCACGATAAGGAGGCGCTTCGCGTCCTGAAGCCGGATTACCGCGTCGGTCCTTCGGCGCTCGAAGTGACGGCTCCGATATACGCCAGAGTCAAGGGAAAGCCGGAGCTTGACAAGAAGCAGTACCTCGATATGAATCTCTGGCTCCCCGGAGATATACTTCTCAAGGCGGACAAGATGTCCATGGCGAGCTCGCTTGAGCTGCGCGTCCCGTTCCTCGACCGGGTGGTCATGGAGCAGGCGGAGAAGATACCGCACGAGTACAAGATCAACGGAAAGAACACGAAATACATCTTCCGCAAGGCGGCGAACAAGACTCTCCCCGACGAGTGGGCGGACCGCAAGAAGATGGGCTTCCCGGTTCCGATAAGATACTGGCTCCGTGAAAAGAAGTACTACGACATCGTGAAGGGTTACTTCACGAGCGATTACGCCGCGGAGTTCTTCGACACGGAAGAGCTCATTAAGGTGCTCGACGAGCATTACGCGGGAAAGGCGAACAACGGACGCCGCGTCTGGACGGTTTTCACTTTCCTTGTCTGGTACAAGCGCTTCTTCATCGACGAGACCGTCTGAAATCAACATAACTAAGGAGAGCCGTTTTTGCGGCTTTGTGGAAATATATGGAGAACAAGAACATAATACCCGTGCTGATCGGCGCGGATATGAACTGCTACAACGTCGCGAGGGCGTTCCACGAGCAGTACGGCGTGAAGTCGTACGCGTTCGGACGGTACGCCATCGGCGCGTCGAACTATACGAGGATAATAAAGTTCACGGTCGTCGAAAAGCTCGACGATCCTGAGGTCATGGTGAAGACCCTGACCGACTTCGCGGAGAAGCACGAGGGCGCGACGCTGATCGCTTTCGGATGCACGGACGATTACGCGTCGATGCTCATCCATTACGGCGACAGGCTGAGACCGAGATATATCGTTCCGTACATCGGACCGGAGCTCTTCGAGCGGCTCGCGTACAAGGCAAGCTTCTATGATGACTGCGACAGGCACGGGATACTTTACCCGAAGACGAAGATTGTCACGCCGGAAAGCGATCTTGAGACGATTCTCGACGAGGATTCGCTCGGCTTTGAGTACCCGATAATCATAAAACCGTCCGCGAGCGCCGTATACTGGCACTATCCCTTCGACGGAATGAAGAAGGTTTACACGGCGGCGTCAAAGGGCGAGGCGGAGATAATTATCCGCCGCATATACGGCTCCGGATACCCGGAGAAGATCATTTTGCAGGATATGATCCCCGGCGACGACTCGAAGATGCGCGTCCTGACCGCCTATTCGGACAGAAGCGGCAAGGTCCGCATGATGTGCCTCGGTCACGTCCTCCTCGAGGAGCACACTCCGAAGGGGCTCGGAAACCACTGCGCGATCATCACCGAACAGAACCGGGAGCTCATGGAGAAGTTCAAAAACTACCTTGAAGAGATGGGGTTCGTCGGTTATTCGAACTTTGATATCAAGTACGATGAGAGGGATAAGACTTTCCGCGCGTTCGAGATAAATCTGAGGCTCGGACGGTCAAACTATTACGTGACCTCCGCCGGGTGCAACGTCGCGAAGTATATAGTCGAGGACTATGTCGGGAACAAGAAGTTCGACGGCACGTATTTCTGCGACAACGAGATTTTCTGGCACAGCGTCCCGAAGGGCGTCGTATACGAGTATTGCCGCGACAAGAACGAGGTCGCGCGCGCGAAAGCTCTCGCCAAGGCGGGAAAGGCGCACGCGTCGCTCTGGTACGGCTACGATCTCTTCATGAATCCGAAGCGTCTGTTCTTCCTCATCATGCACGGGCGCAACCACTACGGAAAGTTCAGGAAGTATTATGGCAAAGAGTAAACTTCTCGGCATTCTCGGCGGGCTCGGACCGATGTCTACCGTGTATTTCTACGAGCTCCTGACGGCGCTGACCGACGCGAAATGCGATCAGGAGCACATCGACATGGTGATCTCAAGCCGCGCGACGACGCCGGACAGGACGGCGTATATCCTCGGTAAGAGCGACGAGAACCCGCTCGACGTGATGATACCGGAGGCAAAGAAGCTCGTCGCCTACGGCGCGGAAGTAATCGCCATACCGTGCAACACCGCGCACTATTTCTATGACCGGCTCGCCGCCGAGATCGATATTCCGATACTGAATATCATCGCGGAATCGGTGAAGCGCCTCAGTGAAGACGGCGTGAAGCGCTTCGGTCTTCTCGCGACAGAGGGAACCGTGAAGAGCGGCACGTATCAGAAGTACTGCGACGCGCACAGAATCGAGTGCGTCGTGCCGGACGACGAGCACCAGAGGATGGTCAGCGAGATTATCTACGGTGAGATCAAGCGGAACCGCCCGGCGGACATGAAGCGCTTCGGTGAGATAACCGATCATATGCGCTCTCTCGGCTGTGAGCGGCTGATACTCGGGTGCACCGAGCTGTCGCTGATCAAGCGGGACAACAGGCTCGGGGACTACTATACCGACTCGCTCGAGTGCCTCGCGCTGGCGACCATAAAAGCGTGCGGGAAGCGCACTATACTGCCGTCAGACAACTGATGACATTTTATTAATTTTAAGGATCTGTTTATATGTATTTGAAAGATCTGCTCGCTGACATCGACTTCACCGCGACCGACGACGCGAAGGTCTCTTCGCTTGAGATATCGGATATCACATATGACTCGAGGCTCGCGACCGCGGATAAGCTGTTCGTCTGCCTTATCGGCGCCGTCTCGGACGGGCACAATTACGCGTCCGGGGCGTATTCCTGCGGGTGCAGGGCGTTCATGGTGCAGAGAAGGCTCGAGCTGCCGTCCGACGCCGTTCAGGTGATTGTGGCGGACACACGCGCGGCTCTGGCGCTCGCTTCGGCGGCTCTGTTCGGGTATCCGGCGAGGTCGCTCGCCATAATCGGCGTCACCGGCACGAAGGGCAAGACGACGACGGCGTCGCTTTTAGCTGATGTTCTGAATCACGGCGGGATAAACACCGCTTATATCGGCACGACCGGAATAACGATAAACGGCGTCACGACGCCGACAGTCAACACGACGCCGGAGAGCTACGAGCTTCACAAGGCGTTCAGGAAAATGGTCGACAGCGGCGTCTCCTGCGTCGTCATGGAGGTCTCCTCACAGGGAATATATATGCGCCGGGTCGTGGGGATACATTTTCATATCGGCATCTTCACGAACCTCTCGCGCGACCATATCGGCGGCGTCGAGCACCCGACCTTCGAGCACTATATGGCGTGCAAGGCGGAGCTTTTCCGTCAGTGCCGGTACGGCATATTCAACGCCGACGACCCGCATTTCACCGACATGGTGAAGAATTCCCGCTCGATCAACGCGACATACGGCGTTATCGACGGACACGAGCGCGAAAAACGGGATTTCTCCGCGCGGGATATCAGGCAGTTCAGGAGCGGGAACGTCCTCGGGGTGCGCTTTGTCTGCCGCTCTGTCACAGGTGAGACGCAGTACACGCTCTCAATGCCGGGCGAATTCAACGTCTACAACGCCCTCGCCGCCATCGCCGCTGCGAAACGGATGAAGCTCGGGGACCACGCGATCGCCGAAGCTCTTGCGAAGGCAAGGGTCCGCGGCAGATTTGAGGTCGTGACGCCCGAGAAGGGCTGCGGGCTCGACGACGTCGTCACGATAATCGACTACGCGCACAACGCCGTGTCGATGCGCGCGGCGATCGAGACTCTCAGAAAATACCAGCCGAAGAGAATCGTCGTGCTGTTCGGTTCGGTCGGCGGGCGCACTCAGCTGAGGCGCGCTGAGCTCGGTGAGACTGCCGGTCAGCTCGCGGATTTCTGTATAATCACGAGCGACAACCCGAATTTCGAGCCGCCGGAGGATATAATCAGCGATATCGAAAAGAGCGTCGCCGCTACCTCCTGTCCGTATGTCACCTTTGTGGACAGACGGGAGGCAGTCAGATACGCGATTGATCACGCGCTCTCCGGCGACTGCATACTCTTCGCCGGCAAGGGGCATGAGGAATATCAGCTGATCGACGGCGAGTACACACACTACAGCGAGCGCGAGGAGATACTCGCAGCCGAGGACGAGCGCAGGGCACGGATTCTCGCGGACGCCACGGCAAAGATACAGGGCTGATCCACTGAAATAACTTGATAAAGAAGAGAGAAACGAAAAATGAAGATCCTTATCTGCGGTCTCGGACTCATCGGAGGTTCGATGGCGAGAGCGCTCAAATTCAGCACCGAAAACGAAGTCGAGGGGTACGACCCCGGAAAGACCGCCGCGCAGAAGGCTCTGCTCGTCGGCGCCTGCGACAAGGTTTATTTTGAGGAGCCGTCCTTTGCCGGGTACGACGTGATACTTCTCGCGGCTTATCCGGACGCGGTCGTCGGGCTTATCGACCGGCACGCGGCGGAGGTCGGGAAGGACACCGTCGTCATCGACCTCTGCGGAACAAAGCGGAAGGTCTGCAAGGCGGGTTTTGAAGCGGCTCAGAAGTACGGTTTCACCTTTATCGGCGGACACCCGATGGCGGGGACGCAGTTCTCAGGCTTCGAGTCCTCGCGCGAGTCGCTGTACAAGGGCGCGACCATGATACTCGTGCCTATGAAGGACATCGACGTCAGGAAGCTCGACGTCGCCGTGAAGCTGTTCAAGTCTGTCGGCTTCGCGAAGGTCAGAGTCACCGACGCGGAGAACCACGACCGGATCATCGCCTACACGTCGGAGCTCGCGCACGTGCTCTCAAACGCGTACATCAAGAGCCCGACGGCGCGCGAGCACAAGGGCTATTCCGCGGGCAGCTTCCGCGACCTCACGAGAGTCGCGCACCTGAACCCGCAGATGTGGACCGAGCTCTTCCTCGAGAACCGCGACAACCTTATCCCTGAGGTCGAGCGTCTCGCCGCGTCGCTTCTCGAATACGCCGACGCGATGAGGAAGGGCGACGAAAAGCGTCTCTATGACCTCCTCGAAGAGGGCAGACGTGTGAACGACGAAATAATGAAGAGCGACGCGGAGTGACCGCGCCAGGAGACTGCCGCGGGGAAACGACAGTCTCCTTTTTGCCGTTCCGGGGATATTACAGAAAGCCCGTGCGGAAAGTCAATGCTTTATCACGGATCATGTAACTTTTATTTGAACACGTCGTGGCATATCTTGAAAAAACGGCGGGTACGGTATATAATAAATTAAACTACGTGAAAGGGGCGGTAATTCTGATAACGGACGAGGAGCTTTACGGAAAATATCTTGACGGCGACGAGAGCGCCGTCGACTGGCTCGTTTCGCGTTACGGCAACAAGCTGACTTGTTACATAAACGGATATATCGCAGATTTTCATGAGGCGGAGGACATAATGATCGAGTCCTTCGCGAGGCTCTTCGCGAAGGAGCGGAAGATCTCCGGGGACGGCGCGTTCCGCGCGTATCTGTACAGGACGGCGAGAAATCTGGCGCTGCGGCAGCTTTCAAAGGGAAGGATGCCGTTCCTCTGCTTTGACGATATCGTTTTCGAGCCGCACGACGAGGTCTTCGCGGATACGGGGATAATCAGATCCGAGAGGGAAAGACAGCTCCACGACGCGCTGGGGCGGCTTAAAGAGGAGTACCGCGAGGCGTTATATCTCGTGTATTTTGAGAATATGAGCTACCGAGACGCCGGACGGATCATGAACAAGAGCGAACAGCAGGTGACGAAGCTCATCCACCGCGGTAAGCGCGGGCTGAAGGCGCTCCTTGAGGAGGATGGATTTATCTATGCGGACTGAAAAGGAACGCTCGCGGCTGATAGCGGAGCGGACGTCCATACTTAAACGCGAGAGGGCAAGAAGACGCCGGATAATCACAGACGCTGTGTCAGCCGCTGTCTGTGTCGTGATTATTGTTCTGCTTGGCGTTCTTATGCCGTCGGCGGCTCCGGGCGTCGATCCGGACAGAATCAGCGCCTCCGTCGGCGTCGCCGGGGCGGCGGGAATGATTACAGGGCGCGCGTGGATCGGGTATGTGTTCATGGGGGTGCTTTCCTTCCTGCTCGGCGTATGCCTGACGATATTTCTATACAGGCTTAAGGACAGGCATCGGACAGACCTGAGCCGGAATGACCGCGGGGACGCTGACGGCGCGGGAGAAAACGAAAAGAAGGAGCAGAAAAAAGACGATGAATTTTGAGGTCATCGACAACCTCTTTCAGGCCGTTCTGCTCGGCGTTATGTCAGCGGCGGCGCTTGCGGCCGGGCTCAGACGCGGGAGCAGGAAGTGCATGATTCTCGCGTTCGCGTACGCGTGCTTCACTATGGGAACGCTCTATTATCTTCTTTATATCGTGATCATCGGGAATAATCCGAAGGTGTTCTATGTGGCGGAGGCGTCATGGCTCGCTTCTTATCTGTTTTTTCTCTCGCTCCAGATAATGCGGTGCGACGGGATGAAGGTGAGACTCAGACCTCTGCCGCTCATACCGGCGGCTGGGGTAGGCGTCAGTATAGTGCTGTGCGGGATATTCGGTCCCTCGGTGATTATGTCGGTTCTTTTCGCGCTGACCGCGGGAGGGGTACTGTATCTGTCGATCTTCAGACTGGCGGGCGGCGGAAAGAACAAATACACTGACGCCGTCATGATCGCGTCGGTCGTGCTTCAGGTGGCGCTCTACGACATCTCGGATTTCACACATGATTACACGAGGTTCTGCCCGTACTTCGCGGTTGATATACTTCTGCCGCAGACATAGTCGGCGCTTCTGACGGTGACTCTTGTGGAGGAACGGAGAGTAACCCATACATAGAGAATGTTTACATCTGCATTGCGATACCGCTGATATTGTCAATGCTGTTCACAAGGGGACGGGCGAGATCGTTTACTGTCTTCGTCACGATCGGAATGACGGTCAGTCTGCTGTCGGCGTATGTCAGCGGGTTCTTCATGAGCGCGCTCGGGGCTGACGCTGTCATATCGGCGATTGAGATAACACCGGTGTCGGAAGAGGTCATGAAGCTGCTCCCGACGCTCTTCTGGTTCCTGATCTACGAGCCGGACATCAGAAAGCTGCCGGATGTGGCGATCGGGATCGCGGTAGGGTTCGCGACCTTCGAGAATGTGTGTTTTCTCGCGGAGAACGGAGCGGAGGATATAAGATTCGTGCTCATACGCGGGATTTCGGCGGGGGCGCTGCATATTCTCTGCGGGATTATGACCGGTTTCGGGCTGTCCGTGGTGTTCAGGCAGCGATGGCTGGCGCTGACCGGCACGGTCGGGATACTCGGGTTCTGCATCGGGTTCCACGCGATATATAATCTGCTCATCACGGCGGAGGGAGCTTGGCGGGTGGCGGGATATCTGCTGCCGTCGGTGATGATTGTTGTTCTGGGTGTTGTCGGGCGGTTCGCCCCGAGGCTTGAGGAGCGGTTCGCTCACGGAAAACAGATTTTTTGAGACTGCGAAAAGCGGTCTCAATTTTTTTTGCGGAAAAGTGGAAGGAAATTCAAAAAGATGTATTTTATATAACAGTGAGACGCGTCCGGCGTCAGAAATAAAGCGATAAAACGAAAGGGGATTTTTATGGCCGGACAGACAGACTCCCGCGCAAAGGAGATAAAACGCCGCGCGCGGAAATACAGGCGAAAACGTGAGAACCGGTCGCTCGTGACTCTCGCGTCGCTCGCGGTCATCCTGATGACTGGGATAATCGCGCTGATAGCGGGGACAGGCGGCGGAACAGTCAGCACCGACGGCGGGTACGGGTCGCTTGTACTGAGAAGCGGCGCGGGGCTGTACGTTGTGGTCGGCGTCGCGGCTTTCACGGCGGGGATGGCGCTGACGCTCGTGTGCGTGCGGCTGTCGGACGCGGGAAAGGCACGGAAGAAGAAAACGATTGCGGCTGAGACGTCGTGGGACGCTCAGGGAAAGGGAAAATCATGAAAAAACGGATACTCAGCGCGCTCATCGCACTCTGTATGCTCATGTCATTTTTACCGACGGGCATAATGGCGTATGACACGAGAGAGGAAGAGCTTGCCGCGAGATATGAGGAGATGCTCGATCTCGGGCTCATCGACGAGGACGGAGCGCTCATCGAGAATAACGCGTTCCGGCTTGACGACGGGACGGGTTTCGACACGCTCAGCGCGCTTGAAGAGTGGATGAACACCCTTAGCGAGAGCGACGCGGACATTGTCGTCACGGTTGTCTCAACCGGAAAATCGGCGAGCGTCGCGGAGATCGCTCAGGCACTCTCGATTGAGAGGGAGATCTCGGAGATCGCGGAACAGCTGAATACGCTCGCGAGCGGGAACGTGGGGGCGACGCGGACTCCGATGAGCTATGTTTCGCCAAGGCATGGGCTTAACCTTGATATTGATAAGAGCGTAAATGGAGATATACTGACACTCGAAGTGTCTCTCTGGAACACTTCCGGCAAGTATCAGCTTTGGGGGGATGACGAGACGATCACGATTGAGGCGGGGCTGTTCGCGGATGTATTCGGCAGTGGCGGCAGGCTGCCTGAGCTGAGACCGGACAATTCGAGCGGTATACAGCCGAGTCTGAACAGATATGGAACATACACCTTCACAAATGATGTCGACACGCTTATCTTTGAGCTCGATCTCTCGAAGGTGCGGGATAACTATCTGAAGAAAATGCGCACCGATCTCTGGGGCGGCGCGGAGGCTTTTATGTTCTCCTGCCGCGTCACCGATGGCGCGAAAAAACAGTCGAAGCAGTATATCTTCGCGATATCTCCTGCCGCTGAAAATAACTCAACTCTTAATTATATGGGTGAGCTGCAACCCGCTATTTGGGTCAACAGCACAACCCGCCAGCCGTATTCGCTGAACGCGGGCGATGTAATGTCAAAGACGACTATCGACGGTAAGAGCTATTACAAGACAAATATGCTGCCGATAATATCGCGAAATGACAGTATCGGCGGCGACTGGATGAACGCGTTCAACACCGCGCACAGGCTCGGCGTCGGGGATTATGAAACTCCGACCGTTGAGTTTTCGGATGTCACGTTCGTGTTGAGCTGTGTTAAATCACAGATCGCGGATAAGGGCAATATTCTTTATTATTACGACAGTTTGAACAGTTTCGTCGGCATGGGCGGCACGATGCGCCACTATGAATCAGGTTCACAAGTACAAAATGATAAAGAATATCTGGAACGTGTTGCCGCGACGGTATACGGCAGCTGGGATTATACACAGGATACGGAGTTGTATAAATATTATCTCAGCCTCGGCAGTCTCAGCGCCCATCACACAAGAGACGCCCTCGCCGTGCGCGGGATACAGGTTCCGCTCAACACACTGAGCACGAGCGACGCGACAGAATCAACAGAATGGTATCTCAGCGCCGACTTGTACAGTGGGGACTTGTCGTTTGAGAAAATCTGCTTCCCCGGAACCATGTCGCTTGTCGACACGACCGCTCCGACTATCAAGGCGATAACGGTTCCGTCCGGAACGTATTACCCGGGAGATCTTGTACCGATTTTTGTTGAGTTCAGTGAGCCGGTTTATGGTGATTACGAGCTTGTTCTCGCGGATGGGTCAACCTTGAAGTCCGCCGAGAGCGTCGGCGCGGCGCATATCGGAACGATCGACCGCGCGACCGACATTGTCGCGTCTTTCCGCACATTCTATTATGAGGTGAAGGAAGTTGACAACACCGCCATATATGTAAAAGGCATAGAGGGCGTTTCGGACAATTGCAAGGACGTCCGCGGGAACGCTTTCAAGCATGACGCCGGGGATTATCAGGAGTTTTCCACGACGCTCGAGGACGGTGAGCTTGTCTCCTGCCGTCCGGAGGACAGTATCAGTTATATCGAAACCGGAGCAGCGTTCTTTACCGAGACGACTGTCAGAGTGATTCTGAAGGACAATGAAGCATACAAGCAGCTCTGGAGCGACTGGAACCGCACGGAGGCGGAAGAGCGTGATTTCACGGTCGGTCTCGTCATCGACTGGGACATAAATAATCCCGTCCCGCTCACGGTCGGCGAGTACAACGGCAAGCTCTGCCTCGAGGGGAAAGTGAAGCTCGACCCGGTTGACAGCTTTACAAGTCATACCGTCGAGATCTGTATCGACGGGAAGATTGTCTATGGTGAGAATTATTATAACACAACTCTGTTTCAGAATGCCATAGTCAAAGCGGACTCGTCCGCCTACACCATCTCCTGCGCAAACTGGCCGTCCGGCACGGAAAATATCGTGTTCATCGACGACATCGCCACCGCGACGATAAACGCGAAATCAAACGATAAGGAAATTTCGTTCTCCGACCCTGATCAGTTCTACTGGGTCTGCTCTAATCCGAACGTAATTTCGCTGTACACCACCGCGGTGGGTGAGGACAACCTGACGCTCGCGTCTTCGCCGAGCGTAGGCATCATCGCGAATAATATTGGAACCGCAGAGATATATCTCATGGCGAAGAACGGCAGCAGCGACACGAAGACGCACACTGAAGCGTCGAACAAGATCACTGTCACCGTCAAGGACGGCGGCAGACCGAGCCTTCTGTTCCCGACCGGAGCGAACACCGTTTTCGCGAGACAGGGCAATGATCAGAAGATGAACTTCGCGTCGAATCTCAGTAATTATGAGCCGAAGGACGGGAAAATCAACGCTGAACTCAAGGACGCCGACGGAAATACCGTCTGGACGGCTGAACTTGACCGCACCGCGACCTCGCTGACTGTTCCCGGGGATAAGCTCACACAGATTTCGAGCGGTGATACTCCTTCGTATACGCTGAATCTCTCGGCTGTCGCCACGGTCGACGGGAAAGATATTCCGCTCAGTACATCCGCGAAGATAATCGTCCGCTCGAAGCCCGCGGCGATAACTCTTGTCGGTCTCGATAACCCGCAGTTTGTCGCGGGGAATGAGATATCCTTCGGCTGGATTATCGAGAACTTCGACCTTGAAAACAACCGGGGGACCTGCGAGTTCTCACTCGCGGTCGAAAAGGACGGAAAAGTCATCAAGCAGATGGACAAAGCCGGGAACGGCGACGGGCAGACATATTCCGGAAGCATCGCCTTCACTCCGGAAACTCCCGCGAAACTGAAAGACTACTACATCGTGACCGCGAAGGCGAAGAACAGCTCCGACCCGACATGGAGCACTGCGTCCTGCACGATCGTCGTATACAAGGACGGCGCACTCGAAATTCTTGTCGGCGGGAGGTCTGTCGATGAGACGACGCTTGAAAACACGATCACCGACACCGCGACGAGCACCGCTCCGACTGTTGTCAATCACGACGGCGAGACCTTCGACGGTCTCACGAGCGCTTACGCTATAGCGAAGCTCAGAAGCGAGCTCGGACTGCTCGAGACCATCAGCATAAACTACTCAGACTACGACTGGAGCACATTGAACGACTCGATCAGGTGGAGCACGACCACCGGTCAGGGCACAGAAATCACAAGCGAGCTCGACAGAGCCGTCACGGTCAATTACCGCCGCGGCAGCGTCTTTGAGCCGCTCGAAAGGTTCTCCTACACGAGCTACATACCGCAGATCGTCATGATGCTCTGCGGACTGCGCGACGGGACGAATATCGTCACGGCTTCGCACGCGTCGCTCGACGGGCTTTCCGACAGCGTTCAGGTCAACGTGAACAGGCTGAAGGATCAGCTCTATCTCTTCCAGTTCACCCCGGCGGTGAAGACCGAGATATCCTATGAGGACAGTCTCGGCGTCACGCACACCGTTTACTCGAACGACGACGGCTCGCTCGCGCTCTATGAGCCGGACAGAATCGCGTCGGAAATCAGGTGCGCGAGCGTCTCTGACGACGGAACCTCTTATCGCGGAACGTTCTCAAATATCTCGCTGAAGAGCGGAGAGGGCGACGGGACGAAGGGCGAGCTCTACCCGCTGAACGCGCTTACCCTGCGTCTCGCGGCTACGGCTGAGATCACCCTCCTGAAGCCGGACGGAACGGCGCTCGCGAATACAGATGTGACCCTCCGCGGCGGCGTCTACCGCAACGACGTCTTCGCGGAATACCGCGACGACGCCTACTGCGAGACCGCGAGATTCGCGCGCGCGGCGGGCGAGACCGCGAACCTCGACGGCAGACAGGACATGGTTTTCAGAACTGACAAGAACGGTGTGCTCAGAGTCCATATGGACCTTGAGCAGTTCACGAGCCGGAACGATCCCGATCCGGTCGGCGTCGGCGATACGCTGAAATTCATCTTTGAGGTGCGCTTTGCCGACGGAACCTATTATCCCGAGCTTGTCACCGTGAACGGAAGCCTTTCTGTCCGCGACACGATGCGCTCCGGCGAGAATATCATCACTCTTGTGACGGCGGACATGGAAAAGCCGTTCATCGCCTCCGCCACGGTGGATTACTTCACCGGGCGCAAGATGAGCGTCAGATACCACACCGGCGTCGTCGGTCCGAGCTCCAACTACCCGGCGGCGAAGCTCGAGAACACTGTCATGCTCTGGGGCGTGGACGGCGTTTCAATGAACGACACCGGTTATTCGGCGGATCTGCGCTCTCAGGAGAACGCCGTGTCTATGCCCGGTCAGACGAAGATGACGGTCAGGGATTCGTCCTATCCGTTTTCCTCGATACCGCTCGTGACGAACAGCGCGGTGATCGATTCGGACAGCTTTATCTACTACAGGGCGGAGAGGAAGACGCCGATGGAGATCGCTCTCTACAGCGGCAACGGCACTCTCACGCGCACTCTCCCGCTGTCGTTCGGTCTTGTCGACATGAACGCTATCGAGAAGGTTGAGGACTCGCCGTCCCTGCTGTCTCTCATGGCGAATATCGGCATATACGGACGTGTCGGCGGCGCGGATACCGATTACGACATTGCCAACGCCGCGTCGGACGCCATCATGAACGACGCGCTGACATTCCTGACAAAGCTCGGCGCGGAAGCGGGGCTTGTAAAGGCAGTCCTCCTGCCGACCGAGGATCCGACGAGATACACAGGTTATCTCTGGACGGGAATCAACACGACAAAGCTCGAGGATCTGAACTACGACGACCACGGCATATCGCTTGAGCCCTCGTATTTCGGTCAGCACACAGACAGCTTCCTTGCGCAGGTGAACGACACCTTC
>ENA-ORIC01002528-ORIC01002528.1-human-gut-metagenome-genome-assembly--contig:-NODE-2528-length-14524-cov-3.471240_pt1 | contig 14524 bp, 10 predicted proteins | sample MGYA00243023_ERZ508732 | MGnify/ENA primary metagenome ERZ508732 (study PRJEB26277, sample SAMN04329767) | human gut metagenome | biome: human-associated habitat | host: Homo sapiens | place: USA...
GCCTGGGAAAATTATCATCTGCTCCTGCTCTTCTTTGGGAACCGCCTGGTATTTTTTAAGGTAATCCACTGTATTGACTGTGGTTCCCTCTGATCCCGGAGTGTCATATACAACTGTCTTGTTCTCTGTGAATTTATTGTCCGGAATTATATAATACTTTATCAGATTCAAATTATCTCTTACGCAGAATGTCATGTATGTTTTTCCATCCAGCTTTATCCTCTCAAATGTTCCAAATGATACTATATCTAGACTGTCCTCTTTCTCTGTCTGATTCCATACCTCACTTCCCTCCTCTCTTGTATAAAGAGTTCCCTTTGAATACGAATACAGTGTCTCCATCTGGGTATTATTTCCCGAATCATCTGTAGTGATTTCGCGCTGTACATAGCCTTCTTCTTCCACATACTTTTCGTCTCCACCAGACACATAACGATGTCGCTTCCAGTTTCCACCATATGCGCCTATATTATATGTTGAATAATCCACTTTATTATGTATTATGTCACCAAGTCTGGTCTCCCCTCTGCGATTAGAGCTATTTCCATAATCGATAAGTTCTTTCCCATCATACGATATAATATTTACGTTTAAATCCTCTGTTATTTCCAAAGGAGTCTTTGACGGGCCAAAATGCATCCTATATATCATTATCTTCCCTTCCTCTTTAATCCTCTGATCTATCATCTCTGATATCGTGATTTCACCTTCCGGCTCTGTGGTCACACGCTCTGCTGCCGTGCAATCTGTTTCTGTTGCCTGTGCTGCTGATGTGTCATTTTCCTTCTTATCCTTTTTTTCACATGCTGTCACCATACATAACATACATGCTGCTATCATAAGAACTGATATTGCTTTCTTCATAATAAATTTTCCTTTCTGTATGCGTTGCATTCATGCCTATTTATTGTTATCTCAATTTTCTATAACGTAATCAATATAGTTTGACACTCTGTTGCACAAAGCCTTATAGTCTTCGTCATCCTCTCTCTGATTTTTATCACCTGCTCCCCTGGCATAGTCCTCCAAGTCATCAATACTTACCTGCTGTTTCGGCTCTGCCTGTGCATTATATGCATCCACCATCTTCGTCACTTTCTCCACATCCATCGTGATATTATCACAGATATAGGTGTCACCTACCCTGGTTATCTCCATATCCATGCCGAAATAATTGGCATCTTCTATCATGTCCTGACATGTAAAGTCTGTTTCTGTCAGTCTGTCTTTTGCTTCATCAATTTCTGCATTATTTTGTACATTTTCATTATTTTCATCATATGCTGCATTTAAGTCATTCAAATAATTTATTGCTGCGTTAGCCTTGTTAATCTTATCTCCTACGGTTTCATTTATTATTACCGCTGAAAGGCCTATAGCTTCATCAATAATCTTACCTTTTAAAGTATTACTTGTTACATCAAAAAATACTCTGCATTCAGTCTTTTCCTCTTCCTTTTGATTTTCAAGATTCTGCTTTGTATTCTCAATCATGCCGTGTGGAAGTACATGGCTTACAATCTGATTATCTACCATTCCATACGCATCTATCTGATTGACCTTCTCATTTTCTTTTCCTACTTTTTCATTAATAGTTCCATTTGTTACCTTGACGTTATAATATTTGTCCAATATCTCCCTGTCATTGCTGTCTGTAATATTGCATATGCTTACATCAAACGGCAGCTCTTTCAGGCATACGGATACGGTCACATTTTTCTCTTTATCGGAATGTATTGTAAATCCATCGTTTTTTCCATTATATGCAACTCCTATTGTCGGGTAGCTATCAACCATTGCTTTAAACAGGGATGACACTCTGTACTGCTCTTTCATCTCTTCAAGCGCTTCATCACTAATCTCGTCGTTTCTGTATGCACATTTTTCGCTGTAATAGTCAATTATATCCATACTTGTCTTATATATATCCACCGCCCTCTTAAATGTATTCGTGACACTCACACTGTAATACTTAGGGTCTTCCAGATCTGCATTATCTATCCACTCATCATCCTTGGCGTTTCCATAACCTGCGCGCAGCATGTTCTCTATATTTGCTATGGTTTCTTCCTCATCATCTGTGGACAGCTTTGGAAATACTGATACAAGTGCCTGCAGCTCTGCATCTGGTACAAATTCCTTCCGCATCTCATAGTTTATTTCGTCCCAGTTCATAACTGTCTTTCCATTAGAATCCACTGAATAGAATCGCTCTTTATAATACTCTGTTATCTTCGAGTCCACTTTTGCCTGTATATTACCAGCTTTTGTTTTCAATGTCTGGCAATCCATCGTATATATATTCTCAACGGATCTTACATTAATAAGAGCTGCCAGTTCTTTAATTGCAGTGCTGAATCTTTCCAAGTCCATATATTCGTCCCGAAACCTGGCTGCATATAGATCATCCACTCCATTTACATTATCAAACATCCTTCTTACACTATTGCTTGCCTCTTCATTTTGTCTCTGATATTCTGTTGCCGCGTTTCTTAGCTGTGATTCATAATCATATTGAAATATACCTTTGGTTTCCACTACACCGTAGGTTTTGTTTATTTCCTCCCACTGTTCTTCTCCTCCCATATAGCTTTGTATGTCATCGTATGCTTCCTGCGTAAAATCCTTAAATTTCATTATGCGTCACCCCTCCTTCTAATACGCTTCATATGTTCCTATACCATATATATCTCCATCTGCCTCATCTACATCTCTCACAAATTCATTAAGTTTTTTTGACATTTCCCTGAAGGATTCTCCCAGTATACTCTGATATGTATGAACAGCATCCTCGTACACTTCCAGCTTATCGTGCAATTCACCGCTTATAACCGCATTTGTGTTTATAATATCAAGTATCATCTGATATTCGTTCATCTGTCTATCTGCAATCTTTGCAAGTTCTGAGTATAAACGCACAAGTTCTGTAAATTCCTCCTGCTCAAACATTAAATTGTACTGTCCCATTACTTACTCTCCATTCTTCTTTTTTTTATTCTCAGCTGCTCTATATTGTCCTCATATGTACACAGCTGCTGATTTATTTCATATATCCTGTCATTTCTGCTCCTGATTGCATTCTCTACATCTCTCAGCATTGAATCTATAGCATTCATCGCATTGGCTACATACGATTTTCCGTCGTTTAATTAATTAATACTCTTAAGTCTGCCCTTCAGATTTGTTATATTACGACTGCTATATCTGTCCATGCCGGCTATATTATCAACTCTGCATTTAAACCGGTTTTGCGCCTGCCATTTATATTCCTTTATTTTCAATGCTTCCTGATCCAAAGCATCTATTTCATTAAGCAGCCTGTTTTTCTCAAGCTGCAGATTTTCTACATTTGCCCGGTACCTTGATATTCTGCGACTTAATTCTTTTAGTTCCATAATAGTATTATTCTCCTCACCTTTTATATTTAAAGCTATTCATTAAATATAAATTCCTCATTAGCTAACATCAGACAGTCTCCCGGTAATATCTCTGTTTCCTGCCCCGCCTTTATTATCCTTCCATTGATAAATGTGCCATTGGTAGAATTTTGGTCCATTACATAATAACGTCCGTTTCGCGTGGTTATCACTGCATGCACCCTGCTGATATTCGTATTGTCTGCTACCGCATAATCTGACTTTTCCGGATTCTTTCCCAGCACAAACGATGGTTTGCCAAGCTCTATCTTTTCACCTGTTACCTGCCTTGTAAGACTTGCAAAATGATAGTTCACCGGTTGCATCTGCTGTATCTGCTGTACGGATATGCCATCATCTGACAACACTGTAGTTCCATCCATGCTGCCCTGCATTACCTGCTGCATTATCTGTTGCTGCATTGTCACTGCTGTGTTTTTCAGCACGTTCACAACTGCACGCTCTTCGCGTGAGATATATTTTTCTATTGCATTGCCGTTGAAGCCATGGAAGCTTCTGACATAATACATAAATCTGGATATATAATTCGTATCCTCATTGATAACAGGTGTCATTGTATAAATTATGTTTTCTATAAATCCGACAATATCTGCACTTTCCTGTCCTCCCACTATCGGAAAATATATAAAGTACATCTCTTTTGTCATCTCGTTTATGTATACGTCATCCATATTAAAACGAACACTGTTTACGTTCAGTCCGTTATTGTATACATCCTGAACCATTATTACTATCTGCTCCATCATGAAAAAGAAATCATATTTGCTTACGGCTTTTTTCAATCTATCGGTAAGATTTATATTTGCAGGGCACGTATATGTGACACTGTCTTTTTTTGTTTTTGTCACATGCATGATTCCACATGGTTTTATTCTGGCTAGCTGGCTTAGTTCGGTTTCATTTATTCTTTCCTTTCGTCCTGCCTTCATCATGGCAGTAACGGTCGATTTTTTTATGCTTACTTTTAATTTGGACATTCGCTATTTTCCATTCCTTCTGAGATACATTCTGTCGTATGTATAAATTCTATTTTCTTTGTCACTTCGAACCTGATATTGGTTTTCTGCAGCTTTTCGGTTATATCTTCCAATACTATGGTTTCATCCTGCAATACTTCTGTCGGTGCAGCCAGCACAGTAGTTTCATCTATCTTTTGTGTATATCCCGGCTTTTTCTTATTCTCCCCTGCCAGGTTATATGACGGTGCTATTGGACCGGACGATGTTATGTCAATATGTCCCGCTGTCTGCTTTTGTACAATTGCTGCAATTCCTTTCCGGGCAGATTTTCCTGTAAGTGCACCTATGACCTTCGGTATTTCAAGCACTATAAATATGACTATTGAAGCTATAAGCATTATGGCAAATGCCGTGAAGGATACGTAAAATATCATCCTGTACAGATTATAAGTCATCTTTGTTTTCCTCCTTCACGCTCTGTGCCTTCTCAATTGTTTTGTCTATATTATCCTGCAATCCTGTTATCTGCTCGCGCATTATGGATTTATCCAGCTTTTCTGTTTTGTCCTTTATCGTATGTAATAAATCCATAACTTTATCCTTATCTGTCACTGCTATAAATGATGTGATATTTGTGTCAACTATATCATCTATCTCATTCCATACCTGAATCTTTGCGTCTACGCTGTCAAAATCCTCTGATTTTGCATATAGCTCATTTATTTGCTTCCATAGCTTTTTGTATTCTTCATATGTTTTTTCTGTCTGTTGTATCTTTGCTCCATCATACTGGCTAATCAATGTCAGACAATCTGATATCTCACAGTATATTCCTGCCTCCGGATGATTCTCCTTTACTTCCTTGAACCACTGCGCCGCACTGGAGTATCTGTCTTTTTCCACATTGATTTCGTAGTAGAATAAAAAGCTTTCACCAATCTTATAGCATACATCCTCATATCCCTTTGGATTTTTTTCTTTCAGCTTTGCCATGACATCATATGTATGCACCCGGCCATTGTGGTCCTTGCAATCTATACCTACCATCAGCCTGTTCAATATCTGCGCCTCATCCCTGTCCAGCACAAAATCGTCTGTCAGTTTGTCATTCAGCTTAATATATGCCTCCGTCCTTGTCGGGTCGGTGACTATAGCCGTGTAATATCCATTGTCATAATTGTCATAGGTATCCGCTTCTTTTAATATGCTATTATAGTTTTCATTTTTTTTGTGTTCTGCCGCACAATAGCTTAATACTGTGCTTGTTCCAAGCAGCATCGTCAAAACTGATGTGGTGATAAATACCGCAAGCTTTCTCTTTAGATTCTTCCTATACATGTCATCAATCTCTGTATAGTGCTCAAGGTCATACATCAGCTCAGCTGCGCTCTGATATCTGTTGTTTGGATCCGGCTGTGTACACTTTGTAATAATACGTTCAAGACCACCTGACAATGTTGGGTCAATTTCTCTGATCGGCCTTATTTCGTAAGGTGGCTCACAGGGATTCATTCCCGTAACAAGATGATACATTGTGGCTCCCAGACAATATATATCTGTTCTCGCGTCTGTCTGCCCCATTCCACCAAACTGTTCCGGTGCAGCATATCCCATCGTGCCAAGACATGTTGTATCCTCTATGTTATTTTCCTTATATTCCCTTGCTGTTCCAAAATCTATAAGCACCACATTTCCATCAGGCTTTAGCATTATGTTTGCCGGCTTCATATCACGATATATGATTGGCGGGTTCTGTGAGTGCAGATATCCAAGAACATCGCATAGCTGTTTGGCCCACTTTATCACATTTTTCTGCGACTGGGCTCCGTACTCCTGCAATGCTGTCTTGAGAGAATTTCCCTCTATATAATCCATAACGATAAGGAATCTGTCATCCTCATCTATGACATCGACAATATCAGGAAGACTGGGATGGCTCAGTTTTTTGAGCATATTGGTCTCCGCAACAAGACTTTGCTTTACCACCTCAAAATCCTTTACTCCATCCTTTCTGACCTCTTTTATTGCCCACTGTTTGTTTGCCCTTTCATTCATAGCCAGGTACACAACGCTCATTCCGCCGTGTCCAACTTCGTTTAGTATCTTGTATTTTCCGTCAATTAAAGAGCCTATTTCAAGCATCTGTTCCTCCTACTGTGCCTTTATGAGCGCTGCTGTTATATTATCGCGCTCTCCTCTTTGCATGCTGAGTCTGATGAGCTGCTCCAGTCTGTCGTGCATATTCTGCCCATCTACAGTTGCTGCCGTTTTCAGCATCTCATAGATTTCCTGTTCTGATACCTCATGCCTGAAGCCATCTGAACAAAGCAGAAGTGACATTCCATTTTTCATTGCCCCGGTCCTGTACTCCGGCTTTACTTCTGCTGATGCCCCGACACACTGCAGCAGTACATTCCTTCGCGGATCTCTCATAGCCTGCTCCTGTGTCATATTTCCATTCATAATTTCCCGCTGTACATATGTCTGGTCTGTCGTAAGCCTTTCTATATGGTCTGAAAGGCTATATATTCTGGAATCGCCCACGTTTATAATGTAGTAGGCTTTTTGCGTGACAAGCAGCACTACCACTGTTGTTCCCATGTTTACTGCATGTGCTTTGCCATATGCTTTTATTTTTTCGTTCTGCTGCTGTATTACTTCATCCCACTGTCTTTCCAGAATCAGACTGTCAATATCCGGGTTCGACGATTTGCAAAGCTCAGGCAGCTGCTCGTCACTCCATCTGTCAAATGCTCTGACTACAGTGGCACTGGCCAGCTCACCCTTCGATAAGCCGCCCATGCCGTCACATAATACTGCAAATGCCATGTCTCCTTTGCATGTTGAGAAGCACTTTACCAGCAGACTATCCTGATTAGTTTCTTTTACGATTCCTCTGTCCGTGTCAGCTGCTATTTCAAATCTCATACTCACTCCTCCCAGAATTCAAAATCTTCGTTGCCCAGTCTGCCTTGAAGGGCATGCGCTTTCGCGCATGCCACAGACATTGTTGTTTTTCCCACACCACCACATAGTGATGTAAATACATAGGTAATTATCTTATTGCTCATCATTGTCTTTCTTTTCTTTCATCTTTTTTCTCATATAATAAACGATTATCAATATCGCAATTATAAGTACAAATAATAATATTGCTCCAATTATATATACTGCCTTATCATTATTTGTTTCTACTGATTTGACATCTGACGAATTTGATTCCATAGGTACATCATCTTCGGCAATCTCTGTATCTGCTTCTGTATCCTTACCATATATTTTTTTCACTTTATTGGTCTTTCCACCTTCGTCAACAGAACAGTCTGCACACTCTACCATAAGCCTTGAATCACCGTCTTTTGCAGAGAGCACCTCCTTAGGTACTTCAAACTCTATCTTTCCGTCATGCTTGTCCAGATAGTCAAGCATATCGTCTCCCGACATTTCCTTGATAACCTTTTTTTCTTTGTCATCCGAGCCCACTACAGTAATCTTTACACGTCCAAGCTTTCCGCCATCATCCTTCGGCATCAATACTGCATTCTTTGAGCCAATATAGTTTTCATTGTTTTTATCTACACCTGTCAATGTATATGTAGGTGCTGTCTTGTCCACAATAAATTCAATATTTACACTCTTCACATCACTGTAGGCAACTGAATCTGCTTTGTCCTTTGTCTCCACAACGATATTGTACTGACCCTCTTTTTCAAATACCGCATTTGATATCACATATTCGTACTTATGCCAGCCATCGCTTTCACTTACATTATTCACACTGAAGTCTGTTCCCTGCTTAAGTGCTTTTCCATTTACTTTGACAGTACAGCTGGTAACTTCATCCGGATTTATCTCTCTGACTACCACATCATGGTATACCTTCTGCACATAGTAATCCTTTACAAGCTTCATCGTATTGTCATCCAGCGAGAAGATTGAACCGCCTTTGTTTATGGAGAAATCCATCAATTTTTCTCCCTGCCCTGCAGTCTCTGTCACCTGCTTTCCGCCTGCATCTATAATATTGACTGTTTCATAAGAATTTCCGGCCTTATCCTGTGCATGGCATGTCAGTGAATACACTCCATCCTCATTGAGATTTCTAAACTCTACACGTTGTCCGTTTGAAATTGATATCACATTTCCGGTAATCGTTTTTCTTACGAATCTGCTATTTTCATATACCTCAACTGTAAGCACCGGTGAAAAGTATTCAAGATTAGTATCTGTGCACTCTATTACAAATGACATATTTCCTGAATTATTGTTTACTGAGCCCGGGGTTACTCCGTTGATTGTTACAACAGGCTTTGTCGTATCTATGCAGAACTCCTGCTTTGCAAGGTCTTTTGCCTTATTGCCGGCTTTGTCTGTATATGCAAGTGACCATGTATATGTGGCATCCGCATCAAAGCTTAATGTTGCCGTATGTATATCACCATTATCTGACCAGCTTCCAAATGCCGGTGCTGCTACTGATTTTCCTGCATCCTGCGCAGTCATGCTCAGTGCTATTCTGCTTGTATCAAAATTGTGCTCTGTGATTGTCACAGTTGCTGTTCTCTTGTTATTATAATAGTTTCCGTTTGATGCACTGTTGTTATCATATACTACCGAAATAACAGGTGCTGTCGTATCAATTGTAAATTTTGTCGGTGCAAGCGAATTTGCATAATCCACTCCTGCTGCGGCATTTCCCGCAATGTCTTTTACTCCGATTCCAAATGTGTAATCGTCATCATGTCCGTAATATATTGTGGCAACATGTACTGTATCATCACCGTTACCGCTTCCACCTTCTGTGCTCCAGTTTGAAAGAGCAGGTGCCTTACCTGCTGCGGCTTTTATTTCCGCTGCTACCTTTGATGCATCAAAGTTACGCTCTGTTACTTTTACGGTTGCTGTTCGCGGTGCTTTGAAGTATGCTGTGTCTCCAAATGATGTATCTGCACTGTTATTGTCATAGCTTACCTGCACTGTTGGTGCTGTTGTATCTATTTTTATGTATTTTGTTACTGTGTATGCCGTTCCTGCATTGTCTGTTGCGGTAACATCTATACGCACTTCATTACTGTTGTTTGAAGCCGCGCTTATGTCAAATTGCTCTGTTACATGATTTTCCAGATCTTTTAAGCCCGCTGCTGTCTTATCATAGCTATATAATGTTCCATCCTGTGTCGTCTGTCCCATATTTGTTACCGTATAGTTTACGCTCTTTATTCCTGATGCAACTCCTGTGGCATTCTCATCTGATACCTCTATACTTACCGGCACATCTGCACTGTACACTCCTGATGCTGTCTCAGGTGTGATGACTGATATTGCCGGTGCGCATGTATCAACTACCAATCCATTTGTGCTGATATATGAAACATTACCGCTTAAATCTGTAACCCTGACATATACCACGCAGTTTTTGTTCTCGCATTCTATCGGTTCACTGAAGGTGCCATCCTCATTAAGGCTGTCAAGTGTCTTCCAGTCAGCCTCCTGAATACTGTCTACGTCAATTATTGCATCCTCTGCTGAAACGAAATACTCTGCTGACTTGATGCCGCCATGCTCATCTCCAAGCTGTCCGGCAATATTGACCTTCTTGGCAGCAAATCTTGAAATCTCATATTTGTCTTTTGGCAGCAATAAATCCCACACGGTATCCATGCCTGTTGAAAGTCCGTCAAACCTGATATTTCCTGTCGGCGACTGTACGTCAATTACAAACTCTGCTGATTTGTCTCCTTCTATCTCAAATCCATTATCTGAATTACCACACAAATCTTTTGCACTGACACTCAGCTCATACTTGTGTCCTGCATTGAATACAAGCTGCTTACTGTAAACAGCTTCTGCTCCCTCGCCTGTCTTTACCCAGTATGACTTTTCAGACCACGCATCTGACTGTGTCTGTTCATTTCCATCAACCTTTACATTGATTTTTGTTTCATCGGGGTCAAAGAAAAGCTCATTCTCTTTTACCGAAATGGTTGCAATCCTGTTTTCCCTGTAATACTCAGTACCTTTTACACTGCTGATGCACTGTGGATCCGGCTGCTCAGATGTACCATATGTCACTGTTATTGCAGGCGCTGCCTTGTGAATATAAAATGGCTGGCTGCCGCTTGCTGTCAAATCCACTACAGTCACGTTTCCTGCCTCATCAACAGCTTTAACATATACATCTACCTTTTTATCCAGATAAGCCTCAGCCGATACATTTATGATTCCTGATTCATCAATCTCATTCCATGCACCTTCATCATCCGATACTGACTGATCATCTGTCACTATCTGGTATTTTGCTGATACAACACCTGAAATGCTGTCAGCTACACTTGTTTTTATACGGACATCGTCATTGAAATATTTTCTGTTTTTGCCCGCTTCAGGCTCTATACTGACATCAGGTGACTGACTGTCCATGCTGAACTTGAAGCTGTCACCTTTAACCTCTGTCTTAAGACCGGCATAATCAGTTGCCTTTACTGAAAGCATCAGATCCGTTCCGTTAAACTGCTCTGCTGCCGGAATGGTTATCCTTCCTTCCCCGCTCTCGTCAAGCTCAACAGTCTGTCCTGATACAATTTTCCTTTTCCCGTCAAATACAGTGTATTCAACACTCTTAATTCCTGATAAGCTGTCATCAGCCTTAACGATATAGCTTATATCATCCTTATGCCAGCCTTTTTCATCGGCTGCTGTCATGGTATCCTGGGACACTGTAAGCTCCGGTGGCAGGGTATCAACAACCAGCTTCGATGTGGAGAAAAATGCTGTCTCGCCATTACAATTGTCCTGGGACTTTACATATACGTTATATGAAGTATCCTTCAGATCAGATGTATTAATCTTGTACTTATATCGGGCTTCATATGTATCCTCAATAAGCTCTAACGGCTTCCATGCTGAATCATCAAGCGCTTTTACCTGCTCATCATTTAAAATACTGCCACTTTCATCTGATTTATTCACATAGTAGAATGCCTGCTTTATTCCGCTGATATCCTCCAGCTGTCCATATACATTTGATGCCTGCTGACTGACCATATTCTGCTCGTCTATTAAATCAGCATCATATCCAATAGTACCTGAAGGCGCTTTTCTATCCACATAAAACGGCTGCTCTATTGAGCTTGTATCATTACACTCATGCTCCGCCTGATCCTTCGCATACATTCCGATTATCTGATATTTGTGTTCCTCATCCGCTTTTGTACCAAATGTGATGCAGCTGCTATAATCAGCCCCTGTCACGATCCACTCACTATACTCTATTCCTGCATCAATCAGCTTCTGGGCATTATCGACATCAAATACATCGAATTCTTCCCGGTCATCAACCTTTACCCAAAGCTGTGTGGAACCATCATCCAAAGAGACATCGTGGATATTCATGTCTACTTTTCTGACATTTCCATAATAATCCACAGCATCCTTTGTGAAAGCAGGTTTATCATCCTCCTTTGGATTCAATGTTATCTTTGGAGGCTGTGTATCATATTTGTAGTCGAGCCGCAGACTTCCAATATCTGTGATAGCTCCGCTTTCCTTGTCCTTACGTGCTATTACAAGAGTCTGTCTGTTATCACCCTGCTGTGGCATAAGCTGATATTTATCAGCTTCAATCCATTCATCACCTTTTCTAACCACATATACCGCCTGATTGTCACTTGCCAGCGATAATGTAGGTGCTTCTACATAAAATTTTGTACCCTGCAGCATTGTCCCTGTCAGGCTGTTATTCATACTGCTGTAATCATATTCTTTGATGGTAACAGTATATTCTGCCTCTGCTGACTTATATTTGTCATCTTCTGCTTTTGTCACCTTTATCCTTACAGTTCCGGTATCCTTTGCTGTCCATATACCGTTTGATGCAAAGTCTGTATCCTTTTCAATCAGATTTTTGCCTTCTACAACATTGTATTTTAAATTGTCAACGGCTGCATCCGCCCTGTCGGATTTTACCACCGGAACAACTTTGTTCCCCACATAAATATCATCCGCCGGTGTATACTCTACCGTCAGCTGCTGTGGCTGTTTTTCCTCGGTGGCATTATTATCCGAATCCTGTTCATCTGGAATTTTACTGTCAGATATATCATCCGAAACTGCGTCGTTAGATATATCATACTCTGAAGAGGGTGTATCAGCACTTACCTGTGTTGCCGGAAGCGATGTCGCACCCATTACAGAAGCTAGCATGATTGCTAGTAACCTGTTAAGTTTTTTATTAAACACTCTCATATCTCCTTTTCTATAGTATTTTTTGTAACTATTCCGTTACGATTTTATTTATATTCCCACTCTTCATTCCATTATACAAAACAATGGTCACACAACGGTCACACGGAGACAACTTTGTGAAAACTGCATAATAAAAGCGCCGAAAATTACATATTTTTTAGACAATTTTCGACGCTTTTTCGGATTATTTTTTTATAACTATTATTTATTATATTTCTTGTATATCTTTTCAAACGCAGGCATAGAGTGCTTTATCATTTCCCCGTCCACACAGTATGATATTCTCACCCAGCCCGGACAGCCGAAGCCGTCTGCTGCTACTATGAGCACATCCTCCTCCTTTGCCTTCTCACAGAATGCATTGCTGTCATCCTCGAGTGCCTTTACAAACATATAAAAGGCTCCGTCCGGCTTGAAGCAGTGATAGCCTATCCTTGTGAGTCCCTCATACAGAAGGTCTCTGTTTTCTTTGTAGGCATTGATATCACCGGTTGCCCCCTGGCATTTTACTATCATCTTCTGGAACAGGCTTGGTGCACACACGTAACCGAGTGCTCTTCCCGCACCACAGACTGCTGCATACAGCTCTGCCTTATCGTACACCTCATCAGGCACGAGGACGTATCCTATTCTCTCTCCCGGCAGTGAAAGTGACTTGCTGTATGAGTAGCATACCAGTGTGTTGTCGTAATATTTGGTCACAAACGGTACCTTGATTCCGTCGTAGACTATCTCTCTGTACGGCTCATCTGCGATAATGAATATCGGTCTTCCTATCTCCTTAGACTTTTTCTCAAGGAGGTCTGAGAGCTTTTTGATGGTCTCCTCAGAATAGACTGTGCCGGATGGGTTGTTTGGTGAATTAATTATGACACCTCTGGTGTGCGCATTGATTCTCTCCTCAAGCGCATCGAAATCTATCTGAAAATGCTCTGTGTCTGCAGGCACCTCTACAAGCCTTGCTCCTGCTGCATTCACAAATACCTTGTACTCCGGGAAATATGGCGCTATGGTAATAAACTCATCATATGCGTCGCTTGTCAACGCCCGAAAGCATATTGACAGCGATGCCGCTGCTCCCATTGTCATGTAAAGGTTGTCCGCATTAAAATGTGTGCCGTGTGTGTTGTTCAAAAATTCAGCTATTGCCGCTCTCGTTTCCACGTCTCCCTGTGCTGAGGTGTAGCCGTGCAGCGCAACAGAATCATAATCTGTCACAAGCTCCTTTATTGTGTCGTTTACTATCTGCGGAGCCGGTATGCTCGGGTTTCCTATTGAGAAATCATATACATTTTCCTTACCTACAATTGCTGCTCTTTTTTTACCATACTCGAAAAGCTCCCTGATTGCTGAGCGCACGCTTCCGAGCTGGTACATGCTTTCGTTTACTACCATTTTCTTGTCTCCTTATCTCTGATGTTCTTGCATGTTTACTATTATAATATCTCTGCTTATGACATACAAATTTCTTTATAAACATCTCTTTATACACATATTGTTACCATTTACGACCGTTTATCCTGATATGAATGCCTCCATCCCGGCACGCTTCGTCATCTCAATATGCTCCTTAAGCTCGCGGGCTGACATTCGCAGTGCCCCAAGGCTCATGACCGTCTGCTGCTCCAGTCCGTCAGAGGTTGCCACTGTTACCTTGTACCTGTCACGTATGCCAAACACGGTCTTTTCGATAAATGCATCGGCGGTCTCGTCCTGCTTTGTATACACAACCTCTATGTTGTGGAAGGTCTCTCTCTTTCCGGCATTGCCCTTCACCTTGTACGCATCAAACACCAGCAGCAAATGACAGCCCTTATAGCCCTGGTAATCCGATAAAACATCCTTCAGCGCATCTCTCGCCGAATCGATGTTTATGCGTGAAAG
>ENA-ORIC01002529-ORIC01002529.1-human-gut-metagenome-genome-assembly--contig:-NODE-2529-length-14520-cov-2.342380_pt1 | contig 14520 bp, 16 predicted proteins | sample MGYA00243023_ERZ508732 | MGnify/ENA primary metagenome ERZ508732 (study PRJEB26277, sample SAMN04329767) | human gut metagenome | biome: human-associated habitat | host: Homo sapiens | place: USA...
GAATCTGGTACGAGTCACAGATATCTTAACGGAATTGGAACGTCAGGTTGGACCGCTTAAGAAACAGTCAGAACGTGCGAGAGAATATCTGTTGTTAAGAGATCAGTTGAAAGATGAAGATGTGAAGTTGTTCCTGCTTGAGAATCAGAATCTTGAGAAGGAATTAAAAGAGCTGGATGAAAAGATAGAAATCGCTCAGCGGGAGATCAATGAGGCAAATCAGACACTTGCCAAAGCAAAAGAGAAATACGGAAAACAAGAAGAGTTTTTGGATCATTTAAAACAGGAAATCGAAACGATCACTGCTCATATTTCTGAAATGAAGCTTACAAAGCAGAAAAAAGAAGGAAAGATTCAGGTTTTAAATGAACAGATCAATACAGAACATATGCGTGAGAGTATGTATCTGGAGTCTAAGGATAAGCTGTATAAAGATCTGAATGAAAAGAAAGCACAGTTAAAGAGATTTGAGGCAGAGACAGAAGAAATTCGTAAGGAATATGAATCTGTCATGGAACAAAAGATACAAAAAGAAAGCGAAGTTGCATTGTATCAGAAGCAGATTCAGGATCTTGAGAGAGAACAAGAAGAGATTGAAATCCGAGTGAATGCTGTCAGAGAAGGCCGTATGCGGGTGGCTGGAGCGCTTGAGCGTTCCCAGACAGTGAAAGAACAGCTAAATGTTCGGATCATAGGACTGGATCATCAGATAGAAGAAATAAAACGGCAGATCAATGATCAGGAAAAAGAAAAAGATTCTTCTAGTCAGAAGATCGAAGAGATCAATGAGAAGAAAAAACGATCTGAGATCGAATGTCATAATGCCAAGAGAATCGAAGAAACATTGATAGCGGAACGCCGTCAGATTCAGGAACAGATGGATCAGAAAAGAGAGAAATATCATAGAGTGCGTTCCAACTATGAAACAATGCGGAATATGGCAGAACGTTATGATGGATATGGATTCGGGATCAAGAAAGTGATGGAACAACAGGCCGTGACATCTGGGATCATTGGAGCGGTTGCAGATATCATCAAAGTGGAAGAAAAATACGAAACAGCGATCGAGACAGCTCTGGGCGGAAGTATTCAGAACATTGTAACGGATACGCAGAAAACAGCGAAGAAGATGATCGAATATCTGAAGAAGAATCGTTATGGAAGAGTTACGTTTTTGCCGCTGGATGCAGTGAAGGGAAAAGAATTTGCAAGGAAAGAAATTCTTTTAGAACCAGGGGTGATCGGGGCAGCCAATCAACTTGTGATCTATGATGAAGTATATAAGGATTTATTTGCATCACTGCTTGGACAGATTCTTGTTGTAAAAGATATGGATGCAGGAATTAATATTGCAAATAAATATCATCACAGTGTAAGGATTGTAACGCTTGATGGGGATTCCTTAAACCGAGGCGGTGCAATGTCTGGAGGTGCTTTTAAGAATAAGAGCAATCTGCTTGGAAGTTCCTGAGTATTTGAAGTATTAAAGAAGAAGCTGGATCGATGGACGAAAGCAATCACAGAAGATGAAGAAAAATATCATGAAAATGAAAAAAAACTCAAAGAATATCAGCAAAATATGATAGACTTAGAGAAAGAGATACAAGAAATCTCTTTGGAATTAAATACACAGCAGATGTCACAATCTGCGATCAAGCGAAGAAAAGAAGAGCTTGATAATAGGCACGAACAGTTAAGTATACAGAGACAACAACTGGAAGAAGAATTAAGGAATGCGGAAGATGATGCTGACAGACTGCAAGATGAACAGGTAGATCTTGAAAGTGCAAATGAGCAGGATGAAGAAAGGATCAAGGAGATCAGTGAGATACTTGAACATCTTAGAAAACATGCCGAACAGCATGCAATGGAAGTTTCCAAGGTTCATATGCAGTTAAGCAAAGAATCACAGAAGTTAGAATTTCAGGAGAATAATCAGGAGCGAGTAAGATCTGAGATCGAACATCTATCAGAAGAGGTTCAAGAAAATCAGAAAGATACTGGAAGTATCAATGAGAATGTAAAAGCATTAAAACAGCAGATCGAACATTTAAAAGAATCATGCGAAGCAATGGAACGAAAGATCATAGAAGATCAGAACAGGCATCAGAAGATGCAGGAAGAAGTGAAGGAGAAAGAAGTCCTTTATAAGGATATCCTTAAAGAACGCGAAGAGATGCTTGAACGTATCAGTGGATATGACAAAGAAATGTATCGTCTGGAGAGTCAGAGAGAGAATCGAAAAGGAAAGAAAAAAGAGCTTTTGGATTATATGTGGGAGAATTACGAGATCACATATCATCAGGCAAAACAGAGGATCGATCTGGATGAGACGCAGAGCCTTACAAAGGTTAAGGAAACAATCTCTGAGTTAAAAAATAAGATCAAGAACCTTGGACCAGTTAATATCAATGCAGTCGAAGATTATAAAGAAGTTTCCGAACGTTACGAATTTATGCAGAAACAGCATGAAGATATCGTGACAGCAGAAGCACATCTGACAGGTTTGATGGAAGAACTGGAAGATGCGATGCGCCGTCAGTTTAATGCAAAGTTTAAAGACATCAAACGAGTATTTCAGGAAGTATTCGTGGAATTATTCGGTGGTGGAGAAGCAAGATTGGAACTTACAGATGATGATGTATTAGAATCTGGAATTAGGATCATTGCACAGCCTCCAGGAAAGAAACTTCAGAATATGATGCAGTTATCAGGTGGAGAGAAAGCTTTAACAGCGATTTCATTATTATTTGCGATCCAGAATTTAAAACCATCTCCGTTTTGTCTCCTGGATGAGATTGAAGCGGCATTGGATGATTCAAATGTCACAAGATTTGCAAAGTATCTGCATAAACTTACAAAGGATACACAGTTTATCGTGATCACACATCGAAGAGGAACGATGATGGCAGCAGATGTTTTATATGGGATCACGATGCAGGAAAAAGGTATTTCAACTCAGGTTTCTGTAAATTTGATCGAGAATGATTTAGATGAATAAAAGGAGAATGGCTATGTCAGAGAAAAAAGGATTTTTTAAAAGACTTGCACAGGGATTAAGTAAAACAAGAGATAATATTGCCTCAAGTTTTGACTCTATTTTCAGCGGATTTTCTGGAATAGATGAGGATTTTTATGAAGAGCTGGAAGAGATTTTGATCATGAGTGATATGGGAATTGATACAACAATGAATATCATTGAAGATCTGAAGAAAAAAGTAAAAGAAAATAAGATCAAAGAGCCGGAAGAATGCCGACAGCTTTTGATTGATTCTATTAAGGATCAGATGAGACTGGAAGATAGTGCTTATGATTTTATTGATAAAAAGAGTGTCGTTCTTGTCATTGGAGTAAATGGTGTAGGGAAAACAACATCTGTTGGAAAACTTGCAGCATCACTAAAAGGACAAGGAAAAAAAGTATTACTGGCAGCTGCGGATACATTCCGTGCTGGAGCGATCGAACAGCTCAAAGAATGGTCAAATCGTGCTGGGGTTGATATCATCAGTCAAGCAGAGGGTGCAGATCCTGCGGCTGTTGTATATGATGCGGTAGCAGCAGCAAAAGCAAGAGATGTCGATGTGTTGTTATGTGATACAGCAGGACGACTTCATAATAAGAAGAATCTGATGAATGAGTTAAGCAAGATTAATCGTATCATCCAAAAAGAATACAGTGAAGCTTATTTAGAGACACTGATCGTCTTAGATGGAACAACTGGACAAAATGCCATGGCACAGGCAAAACAGTTTAAAGAAGCAACAGACATTTCAGGAATTATTTTGACGAAATTAGATGGAACAGCAAAAGGCGGAATCGCGATCGCAATCCAGTCAGAACTTGGAATTCCAGTAAAATACATTGGTATTGGGGAACAGGTTGATGATCTTCAGAGATTTGATCCAGATATGTTTGTCAATGCATTATTCGAAAAAGGAGAAGAAAATTAAAATGTTAGAACTAAAAGATTTTGAAGCTGCATATAATAAAGTGCAGGAGGTTGTCCTTCCTACCAAGCTGATCAAAAGTGATTATTTTTCAGATCAGACAGGAAACGATGTTTATCTAAAACCTGAGAACATGCAGTTGACTGGAGCTTACAAGATCCGTGGTGCATATTACAAGATCAGTACATTATCTGAAGAAGAAAAAGCAAAAGGACTGATCACAGCATCTGCTGGAAACCATGCACAGGGTGTTGCATTGGCAGCAGCAAGACAGGGAGTCAAAGCAACGATCGTTATGCCAACAACCACTCCACTGTTAAAGGTTAACAGAACAAAAGATCTTGGAGCAGAAGTGATCCTTCATGGAGATGTTTATGATGAAGCATGTGCACACGCATTAGACCTTGCAGCAGAACATGGATATACATTTGTTCATCCATTTGATGACCCAACGGTTGCAACAGGGCAGGGAACGATCGCAATGGATATCTTTAAAGAACTTCCAACCGTAGATTACATCCTTGTACCAATCGGTGGAGGCGGACTTGCAACAGGTGTTTCAACACTTGCCAAACTGTTAAATCCAAAGATTAAAGTCATCGGTGTAGAGCCAGCCGGAGCAAACTGCCTTCAGGAATCTTTAAAAGCAGGACATCCAGTAACATTAAAGGGAGTCAATACAATCGCAGACGGTACTGCTGTAAAGACACCAGGCGAAACTATTTTCCCATATCTCCAGGAGAATTTAGATGATATTATCACCATCGAAGATGACGAGTTAATCGTTGCGTTCCTTGATATTTTAGAGAACCATAAAATGCTTGTTGAAAACTCCGGACTTCTTACAGTAGCTGCTTTAAAACATTTAAAACCAGAAGGAAAGAAAGTTGTTTCTATCTTAAGCGGTGGAAATATGGATATCATCACATTAGCTTCTGTTGTACAAAACGGTCTTATCCAGCGTTCCAGAATCTTTACCGTGTCGGTTTTACTGCCGGATGTACCAGGACAGCTTAATAAAGTATCTAAAGTTATCGCAGATGTACAGGGTAATGTTATCAAGCTTGAGCACAATCAGTTTGTCAGCGTAAACCGTAACAGTTCTGTAGAGCTTACGATCACAATGGAAGCATTTGGACATGATCATAAGAAGAAAATCATAGATGCCTTACGTGCTGCTGGTTTCAAACCAAAGGAAAGAACAACAAGAGGTGTTTATCAATAGACTCTGTAGTTGTAAAATGCGATCTAAATATCGCCTGTGGTATAAAGGAATCATTGTATAGCAGGAAGAGTTTCCTTATTGTACAACTAAATTCATAATTAAATTATAAAAAGAAAAGATAACATATCTTACAGCCTGTTTCATATATTATAAGAAACAGGCTGTTTTTTTTGTGTAAGGAAATTGTATTACAGATAACAAAATTCTCAGGGAATTAAGCGAGAATCCTCGTTAATTCCATTGCTGGATACTTCATTAAGATTTTTGTTTTATAAAAACCTGCTATATGATCAATTTCAAAAAGGGGAAGGAGCATGTATGCCGGGGCATTCTTGAATTTTTATATAGCCGTTTTAGAAAGGAGGAAATAGGTGCAGCAGAAGCTATACCGAGAGGAACTGCTTCAGATTTTTCCACAAAAATTAAGGCAGCGAATAGAAGAAAGCGTAACTTTTAAAAATCTAACAGAAATCCGTCTGCGAGCAGATCTTCCGGTTTTGATTGAGACAACGCAGGAAAACTATTTTTTAAAAAAAGAAGAAGCTGCGGAAAAAAGAAGAGCTATAGCAAAAGAAGAGGATAATTGGATTTTATCGCCGGAACAACTAAAACTTATCTTTGAAAAAATCAGCCAGTATTCTGTTTTTGCTTACACAGAAGAAATCGGGGAAGGATTTATTACTTTAAAAGGAGGACACCGGGCAGGCTTATGTGGCAAATATTATTACAGGGGGGAAGAAAAGCCGCAGATAAAACATATTTCTTCAATCAATCTTCGTGTAGCAAGAGAAGTCATTGGATGCGCAGAGTGCATTGTACCAAAACTTTTTGAAGGAAACACATTTTGTCACACACTTCTAATCTCACCGCCAGGCTGTGGAAAAACAACGTATTTGCGGGACATAATCCGCCTGCTTTCTGATGGAACAGACACAATTACAGGAAAGAATGTAGCTGTTGTAGACGAGCGGAGTGAGATTGGAAACCGCACCCGAGAAGGAATTGGATTTTATTTGGGAAACCGAACAGATTTAATGGATCACTGTCCAAAAGCGGCGGGAATGCTAATGATGCTCCGTACTATGACACCGGAAATTCTTGCCGCGGATGAAATTGGCGGAGAAAAAGATATTAAGGCAATGGCATATGTACGAAATTGTGGCTGTCGTTTATTAATGACAGTACATGGAAATTCGATGCAGGATATTTTTGCACGCCCGGTATTGGGGGAATATTTAAAAAAATATCCTTTTGAACGATATGTATTTTTAAGTAAGAAGGAAGATAGAGAACGAATAATAACGATATATGATCAGGATGGGATACAGAAATAAATAACAAAAAACAGATAATCTATACTTATAAAAGTAAAAGAGCAGCAGAGAAAGTAAGAAAAATAAAAAATCAAAGAAAAGGGAGAAAAAATTTTATGGTAAAAATATTGGGAGGTAGTCTGGTACTAATTGCAGCCTATCTTTTTGGAATGAAATTGATGGAGCCTGCTGCAGAACATATCCGCCTCTTAGAAGAAGGGGATTTATTATATCGGATTCTTGAATCGGAAATACGTAATACAAGAACGCCGCTGCCTATTTTATTTGGAGAGTTAAGCGACCGTACTAATACCCGCTGGCATAATTTTTTTTTGAGCTTTCTATCACATTAACAAAAAATACAGAGGAAAGCTTTTTGACAATCTATGAAAGACTTTTAAAAAAAACATGGAAAGAAAAGTTTTCAAAAGAAGAACAAAATTTATTCTTAAATGCTGGAAGAAATCTTTTGTCCGATGATATGGAGTATCAGAGGGAAGAGATAAAGCAGCTTTCCACATATTTAAATGAGAAAATTTTGCAGATGAAAAAAGAATATACAAATAAGAAGAAAGTAGTCCTCATTTCATGTCTTTGTATGGGGGCATTGGCAGTAATTTTGCTTTTTTAAAAGAAACAGGTAGCGTGAAAAAGGAGAGAAAGATGACAATTGAATTAATTTTTAAAATTGCAGCGGTAGGAATTCTTGTCACAATACTTGGCCAGGTACTAAAACATTCAGGACGGGAAGAACAGGCATTTCTTGTTTCTCTGGCAGGTCTTTTTATTGTGCTTTCCTGGATTATTCCCTGCATCAGTGAACTTTTTACAGAGATATACAGCCTTTTTCAATTATAGGAGAGGATAGGATGCTTGTTTTTAAAATTGCACTGATAGGAATTGCAGGAGCAATGCTTGCAATGGTTACAAAACAATTTAAACCAGAATATAGTACACTTGTTCTTTTGGCAGTCTGTTTATTCCTGATTGGATATCTGACTTCTAATTTGAAAGAAGTTTTAAATTTTGTACAGACATTGCAAAAGAGAATTCCGATAAGTAGTATGTATATTAAAATACTATTAAAATTACTTGCTATTGCTTATATATGCCAGATTGCGTCTAATTTGTGTGAGGATCTTGGCTATCACTCCATCTCTTTTCAGATAGAAACCATCGGTAAATTATCTATTTTAGTATTAAGTATTCCAATTATCAGTTCCTTACTTGAAACGATCGAACATTTACTTACATGATGATTTTTTATAGAAAAGAAGGCCAGAACGGAAAGTAGGTAAAAAATGGGAAAAAATAAAAAGAAAACTTTTTTATATGTTATAGGATTTCTTACACACTTTCTTTTTCTTTGCTATCTTCATCCACTTACTCTCCAGGCACAGACAAAAAAAGAAGAAATAGATATTACAGCTCTCTCAAAACAAATAGAACAACTTGGAGAAGAAAAGTACCCTGATTTTTCTTCTATCTTTGAAAAAATTCTTTCTATGCAGTTTACAGAAGTCTTTCAGCAAATCGGAGGATGGTTTATAGATATTGCTTTTAGAGAAGTTTTTTCTTCGAAAATACTTATTACAGAGCTTATCGGTGTCATCTTATTTTCGGCGGTATTTTCGAATATCTCTTCTTCCTTTCAACCATATGGAGTATCGGACAGTGGATTTTTTGTTACATATCTCATAACATTTTCTATTATTTTTACTAATTTTACGGCAATGACAACCTTGTTTGAAAATACAGTAATTCTTCTGTCCTCTTTTCTAAAAGTACTGCTTCCTGTGTATACACTGGCAGTTTCTCTTTCTGGAAATCTATCTACAGGTGTTGTATTTTATGAGTATTTTATTATTGTAGTGCTGCTTTTAAACTGGATTTGTATAAAAATTTTTCTTCCGTTGCTACAATATTATCTTCTATTAGAGTTACTAAACCGATTTTCAAAAAAGCAAAATATTTCAAGATTATGTGAAGGCCTTTTTCTTTTTTTATCAAAAGGTGTACAGGTACTTTTTTTTCTCTTTTTTGGATTTCATCTGTTAGAAACAATGATTGCGCCTTCTTTTGATGCGGCAAAAAATAATGTACTAAACAAAATGATCGGATTGATTCCGGGAGCAGAATCTGTTGTCCAAAGTGTTACAGGGACGGTACTTGGTTCTTCCCTTGTTATAAAAAATGCATTAGGGGCAGCTGGCATTGTATTCCTTTTTATCTTTATTCTTTTGCCTCTTACAAAACTGTTATGTTATGTCTTTTTTTATTTCCTATTGTCTGTTGTGTTAGAGCCGATTGCGGATGAACGTTTTGTAGAGTGTATTAGTGCGGCAGTGAAATGTGGATTGCTGTTAATAAAGGTATTGTGTATGTCTTCTGTTTTATTTATTGTGATTATCGCACTTACCACACTTACCACAAATCATATAGGATAAAGCATTGTGAAAATATAAAAGACCATAAATAAAAGTAGGAGCTGGATGTAATGGAATATATAAAAAGCTGGTTAAAAACAATTTTATATATGAATGTTCTATTATTAATCTGTGATAATTTAATGCAAAAAACAGCATATGAAAAATATTATCGTTTTTTTTCTGGATTTTTGCTTGTAGTGTGTCTGTTAAAACCTGTCATTGATTTTGCAGGAACAGAGCAGTATTTCCAGGTATCTTTTTTGCAGGAAGAATGGAAGAATGAACGAAATCTACTAGGAAATGTAAAAGAATTTCAGGATATGCAAGACGTGCTAAAAAAAGAATATGAGACAGCATATAAAAATCAGATAGAAGAAATTGCAAAGAAAAAGAATATTCAGGTAAAAAAGATTACCTTTTGGTGGGATAACAAAAAAGAACATTTAAAACAGATAGAGATAAGGGGAATCTTGCTAAAAGGGAGCGACAGCACGCTTCATACAACAGACAATCCCTCACATGTAGAAAGTTTAAAAAAGATTTTAATGCAGCTTTATGATTTAGAAGAATCAGATGTTTTTGTAGAGGTGGAGTGAAGATGGATAAAAAAATGCCTAAAAAGATAAGTTTAAAAGACTTTGGGATGGAGAAAATTATTTTAATAGCAATTGCGGGAATCGTTCTTCTTGCTGCTAATTTTTCTGAATGGAAAAATTCTTCTTCAAAAACAAGCGAAAAACAAGAAAAATCCATAGAGACAAGTCAGAATGATGCATATGTGGAGGCACTTGAAAATAAATTAGTACATATCCTTGAAAATGTGGATGGTGTAGGAAAAGCAGAAGTGATGATTACCTTAAAATCTTCTAAAGAATCTGTATTAAATAAAGATTTGTCAGAGGAGAAACAAACAGAAGAAGAAAGAAGCGGAGAAACACAAAAAGTAAATAAAAATCAAAAAAAGCAGGAAGAGACGATTCTTTCCGATTCTTCTGGAAATTCTGCCCCTTATGTAATAAAAGAATTAGAGCCGGAAATTTCAGGAATTGTCATTTCCTGTGAAGGAGCGGGAAATAAGGTGGTAGAAGCATCCGTTTTAGAAGCAGTGCAGGTATTGTTTGGAGTTTCGGCAAATCATATTAAAGTGTTAAAAATGGAGGTTGCAAAATGAAGAAAATATTTCAGAAAAATCAGATTGCCATTACGGCATTGGCAATCATGATTGCAGTTGCAGGATATCTGAATTTTACAGAGCAAAATACATCCTCTGATGGAACGAAAAAAACAGCCGGTTCCGTGGAAACAATTGATACGATGGATATTTCAGATGGAGATTCCCTGATAAAGGAAAAAGCTAAGGCTTCAAAAGATGTATCAAAAAGTCTTTCAAAAAATTCATCAGAGAATGCAAAAGAGACGCAGACAGACGCAAGCAGTGAGACCATTGGGGAGGCTGTCCTGACACAGGCTCAGGTAAGTGAATATGTAGCGGGTGCCAGAATGGAGAGAGAACAGACACATTCCAAAACCAAAGAGTCCCTTAATGAAATTATTAACAGCACTTCTGTCAGTGAAGATGCAAAGAAAGAAGCGGTAGATAAACTTACTGAACTTGCGGATATTATGGAAAAAGAATCTGCAACGGAACAGCTTTTGGCATCCAAAGGATTTGAAGATGCAGTAGTCTCTATCGGAGAGGACAGTGTAGATGTCGTACTAAATTATGAGGAACTTTCCTCGTCTGACCGAGCACAGATTGAGGATATTGTTACAAGAAAAACAGGATATAGTGTCAGTCAGCTTGTCATAAGTAAAATGCAGACGACAGAAAGTTAAAAGATTTCTGTTGCAAAAACATAGATGTCTGTTATAATTATAGAATAAATCGATATAAAATTGTTTACATTTTTATGTGAGGACTTTCCATGCAGTTTTCCAATATCTGTTAAGAATGTGGGAAATTTCATGGAGAGTTTTCTGTAGACTGTAGACAAAAGGAGGTTTCCATGGGAAAAGAAAAAGATACAAAGATAAATCATACGGTTTATAACATAGAAGACGTAGGACAGGTTCAGATTGCAGATGAAGTAGTTGCAGTTATTGCTGGTCTTGCAGCAACAGAAGTAGAGGGCGTTGCTAAGATGTCCGGTAATATTACCAATGAAATCGTAAGTAAGCTTGGAATGAAGAAGCTTTCCAAAGGTGTAAAAGTAACAATTACTGGTACACAAGTTGATGTGACACTGAATCTTGTACTCAGCTACGGTGTAAGCATCCCAAAAACTTCTCAGGAAGTACAGGACAAGGTAAAGAGCGCGATTGAGACGATGACAGGCCTTACGGTTTCTGAAGTGAATATCCGCATAGCCGGAATCCAGATGGATTATGAATAGACTGACTACAAAGAATACACGGAAGATAACGGAGGTTTGACATATGAAGATGTCTAGAAGAAAAGTAAGAGAGACTATTTTTCTTTTACTGTTTCGCGTAGAATTTAATACGCAGGAAGAATTACAGGAGCAGATAAAATGGTACTTTGAAGAAAGACCGGATATAGAGGGAAAAGACCAGATCTATATCGAGACAAAGATTGGAAGTATCTTAAAACGCCTTCCGGAGATTGATGAGCAGATTCATTCAATCTGTGAGGGCTGGAGACTTGAAAGACTTGGAAAGCCAGAGCTTGCCATTTTGCGTCTTGCAGTTTATGAGATTACAAATGATGCGAATATTCCTACGGGAGTTGCCATTAATGAAGCCGTAGAGCTTGCAAAGATTTATTGCAGCGAGGAAGCTCCTCGTTTTGTAAATGGAGTTCTTGCAAAGCTGGCATAGCGAATAATTCGTGACCTGTACCTGGATAACTGAAGAAGAATGAGGCGGCACGGAACAATATTCTTTGCCGCCTTTTTGATTGGGTATTTATAAATGAAGCATATTTTTTCTGTCACACAGATTAATTCTTATATTCATCGTATTTTTGAAAGCGATTATGCCTTAAAAAAAATATATTTAAAGGGAGAAGTTTCTAACTGCAAATATCATTCTTCCGGCCATATTTATTTTACACTAAAGGATGAAAAGAGTGCACTGCGCTGTGTTATGTTTTCTTCGGACCGCTATATAGGGCTAACGTTTCATCTCGAAGATGGTCAGCTTATAGAAGCTTGTGGTAATATTTCTGTATATGAACAGACAGGAACATATCAGATGTATGTTCGAAAGATAGAACTCTCCGGAGCTGGAGAATTATATATTCGTTATGAACAGTTAAAGCAGGAATTAGCGCAGAAAGGATATTTTGATTTTGAAAGAAAGAAGCCGTTGCCGCCTTATCCAGAAAAAATTGGGATTGTGACAGCACTTACCGGGGCAGCAATAGAAGATATTAAAAGTATTGCCAAAAGACGAAATCCTTCGGTTCAGCTGTACCTCTATCCGTCAAAAGTACAGGGAGAGGGTGCGGCTGCGCAGATTGCAAGAGGTATTCGGTATTTTGATACAGCAGGGGTTGATATTATTATTATCGGCCGTGGTGGAGGCTCTATCGAAGATTTATGGGCCTTTAATGAGATAGAAGTTGCCGATGCGATTTATTATGCAGACACACCGATCATATCAGGAACCGGACATGAAATTGATATGACAATTGCTGACTACTGTGCAGATGTGCGGGCAGCAACTCCTTCTGCAGCCTGTGAACTGGCTATTCCGGATATGACTTCTTTTTACACAAGAATGCATAACTATCAGGAAGTACTCGGGACACTGCTACAGCAAAAACTGATGCTGATGTATGGGAAGACCGCTTTGTTAGAAAGGCAGCTTGAGGCACAGCGGCCAGATAAAAAGCTGATGAGTCATCAGCTCATTTACGAGCGGTTAGAAGGCAGATTGCAACAGGCAATGCGGGATAAGTATCAAAGCAGACAGCAGCAATTTACAAGATATGTAGACAGGCTTTCTGCCCTGTCCCCAACATCCCGTCTGAGAGGCGGATATGTATTTGCACAAACGAAAGAGGGAAATCCCCTTACTTCTGCCGGGCAGATAGAAAAGGAGAATCCTTTTTTCATTACTTTTTCAGATGGACAGGCTGAGGTAATGCCGGTTTCAGTGAAAAAGAATAAAAAATAAAGAGGTTTGTCATGGCAAAAACAAAATTTTCAATTGAAGGAGCTTTCGAGCAGTTAGAAGACATTATCGAACAGCTTTCTTCCGAAGAAATCAGCCTGTCTGATTCTATGGACTTATATAAAAAGGGAGTGAAGATTTTAGATAAATGCTCTCAGACATTAGATAAAACACAAAAAGAGATAATTATCTTACAGGAGGGACAAAATGATGCCATCCATAAAGGAACAGCTTTCGAAGAAGATTGAGAAGATTGAACAAACAATTGATTTCTATCTTCCAGAAGAAAAAGGATTACAAAAAACAGTACTTTCTGCAATGAATTATAGTGTAAAAGCTGGGGGCAAGCGTCTGCGCCCAATGCTTATGGCAGAGACATATGAGATGTTTGGGGGAGCGGATTCTTCTGTAATCGAGCCTTTTATGGCTGCCATAGAAATGATTCATACGTACTCGTTGATACATGATGATCTTCCAGCACTTGATAATGATGCATTGCGAAGAGGAATGCCTACTGCACATATAAAGTTTGGGGAGGCAATGGCGATATTAGCCGGGGATGCTCTGTTAAACTATGCATTTGAGACAGCAGCAAAAGCTTTTGACGGAACAAACAAAGATATACAGGAATTTATGGTATGATTGGCGGACAGACTGTCGATGTAGAACAGGAGAATAAGGCAATCAGTTTTGATACATTAATGTATATCCATAATAATAAGACAGCTGCGCTGATTGAATGTGCGATGATGATCGGAGCAGTACTTGCAGGAGCTTCCGAGAAAGAAGTATCCATGATCGAACAGATTGCCAACAAGGTAGGTATTGCTTTTCAGATAGAAGATGATATTCTCGATGTAGTAAGTACCAGTGAAGAAATTGGAAAACCAGCAGGAAGCGATGAAAAGAACGGAAAAAATACATACGTCTTATTCAAAGGTATAGAGCAATCTAAAAAGGATGCAGAACAATATACAAGAGAAGCGTTACAGATTTTTGATGAATTAGAGTATAAAAATCCTTTTTTACGTGAATTACTTCTATATCTGGTTGGAAGAAAAAATTAAAAATACCATTCGGAGGATGCGTAATGGGACGTTTATTAAATAAAATAAAAGAACCAAATGATATAAAGAGAATTTCTCCAAAGCTTTATCCGATTCTGGCACAAGAAATCAGAGATTTCCTCATAGATCATGTCAGTCAGACTGGCGGGCATCTTGCCTCGAATTTGGGAGCAGTGGAAATTACAATGGCTCTGCATATCTGTCTTCATTTTCCAGAAGATAAGGTAGTATACGATGTGGGGCATCAATCCTATGTGCATAAGATCCTGACCGGGCGGATGGAACGGTTTGACACGCTGCGGCAGTACGGCGGGATCGCAGGATTTCCAAAGCCGTGCGAGAGCGAATGTGATGCCTTTGTGGCGGGGCATGCGTCGAATGCGGTGTCGGTTGCGCTGGGCA
>ENA-ORIC01002531-ORIC01002531.1-human-gut-metagenome-genome-assembly--contig:-NODE-2531-length-14493-cov-3.116398_pt1 | contig 14493 bp, 10 predicted proteins | sample MGYA00243023_ERZ508732 | MGnify/ENA primary metagenome ERZ508732 (study PRJEB26277, sample SAMN04329767) | human gut metagenome | biome: human-associated habitat | host: Homo sapiens | place: USA...
AGCAGAACTCGTCGTTCGTGTTTCCGGTTATAATATAGTGCGTTCTCCGCGTGTCGGAAAATACAGTCGCTGTCATCATCTGCCTCCGCGGTCACTGTCCGCCGTTCCGCTCAGTCTGTCCGCGCTGCTGTCCGGGTCTATCAGGCGCAGGGTCTCACTGTGATCCCGCTCTTCCGCCGCGACGCAGTCAGAAAGCATCTTGTCAAGCCTTGTGAGAGCCTTCTCGATCAGGTCGGAATTCTCCTTGATTTCCCGCAGAGCCGCGTCGTCGAGCTTTTCCGACAGCTCGTCCGAGACGGCGCCGCTTATCTCTTTCTCACGCCGCATTGCCTCAAACGGCTTCGATACAGCCTCATACCATGCTTTGTATTCCCTCACGCGGGAGGTCAGAGAAGAAATATCGGTATCAACCGCGGTCACAGTATCGTTTTTCACCGCCATATCCCCCGGCGCGAGCCCTTCGCGCTCCGCCATGCGGAGTATCGCCGAGAGCAGTTTGTGTACGTAAACCGGCAGCGCTGCGTCGTCCGCGCCGGCGATTCTGTCTGCGCAGTTCTTTATCTCCCTGGCGAACCTGTGTCTGTTTCTCTCTTCCATCATGAATCACTCCTGACCGCGGCTCCGGCGCGAGGTATCATCAGCGTGGCGCGCGAGCTTCCGTTTTGCAGCAGTAAATTATTCTCCCCGGAGCGGCACGCGAACACGAATCCGCGGACATATTCCGGTACGTCAAGCGTGAACAGCTCCCCGCCCGCCCTTACGTTCAGAACTCCTCCGGCGCAGTAGAATCCGTTCTCCGTGTTCTCATCCCCGGAGTCAGACAGCCTGATCTCGGTCTCGTTTCCATCCTTATCGAGAAGAATGAGAAAAATATCCTCGTTCTCTCGTCCGCGAGACGTATCGGAAAAAGCCGCGCGCCGTCCGGCAAGGATCAGATCACGGAGCGTCCCCGGAATTCTCTCAAAGCGCCTGTCAAAGCAGGCGAGCTCGTCGTCATACGCGAGCGCCGCTCTGAGATTTTCCTCAAGCCGTCCCGCGTCGTCTCCGACAACTATTATACGCATAGTGTCCTCCTCGTCGGGAGTGATACTCATGACGAGCCTGTCGGCGCACTCCTTCATGTCGTCATACATGAGTTCCGTATACGCGATCGGTATACAGCCGCACGGACTTTCATTTTTATGCCGTACAAGAGCTGCCCGCATACCAACGGCGTCAGCGATCAGCATAAGCCCGCCGTACCCGCCGGATATGATATCGGCTCCGACAGCCGCGGATACAAGCTCCTCGGCGCCGCACGTCATGTGTTTCTTTTTCGTTCTCTGCTTCACGGATTCACCTTTACCCATTTTGTCCATGTTCATTGATTCTTCCGACAGTGACCGACGCCTCGATCAGAACCTCTGGCGGCTCGCCGTTTCCGGTCACCAGAAGTACTCCCGGGGACTCAACGGTCAATATACTGAGATTCCCGCCATCATCATCCGCGTCCGCCCCATTGGTATCCGGCGCCGAATGCAGCGCCGGGTCAAAACGTTCCCCCGGCTCCGGCTCGATCACTCTCAGCCCCGCGTCCTCCAGAGCCCCGGCGAAACGTTCGCGTATCCGACCAAGCTTCGCCGAAACCGCGCGCATCTCCTCCGGAGCGTCCGCCTCGAGCACTCTCTTTCCAAGAGATGACGATATACCGGCGAGATTTACGAACACGGCGGCGAGCCGTCCGTATTCGTGCCTGAAAAGGCTGACCTGCCACTCCCTGAGCGCGCTTATCAGCTCCGCGCGGCAGTCGTTCAGTGCGTTTATCATCCTGAACTGCATATCGTTCGTCAGATCCTTCGCCGCTTTGCGGAGATCACCAGCCTCGTCGGCGCGGCTCTCTTCCGGCACGATACTGCGGCAGCGCTCCGAAAGTTCGCGGCGCAGGGTCTCGTTCTTCTCCTTCAGCTCTCCGACCTCGCGGCGCAGAGCGTTAATTTCCTCTGTGAGCCGTGTCCGGGAGCGTTTCTCATCGTTCAGACGGTCAAGCACGTCCTCAAGCTCTGTCTCCGCGCACTCAAGGCGCATCGACAGATCGCAGTTCTCGTTTCTGAGCGTTTCGTTCTCAACTCTCAGCTTGTCTGTGTTGTCAGTCATACAGCGCCTCCTTAACAACTGTAATCGGTCCTGAAGCTCTCGGTGAGACAGGTACCGCTCCTCAGTCTCGCCCTCACCGTGACAAGTCCGTCGGCTCCGAGCAGCATGGAAATCCACGCCGTCTCGTCCTTCGGTATTCCGAAAGCGACGCGTCGGACCTCGGTGCAGTCGCGCGTGTCGCTGATATCGGTCGTCGCTCTGTCCGTCCTGCGAAACACGGTTATCACCGTCTGCGCAGCGCTGCCGGTCACGGCAAGCTCACCGCTCACCGCCGGAAGCCGCGTCCCGGCGCCGACCATCGTCAGGACTCCGAGCCTGCCGCCGCGGTCCGGCGTGACGGTTATTCCGAAGCAGTGCCCGAGCCTGCGGCATTTTCTCTTTTCGGAGGCTATCAGCGCCGCGCCGAAAGCCTCAGCGCCATCAGGACGCTCCGGAACAAACACCTTCTTCTTCGGAAGACCGAGAGTCGAGAGGTACCCGCACATACGCTTCGTGACCGCTCCGAGCAGCATTCCGCCGGCCGTGAGGATTACCGCGTCCGGGCTGTGTCCGGCGTCCCGCGCCTCCTCAAAGACTGTTCCGATGACCTCGAGCTGTTCGTCGTATGTCATCACCGCCTTATCCGTGAACTCCTCCCGCATTATTGTGACCGGGCAGACCGAATAGTTGTGCCTTATCTTCACCGTCGCGGTTCTGTGACTGTTCAGATTCTTCATGAGCGAAACGCAGGCGTTGCGGATACTCTTCATCGATGTGTCGGCGGTTATCCCGTGCGCCTCGTACAGCTTTTCCGAGATGAGCAGACCGGCGATGGCGCGCAGCTTCCCGCACCCGTCCGCGCACTCACGCGACGACACAACCGTATACCCGAGATCAGGTCTGACCGCCACGGCAGACACACGGAACGCCGAATCACCGAAGTCGACGACAAGGACAGTTTCCTCACTGCCGCGCGTAACCCCGCTCGTCACAAAGTGGCACACGGCTGACGCCGCCGCGCCGGGCAGCACACATAAAACATCGATTGTCCATCCGTTTCCGACGCGCGCTCCGGCGTTTCTGACGGTATCCATAAGCTTTCCCGCGGTTTCCGGGTCTTTTTCGAGTCCGCCGCGGCAGGTGAGAACGACGGTCGCTGAGCGGTCAGCCATGTCAGCCGCCGTCCTCGCGTCGAAATCGTGTATCGTCTCGCAAAGCAGTTTCTCGTATATATCGTCTGCCGACTTTACTGCCGTTTGCAGGGACAATTCCCCGCCGGCACGAAAGTCAGCCGGCATCACCCTCACTATCTCCTCACCGTCATCCCCGCGCGCGGCGATGCCCGCCGTCGCCGTTCCGATGTCAATACCTATATAAAGCATCAGTGTTCCTCGCGCTCCTTGTCATCATACATCCCGACTCCGCGGGTGTTTATCTCGGGCGGCAGCGAGATCACTCCGGAAACGCTCCGGTTAACATCGTCGTGCAGCCACGCCTCAAGCCTGCCGAGTCCCATTCCGTCGACTCCGAAAAGATAGTGTATCTTTGTCCCGCGCGGCATCTCTCCGCCGAAACCGAGCTCGAGCTCAAGCCTCGACTCCCAGTCGCGCTCAGGCGCTGTGTCGTCCGGGTCCTCTGTCGTCGCCTCGAAAAGCTTTATGCGTATACGGTCGGAGTCTTCGTTCAGGCTGCACGTTCTGACCTCGTCCGCGGCGCACGGTATCACGGTACCGCGGCGTATCAGACGATGGATGTACAGATATCCCGGCTCTCCGGGCTTCTTCGTCTCGTCGCAGTACTCGATTCCGATGTCCGCTCTCGTGCGCTTCAGCACTGTCAGCGGTCTGTCCGCCGGGTCGCCGGACGACGTCTCGTCGGCGTTTATTTCCATCGCCGCGTATCTCGCCGTTCCGTAGCAGACCGACAGCTCCGGTTCAAAGACGGCAAACCTGTCGGCGTACTCCGGCAGAGCCGCCCTCAGAGTCTCACCGATCATCGGCATTTTCGACGCCCCGCCGGAGAGAACCACGTGCTCCGGGATAAAATCCGGGTTGCGCCTCAGAAGCGCCGACGCCCTCTCGCCGATACGTGATAGCAGATCACGCGACTCTGCCTCAAACTCCGCGCGGGTCACGTTTATCTCGAGAAACTCGCCGCCGTGCATCAGGTCGCTGACATCCGTAGACTCCGAAACCGAAAGCCTCCGCTTAACGTCCTCGGTCATCCTGCAAAGCATCGTGCGCTCGGCGTTCGTCAGCTTTCCGCCTGCGGCGTTCTCCGCCTTCGAAAGGAGCAGTCCGGTCAGTCGGTCCGAAAAGTCGAGACCGCCTATGTCCGGTATCCCGTCGCACGCGACGATATCGTAATATCTGACCGCGCCAACGTTCTCTTTCCCGTCCGGGTACGCCGTGAGCAGCGCCATGTCGAACGTGCCTCCGCCGACGTCTATCTCAAGCACCTTCGATTCCGGCTTCTTCTCCCGCATACTCGCGAGAAAGTTCAGCGCCGCTGCCGCCGGCTCGCATATCGTGCCCCTGACCCTGAAATTTGTCCCGTCCTCAAGCGTCGCCGAATTAATGAGTCTGACGAATCTCGTGAGCTTCGCGAGCCCGAAATCCGCGCCCGCCGGATATGACAGGAAGATATCCCTCACCGGTCCGATGCCCATATAACCGAGCCGCTCGTTCACACCTTGCAGGAACGCCTCAGCCGTCGCCGTCACCGCCGTGTCATACCGGAACGACGTATCATTGACGAGAAAAGGCTTTCCGTCCGCTCCGGCTATCGCCTCGCCTATGTGGCTCTTGAGTCTCGCCACCCTCGCGAAGCCGTTCTTCGGTCTCTCCGCGTCCGCACCGAAGCGCATATTCCCGTGCCGGTCGACCGCGAAGAAGGACGAGACCCCATCCGGGTGCTCACTCGGATCGAGATTTCTGCACTCGCCCGATCCGTCCGGTCCGGTCCGCGTCCGGTCGATATAGGCGGCTTTCAGCTTATAGTTGCCAAAATCGAGAGATATCGCGGTATCCGTATGTTCCGTATGTTCCGTATGTTCCGTATGTTCCGTATGTTCCATATGATCCCAAATGACTCCTTTCCGACCGCCGGAAACTCGGCTGTATCACTAAAAAATAGCGGAACGGACATCAGAGCACCGGGTCTCATCCGCACGTTCCGCTAAAACGACGTCTCACAATGATACCGACGCTTCAAAACATTAAAACATTCCGCAAAGTATGATTTTGTACCATACTTTTCCAGTATATTATAACACTCAGGCAATGTTCTGTCAAGATGCCGCGTGAAATTTCGTCATAAAATACATTTTTGTCCCACATTTATGTCAATTTGTCACAGTTAACGCGAACTTTTTTGCCGGTCCGAATATGATGTTCCCTGACTATTGACTTAAGAAAGAATATATGGTAAAATATTAGCATACAGCTCGCGGCATCTCATACACAAAAAAGGAAGGCAGGGATCTCATGTACGACTTCCGCACAACACGCATATATTATTCAGACCTGTCGGTGCAGCTCGGGGACTACACAGCGACGCTCGACTACGCAGGCTGTGACGAGCCGTGGGCATGGAACACGGTCAGGCACTCACACACGAACTATGAACTGCACATAATATCCCGCGGCAAAGGCACTCTCGTCACAGACGAAGGAAAGTTCGAGATAAACGGCGGGACGATATACCTGACCGGTCCGGGAGTCTACCACAGTCAGTATTCCGGCGCCGACGACCCGATGGACGAGTGCGCGCTGAGATTCAACCTTGAGCCGCGCCCTCAGCAGTCGTCCGACCGGGAGCTGACGGCTCTGATAAAAAAGCTCGTCGACGAGCCGTTCTTCTTCAGGCGCGGCGGCGGAGACTGCCGGGAGCTTATCGGTGAAATGATGCGCGAGGCGGGGACGAGGCTCCCCGGGTTCCGCGAGAAGACTTCCGGGTACTTTGTCAGTCTGCTGATAAATCTCGGCAGGTACGCGGCGGGGGTCGGTGACGAGCCGATGCCGGAGAACCGCACGATCAAGGTCGGAAAGATCGACCTGCGCGCCATGCTCGACACATACTTCTTCGGTCTTGTCGACTTCGCAACGCCGGAGCGGATAATCGACGACCTTCATATCACCCGCCGCCACCTGTCAAGGCTGATGAGACAGTACTACGGTATGTCATACGTCGACAAGATAAACGAGCTCCGATGTGAGCACGCGAAGGAGCTCCTGCGCGACAATGTCGTCCCGATATCCGGCGTCTGGTCCGAGGTCGGCTACACGTCACAGCAGTATTTCAGCCGCGTGTTCAAGAAACATGTCGGGATGACGTCGTCCGAGTACCGCGCGAAGTTCGCGAAGAAACAATGATTTTGCCAAAGAAAAGGAGACCGCCGCGTATGGCAGTCTCCTTTTTTATTCTTCGTTTTCGAGTATCAGTCTCTCAAGCTCCTTCGCGGCGACGCTGAGCGTCTGGTCGCGGCGCTTCAGCAGACATATGTCGCGCGTGGGGAGCGCGTCCTCGAGGTCTATGACATTGACGCCCGTCGCTCCGGCAAGAAACTCTCTCGGCACAAAGCCTATCCCGAGGTCAGCCTCGACCATCGGCAGTATCTGATCCGCCGTCGCCGCCTCGATCTCCGGCGCGAATCTGAACCCCTTCTCCTCGAAGAACTCGCTGTAAAGCTCGTATGTCTTTGTCTCCGCCCCGAGCGAGATCAGCGGCAGAGACGCTATCTCACCGAGCGGCACGCGCCTTCCGACAAGCTCCGGGAACCCGGCGCCGCAGACGGCAACCTCGTTCAACCGCCTGACCTTCTTCTCTATGAGCGAGGCGACGTCCATAGTCGGCGTCGTGACGACCGCAATGTCCGCGAAACCGTTCTTCAGAGCCTCGATTGCCTGCGGGGTAGAGTGGTTTCCGATACGCAGGCGTATCTTCGGGTACAGGGCGCGGTATTTTCTCAGCACGGGCAGAAGATGACAGCGCAGAGCCGTCTCGCTCGCCGCGACCGACACGGAACCGGTCTCGAGATTCTTCGCTGAGATGATCTCCGACTCGCCCGCCTCGATATGTCCGACCGCGGCGCTTATGTGCGCGTAAAGCTTTTCTCCCTCCGGCGTCAGCCGCATTCCCTGACTGCTCCTGAAAAAGAGCGGGCAGCCGAGCTCGGACTCAAGCGTCTTTATCGTCCGCGTCAGGTTCGGCTGATTACAGAGAAGCAGCTTCGCCGCCCGAGTGACGTTCCCGCATTTCGCGACGTGGTAGAAAGCATGGTAGTAGTCGTAATTTATATACATTGTGACCTCCGGATCCGGTATACATAATATTATACAGGAATCAGGAAGATATGTCAAGCGAAAATTTCAGTTTTTCTCGGAAAGATACAGCGAAACGCGGTTCGAGATGATATCCGCGGTCTCCGAGGCGCTCTTCGCGGAGGACAGGAACGCGTCCATCTCCTCAACCACGATGTCCGTGATACTCTGCGGCATATTCCCGAAAACATGTGCGCCGTCGAGATATTCATAGAAACTGTCAAACAGCTCCCGGTCAACCTTCACGCAGACGCCCGGCTCGCCCATCTCTGTCTCATCAATCGGATTCGTGTCAGCGGACCAGCGGTTGATATTATTTTTGTAGAAGTAATAGTACATCTTCCCTTCGCTCTCCTCCCACGCCTTCATGGTGGCTTTCAGCGACGGTATGTTCCGCATCCCGCGCATCTCGTCTATCGTGCAGTCAGGGGAGAGAAGGTAGGTCATGAACGCCGCCGCGCCGTCCTTCACGCGGCTCTTTTTAACGACCGAGTAATAGCTGTCAGCATAGAGCTCCGCGCGACCTCCGTCACGCGACGGATAACCGCATATATCCGCGCCCGCGTCGCCGAAGATATTCAGAGTCATCGCGTAGTCTGAAATCGCGCCGATCCGCGCCTGATAGAACATTATCTCGCCTGCCGCGTAGTGGTTCGCGCCGTCATACATCGCGTCCTCGTCGTTCTCGGGCAGAGTCATGAGATAATCGAGATAATCGGTGAACGCGCCGGACGAGAAATCACATTTACCGGCTGAAACGTCGACGCACTCGTTAAGAACGCTGTTCAGCATCTGTCCGTTCACCGCCGCGCGGTTTATAGCCATGAACAGCCGCTTACCGCCTGAATTTTTCGCGAGTTCGATTATCTTTCCGACGTCGAAATCCTCACCGACAGTTCCCTTTTGCACAGCGAGCGTATTCAGCACAAACTCCTGCGGTATCGCCGCGAGAATGCCGTCGCGCTCCATGGCCTCGCTGACACAGCCGAACATCTTGTCCTTCTCAAACCCCGGCAGCTCGTACAGGTCGGCGAAGAGACCCTTCGACGCGTATTTCGTAATGCTGTCCGGATCGCTCATACTTATGATATCCCCGACATTCCCGGCGACGATATCCGCGTCGAGGCGCGACATGAGCGACTGCCAGTCGCCTGTGCTGTTTTTCGACGCGTATTCCTCGCATTTTATGTAGTACTCGTTCTGCGACTGATTGAACTTCACGGCGGCGAGGGGGATCATGTTCCTGCCGTTCTCTATGTACGTGACCTTCACGACCTTCATGTCGGTCAGCAGCCTGTCGTCGGTCTTCGTGTATTTCCAGAGTCCGCGCTCGCCGCCGACCCCGTCGCTGCCGTACATATATATCGTCTCCGGGTCAGCCACAGCGAGCTTTCTGTTCCCGGACCCTACGAGCGACGAGTTCACGAAGTTCATGATCTCGCCGGTGTCGACACCGTTTTCGGTAAGGTCTCCGTATCCGATGCCGTTCTCGTCTGTCCGGTAGAAATCGTGCCCCTCTCCGAAGAACAGGCTGCCGCTGCCGGCGGCGTCAAGCCACTCGGAACTGTTTTCGAGCCTGCCGTCCGAGAGTATCATGTGGTATCCCATGCCCCAGACGTGAAGCGTGCCGTTCCTGTCGGCGGCGAGTCCGTTCGCCTGTTCAGGAAGCTCTGATGTCATTTCGGTCTTTCCGTCAGGCGAGATCATGGCGAATGTCTTGCTGCCGGCGATATACCAGCATCCGTCACCCGACGCGGCATAGACACCCCAGAAATTGTCCCCGAGGTCAATCACACTGTCGGCGACAAGTGAGAATACCAGATTCCCGTCCTTCACGCACTCGAGTGTGTAGACAGTCCTGAAGGTCTCCTCGTCAAAACTGTTCACGACGCAGAGAACGCCGTCTTTCCCGACCGCGATATCCGACGCGGAGCCGGAAATCGGCAGCTTTTCGACCGAAACCGTCATGTCCGCCGTATTCACGACCGCCATCGCCGGAGAATTGTCGTCCCGCAGCTCGCCGACGACACACAGCTTCCCGTCCGAGAACGCGAGCTTGCCGTTCGTCCAGAAGCCCTCGCCGAGGTCTACTCCGGTCTTCGTGAAGACCCCGGTCAGCAGCGCGTCGTCGCTCTCCTCCCCGCAGGAGACGGCGGCAAGCGACACGAGCGTCATGGCGATGATGATTATTAATGTTGATAAGCGTTTCATATGAAGTACCTCCGTTTTTGTTCTTCATATATAGAGACGCAATTCTTTCCCGAAATGTTCCGTTTTCCGAAAAAATTTTCAGATAAAAAAGCCGTGTGAAGACCACACGGCTTTTTCGAGCGCCGGACAACCGTCAGACGCACATATTTATCTGTTTACCACTCGATAAGGTCGACTTCGCGCCCATCCGCGATAGTGTGAACCTCGTGAGCCCTTGTTCCGATCTCTGTCTTCTCGCCGAAGAGCCTGACTCCGACCTTCGCGTCCTTACCGTCAAGCTCCACAAATCTGAGAACCTTTCCGCCGTCCTCGCCGCGCTTGACCGCTGTGACGACGATGTTGCCGCTGTCGGCCTCAAAGCCTCTGAACTCATCCGCGAGGGTTCCCTTGTGGTAGGTGTCGTGGAGCGGCTTCGGAGCGAGATTGAACTCGTCGGCGCGTCTCTTCGCGTCGGCGCGGGTCGTGAACGGGAAGAGAGTATATCTGAAGGTGGAAACTCCCTGCTCCATATACTCGCAGAACTCGTCGCGCGCGCCGAAGTGGTCGTTGATGATGCAGCTTCTGAATATGGTCGGACGCATCAGCTTGTCGGTCGTGTCATAACCGTAGGTGATATCGCTCGCGTAGCCGATATTTCCGGTGGCGAGCCACTCCGCGCAAGGCTCCTCGCCGGTGCCGAGCGGGCGCTCGATGCTTCCGAACGGAATCGAGGAAATGACCTTGTCTCCCGCCGGGAAAGTCAGCTTGAAGGCGCGGTGCTTCTCGTGGAAGTCGACCGTGAGCTCTACCTTTATCTCGTCGCTGTCCTTCTTGAGCGTGTAGTCGCGTCTGAGCACAGAGCTTCCGAATCTCGTCTCGACGCGGAGGGTCGATCTGACATCGCCCTCCTCGATAATGCTGAACACAGGCTCGCCGAAGGAGCCGGCGTCCGCGCCGAGGTACACCTTGTCATGCGCCCAAGTGTCGCAATTTGTCTCGTCGAGCAGGACCGTTCCGGTCTCGCCAGAGAGTATGTCCTCACCGGTACGCTTGTCGACAAAGCCCGAAATCTCGCCGGTCTTCCCACTAAACACGACCTTTACGAGATCATTCTCGAGAGAGTTCTCGGTGACTCCGACAGCATTTTTCACGGTCGGCTCGCCCTCGGTGAAGATTCTGTAAAGCTTGTATCCGAGAGCCGGAACCTTCGCGATGAACGCCGTGCCGTACTTTTCCCCGCCGTTCGTGAACTCGGCGCGGACCTTCTGGATCGCGACCTCATTGCCCTCGTCGTCAGTGATCTTCGACGCCAAGGACGTTATCTCAACGACAGCCTCGACGTCCCACGCGTGCAGGTTGAAGACGAACACTGGAGCGCCGAGCTTTCCGCAGCTCCAGAGGCGCCAGTTGATCTTTGCGGTCGGCATCGTCTCGTCGTGCAGGGTATCGACATTCAGAGCAATACGGGTCATAGCCGTGTTTGTCGCCTGCTCCGCGATCGACATTACCTCGCCGTAGAGATAGGACGCGTCCTTGTAGGCGCTCTTTATCGCGCAGCCGCCCATGATATCGTGGAACTGATTGAACAGGACATTCTTCCATGCCTTCTTCAGCTTCTCGGACGGATAATTGTCCTCACCGGTCAGCTTATCGGCGAGAACAGAGAGTGCCTCCGCCTCATAGAGCGCGTACTCGGCGGCGCGGTTCGAGCGCTTCACGTAACTGAGCGCGCTGTAGCAGCCGCGGGCGTGGTGCTGGAGCTCGTCCTTCACGACCTTCACGTCGTTGTTCTTCGTGTCCTCAAAATACTCGTCGGGGGTCGAGTAAAAGACGCCCTCCGGCTTGTGGTTCGCGTTGATCTCGTTTATCAGCATGACGGTCGGTCCGCCGCCGTGGTTGCCGACGCCGTAGAACGCCATCAGCGGCTTCTCAGCGGTTGATCTCGCGATCACGTCGTCGAGCTGATCCATATTGGTGACGCAGTAGCAATGCGGTATCCTGTACGCGCGGACGCTTGAGCCGTCGGGGCTTTCCCAGACGAAGAGATCGTCCAGATCCGCGTTCTCGTGCGGTCCCGGACGCATGAAGACATAATTCTTCATACCGCTCTGTCTGAGAATCATCGGTATCGACGCGTTGTGACCAAAGGAGTCGACATTATATCCGGTTTTCGCTGTAATTCCGAACTTCTCCTTGAAATAACGCTGAGAGATAAGCGAATGTCTCACGAGGCTCTCTCCGGACGGGATATTGCAGTCCGGCTGTAAGAACCAGCCGCCGACGATGTTCCAGCGCCCCTCCTTAACTCTCTGCCGTATCTCCGCGAACATCTCCGGGTCAACCTTCTCGATCCACTCATAGTAGACCGCGCAGGCGCTCGTGAACCTGAAGTCCGGGTAATCGTTCATTCTGTCAAGCGCGCTCCTGAAGGTCGCGCGGATCTCGGAGAAGCCCTCCTGCCAGCGCCAGAGCCAGACGGGGTCGATATGCGCGTTTCCTATAAGATAGGTCTTTTTCATTTTCCGTATATTCCTTTCCTGAAATCACGGCGGATCACGCCGGTCGTTTATCCTATTCTACCATAGAGTACGGAATATGTCAAGCGACTGTATGGACGTGTTTTCCCGAGACATGTCCATATCGTGCAACAGAACGGAAAAAGCCCCCGGAAGCGGACGCGAAATCCGTCTGGGGGCAATCATAATTATTTATCGTTCTCATCAAGATATCTGACAAGCGACTTGACCCGCTCGTCCCCTCTTCCGCGGAAGGACAAACCGGAAAGCACCCGGCGCGCGCCGGAAAAGTCGCCCTGTATCGCGAGGAGCTCGGCGTACTGACATAGCTGCGCGTCGCTCGGCAGCCTGTTGCGCGAGATAACGCGGGCGGTCCGGTCGTATTTACCGAGAAAACAGCAATTGCGTGCCTCAACGCCGATCAGCCAGACCGGGAAGATGGTCGAGATGGCAGGAACATATTTCACGTTCTCGTCCGCCGCCGCGGCTCTGACCTCGTTATAAGTGTCCCACGCGCTCTTCACGTACTCCTCGGACATGAGAAAATCCTCACGCGCCGCCTCGTCGTCGCCGCCCAGAAGCCTACGTATGCCATTTATCTGGAACACCTGAGAAAAACGATAATCGAGTTCAGTCATAGTCGGAAGAAAAAAATTTTCGGGAGGTCGGCACCTGACGGCGCTCCGCAGGCATTCCTCCGTCTGAAAAAGCCGTCTGTCATACCCGTCGTCACCGACAAAGCCTATCGGGCAGTGATACCATGAGCCGAATTTTTTCTTGATATACCGGTTATAGAATACATACAGCCGACGGTCAATCACGAATTTCGCGAACTCATAGCACACCCGCGTATACTCTCTGCGGAACGCTCGCTTCTCCTCCCATCCGAAGCCCTCGTACACCTTCGCGAGCGCGTACAGCTCATCCGGGAACGAGTCGCCGGCAAAACCTCCCGAAAGATCGGCGTAGCGCATACGCATGAGTATGTATCTCGAGCGGTCCTTGTAGCTCTTCTCCGGCGGGTCACAGACGAGCCCGCCGAACAGACGTGAACCGACCCTGAAGCACTCTTCGCGCGAATCCTCGATGAACAGACCGGCGTCACACAGCTGATGATAATAATAGTAAGCAAGCGCGGAGCGCAGACTGCGGTTGTCACTCTCGAGCTCGAAGCATCTGTCCATTGCCTCTTTCATTCTGTCCTTCAGACACAGCGCCTCAGCCCTCACGCTCTCCTCCTCGCCGCGCGGAATTCTTCCGGTCGTGACGCGGGTCAGCTTCTTCGCCAGAGCGAACGCGAGCTTGCCGATACAGACAGGGTCATTTCGCACATCCGATTCCGAAATACTGAGATCGGTCGGAAACTCCGCGATTATATCGTCGAGCCGCCCGTACCGCTGAAGCTCCTCAAGTCTGGTGCAGAAAGCTCCGGACGCCATTCCGTCGCCGTTCAGTATATTACCGAACGTCTCCTCATCCACGGCGATGATAAGCGGCACCTCAGTCATGTCGTTTCCGGTCTGGGTGCCGGACGCGTACTTTTTCGCGCGTATCCTGCGCTTCGCGTCGCGGCAGGAAAGGGCGGTCGGAGACATATCGCCGTATGAAACCTCCAGTCTTCCGTTTCTTATCCGCATCCCGGATATCTCCGCCATCAGGCAATTCCTGTCGTCATCCGACCTCTTCAGTGAATAGACAAGCGCGCGCATCCCCATGCCGCACGACGGCTCCTCAAGGCACGGGGAACTGCGGACGGCAGCGGAAAGACGGTCTCCCGTCAGACAGAAGTGACTCTGTGTATTACCCTCAACGCAAAACGGGTCAGAAATAAGCAGATACATTATTTGCGGTTCTCCTTTCGCAGACACATCCGCCGCACAAACAATCACTGTAAAAAAGTAAAAAGGTCGCGCCACGGATTCATTATATTCTCCGGATAATAATATTATATCATTAACGTCGTGATTTGTCAACAGAAAACGATAATATTATTTCAATTTTTTTCAAAATTTTCTGCCGCAATATGTCCGAATGTCAGTAATCGTCAAAACCACTTGTTCAAACGATCCGACATATCATTTTTTTCATGGATTTTTTCATGAAAGGAGAAAAAATTTCAAAAACCCCTTGACAAACACTCGCGGATGTGGTATAATATTATACGTTCGATACGTCGGACGTGAAATGAATACCTGTGACGCTGGTGTGGCTCAATGGCAGAGCAGCTGATTTGTAATCAGCAGGTTGATGGTTCGACTCCGTTCACCAGCTCCATATGGGAGCGTTCCCGAGTGGCCAAAGGGGACAGACTGTAAATCTGCTGCTTTTAGCTTCGGTGGTCCGAATCCACCCGC
>ENA-ORIC01002537-ORIC01002537.1-human-gut-metagenome-genome-assembly--contig:-NODE-2537-length-14470-cov-3.933718_pt1 | contig 14470 bp, 10 predicted proteins | sample MGYA00243023_ERZ508732 | MGnify/ENA primary metagenome ERZ508732 (study PRJEB26277, sample SAMN04329767) | human gut metagenome | biome: human-associated habitat | host: Homo sapiens | place: USA...
TTATCCGTCCTTTGCAGAGTAGATTGGCAACGGTGATCGGGTCCGGGAATCAACCTTTTACCTGGATTGCTCTAACTGATTTGATCGGGGCAATGGGATTTGTGATCGACCAGCCCGGATGGAGTGGGGTTTTTAATTTTGTGACGCCGGAGCAGACGACTAACGCTGCTTTTACCGCTGCTTTGGCCCGACGGTATCATGCCCGATTAACCGTAAAACTCCCGACTGTTTTTTTTCGATTGTTTTATGGGGAGGGGGCTGTTTTGCTGACCGAGGGCCAATGTGTGAAACCTACCCGTTTGCTGGAAAAGGAATTTCAGTTTCAGGCACCTACTGTAGAGGCTTTTTTTAAGCGTATATAGAGTAAATATCTCGGTTGAAATGGGAGAGACCGATGATTCTTTTTTAATTTTGTTGCAGGTATAAAAATGAATAGCCATGAAAGTCGTCTTAATAAATGGAAGTCCTCACCGGAAAGGGAATACGTTTATCGCCCTTTCGGAAGTAGCGGGGGCACTTGAAAAAGAAGGTGTACAAACGGAGATAATCCAACTTGGGATAAAAGCGGTGCAAGGGTGTATTGCTTGTAATAAGTGTGCAGAGTTGGGACATTGTGTATTTCAGGACACCCTTTATAATCAGGTCAGAGAAGCATTGCAGGAAGCAGATGGTATCGTCGTTGGTTCGCCGGTATATTATGCCGGTCCGAACGGGGCGCTCTGTGCATTGCTCGACCGGGTGTTTTATTCCTGTTCGGAATTGTTGGCTTACAAAGCCGGAGCTTCGGTGGCTGTTTGTCGCCGGGGTGGGGCGAGTGCCACTTTCGACCGGTTGAACAAATATTTTACTATCCTGAATATGCCGGTAGTTTCTTCGCAATACTGGAATAGCGTTCATGGGATGCGGCCCGGAGAAGCAACAGAGGATGCCGAAGGACTTCAGACTATGCGTATGCTGGGCCGGAATATGGCTTGGTTGCTGAAAGGAGTGAAACGGGAAGAACGGCCGGAACCGGAACTTCGGGTCATGACTAATTTTATACGATGAAAATTTTAAATCCTCGGGTAACTTGAAAGACGAGCATTTAAGTCCTTGTTTTTTAAAGTATCCGGACTTTTATATTGGGGTATTTTCTTGCCTGTATGGTTATTTCTCCTTACTTTTACGCATCCTGATATATAAAATAGGGTGAAAATTTAAAATTTTTATGAAAAATATTTACAGGACGGCATGTTGGATTGCCTGCCTTTTGTGTTGTGTGCATACCTTGTGTGGTAAAAATGTTGAGGGAGATGTTAACTATGTCTTGATAATCAATACTTATACGGAGTCGACTCCTTGGAGTAACAGCATGATTTATCCGATTGTCAGTATGGCTTCACAAGATGAAAAATTGGGGGTATATACCGAGCATATGAATATGTTGATGATGGATGGTGAAGAGGAATTGGCTGCATTTGAGAAAAATATTTTTAAGGATTTTGAGACCCGTCCTCCGAAACTGATTGTATTATTGGGGACAGCCAGTTTTATTCTGTGTGAGGATTTGGATCGTCAGTGGCCGGATATCCCGATCATATTGTGTGGAGAGCGGGATTATGCCGGAAATAAGGATATGGTGTTGAAAAAACAACCGCTGACTCCGGAAGAGCGTATGCCCTTGACCGCTTGGCAGGGTAAATATAATATGACCTCTATGCCGATCCAGGTCTATTTCGAAGAAAACCTGGATTTGATGAAACGGTTGATTCCCGGTATGAAGGAAGTATTGTATATCGGTGATGAAACTTATATTTGTCAGCAGAATGATTATGATCTGAAACATTTGATGGAGTCCGGATATCCTGAATTGAAATACCGTTTTCTATGTTCCAGGGATATCGGTATCGATAGTCTTTTCACTATTTTAAATCAGATAGATGTCCGGACAACGGGTATTTTATTTTCATCCTGGTTTCAAAAAAGAGTTTATGCCGGCAATACCGTGTTGTATGCTAACAGCCATCGGATTATAGCCACTTCTTCGGTGCCGTTGTTTTCTTTTAAGAATGTCGGAATCGAAGAGGAAGGAGGAATTATCGGAGGTTTTATTTATAATAAAACAGATTATGTCGCTCATCTTTGCGAAACGATCAGGGAGATTATCGGTGGGCGTCAGGCACGTGATATCCCTTTTTACTATGGCCCGAAAGGGACGCCTGTGTTTAATTATCAATCGTTGTTGCAGCGTAACCTCGATCCTGAGTTGTGTCCGCCGGGAACTGTTTTTTACAATATGCCGCCTACCTTTTGGGAGAAATATAAGTATATACTGATCGGGATCGGTTTTCTTTTAGTGGGGGTATTGCTAATTTTCCAATATCATCGTTTGCGGGTACTGGAAAAGATAAAAATGATACAACGCAGAGAATTGCAGGCCAATGAGAGGTACTTGGATCTGATCGATAATATGCCGATCCTTTATATGCATGAAGAGCTGATTAAGGATGCAGAAGGAAAGGTTGTCGATACGAGATATTTAGATATAAATCGTTATTTTGAAAATAATTTTTTCAAACGGGAAGAGATTATCGGGAAACTGGGGAGTGAGGTCTTTCCGGAGTCGATGCCGGAATTTCTGCATTTTGTGAATATAGCTCTTTGGGAGAAACGGTCGGTGACTTTCCCCTATTACTATAAAAAAATCGATATTTTTTACGACGTCGTAGTAAATGTCACAGAAGACGGCCATGGGGTAGATATATTCTGCGTGGATAGTACGGAGCTTCATCATGCCCAGAAACAGTTGGGCTTGACCAACCAAAAGCTTTCCATGGCATTGGATGTTGCGAATATTGTGCCCTGGAAGTGGGATTTACAGGCTCATACGATTCTCTGTGATGTCAACCGGCCAATCGAATTAAGCAGGGAGGAGACGGAGGTGGATGAAGAGCAACTTTTTGTGCCGGACTGGCAATATTTTTCAAAAATCCATAAGGAAGATCTGGAGAAAGTGAAGAAAGCTTATGCCGACCTGATCGAAGGGCGTATTGCAAAAGTGAAAGAGGAATACCGGGTGATCGACAAAGTGAATGACCATTACCGGATAGATTGGGTTGAAGCTCAGGCGGCAGTCGAAACCCGTGATGAATATGGGAAGCCTCTGACTTTGGTTGGCTCTTCGCTGATCATTACCGAGCGGAAAAGAATAGAAGCCGAATTATTGTCGGCTAAGGAACGGGCAGAGGAATCGAACCGTTTGAAATCGGCCTTCCTGGCCAATATGAGTCATGAGATCCGGACTCCATTGAATGCCATTGTCGGTTTTTCAGGAATTTTGGCTTCTGCTGAAGAGGGACAGGAAAAACAAGAGTATGTGAGTATCATCGAGAACAACAATGCTTTGTTGTTGCAACTGATCAGTGATATTTTGGACCTATCAAAGATCGAAGCAGGAACGATGGAGTTTGTTTATTCTGATTTTGAGCTGAATAAAGTGATGGACGAACTGGAAAATTCCCTGCGTTTAAAATTAGATCCGGCCAAAGAAGTGCAACTTTGTTTCGAACCCGGCTTACAGGAATGTTATGTCCATTTGGAACGAAACCGCTTGTCCCAACTGATCATCAATCTGGTGACCAATGCCATTAAGTTTACAGAAGAGGGAAGTATCCGCTTCGGCTATCAACTGTGGGAGAGTGGGCAGTTGTATTTTTACGTCAGGGATACCGGTTGTGGGATACCCCGGGATAAGCAGGATGCTGTTTTCGGACGTTTTGTCAAGCTGAACAGCTTTGCTCAGGGGACAGGCCTCGGGCTTTCGATTTGCCAAATGTTGGTAGAGCATATGGGGGGAGAAATCGGCTTACAGTCAGAAACCGGTGAAGGGGCGACATTTTGGTTTACCCTGCCTTTTATTGCTCCGGCAGAAAAATTTCAGGCGGAAAAAAAGATCGAGCCTATGCGGATCGAACAAAAGACCCTGACTATTTTGGTGGCTGAGGATAACGGGAGTAATTTTAAACTGATCGAATCGATATTGGGAAAGGATTACCATCTTTTGCATGCCTGGAACGGGAAGGAAGCTATTGAGTTATACCGGGAATACGAACCGCAGTTGATTTTGATGGATATCAATATGCCGGTGATGGACGGTTATGAAGCCACCCGTGAGATCCGGAAGTTCTCTTTGCAAGTGCCGATTATTGCGGTGACTGCTTTTGCTTATGCATCGGATGAACAGAAGGCTATGGAAAACGGTTTTAATGCCTATATGTCTAAGCCTATAAATGCCGGTCAGCTACGGACGAAGATTACTTCGATACTACAACGGCATGTCGTTTTTATGTGACCAATCGGAAAAATCCTGTTTTTCTATTCATTTTTACTTAACAGCTTCGTTACAAGTCTGTAACATCCTCTTTTCATCTTTGCAATGGAATTTAAGATATAATATTGCAAATGATGAATTGGATGTCAAGTGTGTTTTTTAAGGTCTGTTTGTTTGGTTTTATCGGGTTGGCCTGTCCCACAGCATTGTTGAAAGCTGAAGGGATTATAAAAGGGACAGTATTGGATAAAAACAGTGGGGAACCGGTGATCGGTGCTGCTGTTATGCTCGAGCAGACGCTGAAAGGGGCTGCTACCGATCTGGATGGTAGCTTTTCGATTTCCGGGATACCGGCAGGGAAATATAATCTGCATGTTTCTTGTCTGTCTTATACTACTTTGAAGGTGGAAGGGGTTGAAATAACGGACGATCGTACCGTGGAACTGAAGATCGTGCTGGAAGCTGCTACCGAAGCATTGGAGGAAGTGACTGTGCGGGCTGTCCGTAAGATGAACAGCGAGGTGGCCATGGTGAATGCTGTTAAGGCTTCGCCTGTAGTGATGAGTGCGGTTTCCAGTCAGCTGATCACCAAAAGCCAGGATCGGGATGCTTCGGAGGTTGTAAAACGTATTCCGGGAATATCGATTATCGACGATAAGTTCGTTATTGCCCGGGGATTATCCCAGCGATACAATAATGTATGGATCAATAATAGTGCTGTTCCTAGTTCGGAGGCGGATTCGAGGGCTTTTTCTTTCGATATCGTTCCTAGTGCCCAGATCGAGAATATTATGATCATGAAGTCGCCTTCTCCGGAGATTCCGGCCGATTTTACCGGAGGTTTTATCAAAATCAGTACGAAAGATACTCCTGAAAAAAATCAATATATGCTGAGTTATGGGGTTAGTGTGAATGATCGGACTCATTTCAGGAATTTCAAATACAATAAGGGAAGTGCAACCGATTGGCTTGGATTTGACAATGGGATGCGAATGGTAAAAGGGGGGATAAAAGGAGTGTTCGATAATGAAGATGCGGCTTCGGTGGAAGAGATGACAAAACAGGGGTTTAACAATGATTGGAAAGTGAGGCATAAAAAGCCCTTTCCCGACCAGCGTTTCTCTTTCATGTTCGGCCAGGTGTTCAAGGGAGGAGAAGACAGGAAACTGGCTTTAACCGGAGCCTTGAATTATAGCAATACCGGTAAAAGTTATATCGGCATGGAAAACTCCCGTTTCGGTGTGTATAACAAAGTAAAGGATGAGCCGATTTATCAGTATAAATATACCGATAACCAATATACCCGGAACGCCAGGTTGGGGGCGATGCTGAATCTGGCCTTTACGGGGAGTAAAAGCCGTTTTTATTTCCGGAATATTTTTAACCAATTGGGAAGTAACCGATATACCGAACGTCGTGGTTGGCAGAATATCAGTTCTTTATATATTCAGGAAAAAGCAGAATATATTTATGGCAGCCGCAGTACCTATTGTGGGCAATTTTCGGGAGTCCACGATTTGCCGGCAGGGACACTGGATTGGAATCTGGGTTATTCGTATGCAAATAAAAACCAGCCGGACAGGCGGATTATCGAGCGTCAGCAAAACGATATCGTAGGGGATGTGAACTATGGAAAAATGAGGATCGACCAAAACGATATCTATAGGGATTTCCTGCGTTTGGATGAACACATTGTATCTTTCGGTGCGAATTACAATTATCTTTTCAATGAAAGCGGAGGATTTACGCCGACCCTGAAAGCGGGGGTATATGGAGAGTATTGTAAGAGAGATTATAAAAACCGGGCCTATTATTACCGGTTTTATGAAGATCATATGCCTGCAGGATTCGCTTATGAGCCGGTGGTGGAAAATATTTTGCAGGCAGAAAATTTCGGAGCTGACAAGCTTTATCTCTATGATGATACGGATAATAAAAATAGTTATAAAGGGAATAATCTGTTGTATGCGGCTTATCTGGCTTTGAATATCCCCTGGCAGCGTTTTAATGTTTATGCAGGGGTACGGCTGGAAAACAGGAATATGACACTGACCAATTATATCAGTTCGAATGCCTGGATTTCTAAAGACACTGACTTTGACAATACCGATTTTTTCCCTTCTGTGAATGTCAGTTATAATCTGACAGATAAACAATTGATCCGTTTTGCTTACGGTAAGTCGGTGAACCGGCAGGAATTTCGGGAAGTTTCGTCGTCTGTGTACGAAGATTTCGAATTGTTCAGTGATGTAAAAGGAAATCCGGATTTGAAACCGGCCTATATTCATAATCTGGATTTACGTTACGAATGGTATCCGGCTAGTGGCGAATCGGTATCTGTAGCTTTGTTTTACAAGCATTTCCGGCATCCGATCGAATGGACTTTCCGGGATGGTGGCGGAAGTTATACCTATACTTTTGAAAATGCCGATAAGGCCCGGAATTATGGTGTGGAGGTAGATATTCGTAAAGATTTGGAATTTATCGGTTTGCGGAATTTTATGTTGAACCTGAATGGGTCGTGGATAAAGAGTAAAGTTTCTTTCGATAGTGAGAATAGCCTGGAGCATGACCGGCCGATGCAGGGCCAATCGCCTTACCTGGTGAATGCAGGGTTGTTTTACCAGACGGAAAAAGCAGGCGTGATGGCCGGAGTGCTTTATAACCGGATAGGAAAAAGGATTGTCGGAATCGGGCGGTCGGATATGAGTGTGGGAGGATCTATCAATAACGATATCCCGGATATGTACGAAATGCCTCATGATGCACTCGATATTGTATTGAGCAAAAAGTTCGGAAAACAAGTAGAGGTGAAACTAAATGCGAAGGACGTCATCGGGCAGGATGCTGTGTTTAAACAATTTCCCAGGTTTGAAGACGCGAATGGACAGATCGTGGAAAGGGAACAAACCACAAAGCGTTTTGCACCGGGGAGATCCTTTACCTTAAGTGTGAGTATTCATTTGTAATCTATAAAAGTTAATTTTAATCGTTATGAAAACAATTTTGAAGAAATGGCAGATGCTTTTAATGCTTGTCTTAACCCTTGGAATTACTGCTTGTAGTGATGATAACGGCGGTAATGGGGATAACGGCGATGATGATGGAGATAATCTGAGTGATATTCTGTTTGAAAACGGTACTCAGCTGGGCAATGGGGCGGATGAGATGGAGATAAACGGAAACTATAAGTTGCCCAAGGGAGTATATGTGATGAAAGGGTGGTTGTATATTACCGATGGTTCGTCGCTCGAAATAGAAGCAGGTACGGTCATAAAAGGGGATAAAGCCACCAAAGCAGCGATTATTGCCGAGCCTGGAGGTAAACTGATTGCCAGGGGTAGACAGGATGCTCCTATTGTGTTTACTTCCAACGAACCTGTCGGTTCGCGTAAACCCGGAGATTGGGGAGGTATTATCCTGTGCGGAAAAGCGGTGAATAATCAGGGAAAAATGACTATTGAAGGAGGATTGCGTACCGAGCACGGAGGAAATGACAATGCGGATAATTCAGGAGTATTGAGTTATGTGCGGGTCGAATTTGCAGGTAATCCTTTTGATACGGACCAGGAAATCAACGGGGTGACTTTCGGAAGTGTCGGATCGGGGACGCAGGTCGACCATGTACAGGTGTCTTATTCGAACGATGATTCCTTCGAATGGTTCGGCGGATCGGTAAATTGTAAATATCTGGTGGCCTATCACGGATGGGATGATGATTTCGATACCGATAACGGTTTTTCAGGGAAAGTGCAGTTTTGTCTGGGAGTACGGAATCCGGGTATTGCCGATCAGTCTATTTCCAATGGTTTCGAGAGTGATAATAATGGAAATGGAACGACTCAGGAACCTTTTACAAAAACAGTTTTCAGTAATGTGACTTTTGTCGGACCGGTCGGGCAGGATCCTGCTTTTCAAAATACCACAGAGTATATCAAAGGAAATGGCCTGAACCCCAATAACGGTTCACGGTTAGGGCAATTCCAGGCTGCGATACAAATTCGCCGCAACTCTCATCTGAGTTGTTTTAATTCGGTCGCTATGGGGTATCCGGTCGGACTTTTGATCGAGAACGATAAAGGTTCTCAGACTCAGGAGGCAGCTAAAAACGAGGTTTTTAAACTGAATCATATCGTTTTTGCAGGAATGGGAATTTTAGGAAGTGATAAAAATAAGAGCCTGCAAGGAGGTTTGTGTACGGACGGTACGAATATCGATGCCACACAGACGGCATTTTCTGAGACTTATTTTAATACAGCTACGGTGAATGTCGCTTATCCGGCTATTGCCGATCTGAAGTTGAGCCAACCCAATAGTATGGCAGCTTCTCCGAATTACGGCCCTCTGACTGGAAGTCCGTTACTGGGAGCTGCCGATTTTACCGATGTTTTGCTGAGCAGTGGTTTTGACAAAGTGTCTTATATCGGTGCTTTTGCCAGTGACAAGGAGGCGGACAATTGGATGAGCGGTTGGACGAATTTTGATCCGCAACATACCTCTTATTAATGAATTGTTAAAATTGCAGGCGAATTTACTCCCGTAGATTTACAATTTGTAAATGATGTGAATAAGTAGTAATATTTCGGCGAAATTGAAAAAAGGATGCTTTTGCGGCATCCTTTTTGTTTTAACATTTAACAGTAACGTCATGAGTTTGTCACGAACTTGTCATATTGCAAGCTTACTTTTGTGGCGTTAAGATTTAGAAGACATTTTTTTTTTCATAAGTTTGTATTAGGTTAGTTAGTAGTGAAAAGTTTCCCGCCGTGAGGCTCGAAACTTTTTCGTTTTTTGTGTTTTTCTTCAATTGAAATTTGCATATTTGTATGATGTTAGACGACAAAATATATCTTTTTAACCGATAGATCGTATAATATAGGAAATATAGTTTTATCACTAAATCATAGAACCATGAAAAAGTACATTTGCACTGTATGTGATTACGTTTATGATCCGGTACAAGGTGATCCGGATGCTGGCATCGAACCGGGAACAGCTTTCGAAGATTTGCCTGATGATTGGGTCTGTCCCTTGTGTGGGGTCGGTAAAGATGAATTCGAACCCTATGAAGAATAATTTTGGATTGTAAATAAATAGTGTTTACTTTGTGGCTTGAAATAGTTTTTATTTCATGTTATTTCAAATTTAGTAACCTGGTCGTTTGGCGGTTAAAGTCATAAAGATACAAGAGGTCGGCAATCCCTCATTGAATGTGTTAGAAATAATACATGGATATAGCTCCCCGAAAGGGAGCTATTTTTGTGTGAAATAAGTAAAAAAGCTTATTAAAATAGCGTTGGATAGGTATTGTTATTTAACAGAATATGAATAGCTTTGCATAGCTTTTCGATAAATATGCCAAGTAAATGAATAATAGTGGTTTGGCATATAAATTGTTGAAGATTTGGTATTTTAAATAAAATATGATGCGGAATATACGTGTAGTTTTTGCAGTTTTGTCTTTATCTGTTGTATTGGTTGCCGGAGTTGCAGATGAATTACAGGCACAGGAGAAAAGACAGGGATGGATTAAACGATTGAGATACAGGCGGGAATTACGTCGGGAGTTGCAAGGTGAGATTCAATTATCCGGAGCTTTTGCTCTTTATCCTATGGCTGTGAAATGGGCGGAAGAGTTTCGTAAGATCCATCCTAAAGTGAGGATCGATATTTCTGCCGGTGGGGCTGGTAAAGGAATTACCGATGCTTTGGCTAAGGTGGTAGACCTTGGAATGGTCTCCCGGGATATTTATCCGCAGGAACTGGAAAAAGGGGCTTTCCCGATAGCGGTGGTGAAGGATGCCGTCGTACCTACTATTAATTCGAATAATCCTTTGATCGATCAGATATTAGCGACCGGTTTAAAGCAACAGGTGGCTCAGGATCTGTGGATTCATACCACAGCCCGGACCTGGGGCGATGTGCTGGGGACGGGCAGTACGATACCGGTACATGTGTATACCCGCTCGGATGCTTGCGGTGCTGCAGAAACTTTTGCTGCCTGGTTAGGAGCTAAACAAGAGGATCTGGAAGGAACCGCTGTATTCGGAGATCCCGGAGTCACTTCTGTGGTGCAACGTGACAAAGTAGGGATCGGATTTAATAATATTGCCTATGCTTACGATATCAATTCTAAAAAGCCTTATCGGCATATCGCAGTGATTCCCTTGGATTTGAACGGCAATGGAAAGATCGATCCGGAAGAAGATTTTTATGCCACTAGTACAGAATTGAATGCTGCTATTGCAGAAGGGAAATATCCCAGCCCACCGGCCCGGAACCTGTTTTTGGTTTCGAATGGAAAACCGATGAAACCGGAAGTGCTTGCTTTTCTCGAATTTATTTTGACAGATGGGCAGCAATATGCTCCTGAAGTGGGATATATCGGGCTTTCATCCGATATATTGGAAGAAGAATTATTCAAATTGCAGGAATAATGATGGAGGAAGAAGATAAGATTGTACAAAAAACTTCCAGGATCCGCCTGATCAAAGATAAGATGGCCGGATCAATGATGTTGACTTTTACGTTAGTGTCTGTGTTGTTGGTCGTGCTGATCGGTATTGGTCTGGTGCTGAAATCTTTGCCTATTTTACACGACAAATCCCTGTGGGAGTTACTTAGTGGAGCGAAATGGAAACCGATGCGCGGGGATTTCGGTTTCCTGCCGTTTATTATGGGTACCCTTTGGGTGACGGCTATCGCTATCCTTTGGACTTTACCGGTTTCGTTATTTACCGCTATTTTCCTGACGGAAAATTCTAAGAGTTGGGTGAAAAGGGTGGTGTTTCCGGCTCTCGATATTTTGGCCGGTCTGCCTTCGGTCGTCTATGGAGTGTGGGGTATTTTAGTCGTAGTCCCCTGGATTTCCGATCGGTTGGCTCCACACTTTGTGGAATATTCTACAGGTTATTCCACACTGGCTGCCGGTATTGTATTGGGGATCATGATCCTGCCTTTGCTGATCAGTTTGTTTGTGGAATTATTTTCTTCTGTTCCTAAGGAATACCGGGAAGCTTCCTTATCCTTGGGAGCAACCCGTTGGCAGACGACGAAATATGTATTGCTGAAGAAGACTTTCCCGGGGATAGTAGCTTCGGTGACCCTGGCTATTTCGAGGGCTATGGGGGAGACGATCGCCGTGTTGATGGTGTGTGGAAATATTGTACAACTTCCCGACTCGTTATTCGACGGTTGTTATCCGTTGCCGGCATTGATCGCCAATAACTACGGGGAAATGTTGTCATTGCCGCTTTATGAATCGGCATTGATGTTTGCCGCTTTGATTTTGTTTGTGGTCGTATTTGTCTTTAATATCGCTTCCCGCCTGATCCTTAGAAAGCTGGAACGGAATTTGGTATGATCGAAAAACCGATGTCATGAAATTGAAATTTATTGAAGAGAAGGCTATGAAAGTGGTGATGTTGGTGACAACATTACTGGTATTTTTGTTTGTAGGCAGTATTTTATATACCATCGTCAAAAACGGCTGGGGAGCCATGAATTGGGAAATGATTTCCTCTTTGCCGGGAGGCGGGTTTTACATCGGCAAAGAAGGAGGGTTGCTGAATGCTATCGTCGGTTCGTTGTATATTGTGGGAGCTTCTACGGTATTGGGGCTGGCGGTGAGTATTCCTGTCGTGTTTTATCTGAATGTATATCTGAAAAAAAATTCGAAACGGGGTTCGTTCGCCCGACTGGCGTATGATGTGCTTTTCGGAATCCCTTCGATCGTATACGGGGCTTTTGCTTTTACCATCATGATCTATTTGGGGTTGAAGACTTCTTTGGCCGGTGGTATTATTGTCATAACGCTATTGATCATTCCGATTTTTATCCGTTCGATGGACGAGATTGCCCGGGAATTGCCGCAGGATATGCTGAATGCTTCTTATTCCCTGGGAGCTACGCGTTACGAAACGATCAAAGTGGTTGTCCGGCAGATCGCTCCGGGTATCGCTACAGCTACTTTGTTGTCTATCGGCCGGGCGATCGGAGATGCTGCTGCGGTGTTGTTCACTGCCGGGTATACGGATAATATCCCGACTTCCCTGGGACAGCCGGCAGCCACTTTGCCTCTGGCCGTATTTTTTCAGCTGAGCAGCCCTATACCCGCAGTTCAGGATAGGGCGTATGCCGCCGCTTTGATATTGACTATTATTGTTTTGATATTGAGTATCCTGGGACGGATTATTACGAACCGTTTCTCCAGGAATAAAATTCAGTAATCATCGTGATTAAAATAATTGAGTAACTTAGTAATCTGGTAACTATATATGAATATTCCGTTTTTAGGTAAGAAAATCAAATGGTATAATATGTCCGATTTGAATGAAACAGAATTGAAAAAAGGTTTTTTTCGTCCGAATCAGAAATTTTGTACCGATGATTCCAAAAGATCGAACATTGTCGTAGACCATTTGAATGTCACTATCCAGCACAATCATATTCTGAAAGAGGTGTCGGCAGTTATTCCGGACCGGAAGATTACCTGTATTATCGGTCCTTCGGGTTGTGGAAAGTCGACTTTGCTCAAGAGCTTGAACCGTCTGTTGGATACGAATGAAGAGGTTCATATTTCGGGTAGTGTGTTGGTAGACGGGGAAGAATTGTATGCTCCGGGAGTAGAGATTACACATATACGGCGTAAGATGGGATTGTTGTCGCAACGTCCCTGTCCGCTACCGATGTCTGTTTATGATAATATCGCTTACGGTTGCCGGATTCATGGTATACGTAACCGGAAGAAGCTGAATATGATCGTACGCCATTACCTGCAGGCTGTGGGATTATGGGAAGAGGTGAAAGATCGTTTGCATACTCCGGCAGGTCGGATGTCTATCGGACAGCAACAACGCCTCTGTCTGGCCCGGGGATTAGCTGTCGAACCCCAGTTTATCCTGGCAGACGAAGCGACTTCGGCTTTGGATCCTATATCGAGTAAAACCATCGAGGATCTGTTTTTAAAACTTAAAGAGGAATATGCTATCGTATTGGTGACGCATACGTTGCGTCAGGCCTTACGAATTGCCGATTATGTGATCTTTATGTATATGGGAGAGATCATCGAGGCCGGACCGGCAGAACAAATCTTTAAAAATCCACAAAAGGAGTTGACACAGAAATATTTGGCCGGGGTATTTAGTTAGAAAAAGTAAAAAGTGGGAAAAAGCTATAAGCTAAGGGCTTGGAGCTGGGGAGGAAAGTAAAAATCGATTGGGATATGATGAAAGAGGATGTAATACGGTTGAATGAGCAGCTGAAAGGCAAGAAGGCGGAAGAGGTATTGGATTATTTTTTGGAAAAATACCAGGGACATATTGCTCTGGCGTCGAGTCTGGGGATTGAAGACCAGGTGTTGACTGCTATGATTTGCGGGATCGATGCGACTACCCGTATTTTTACTTTGGACACCGGGCGGTTGTTTCCTGAAACATATAGTCTGATCGGGCGGACAAATATGACATATGGAATCCGGATTCAGGTATTTTTCCCGGACTATCACGAAGTGGAAAAAATGGTGGCGGAACATGGGGTGAATTTGTTTTACGATAGCATTGAATACAGGAGGTTATGTTGTCATATCCGTAAACTGGAACCTCTGAAACGTGCTTTCCAGGGAATGAAAGTGTGGATTTGCGGATTGCGGCACGAACAATCGGTTACCCGTACAGGAAATCAGTTGGTAGAGTGGGACGGGATGAACGGATTGATAAAAGTGAATCCTTTGATCGATTGGACAGAAACCGAGGTATGGGAGTATATCCGTGAGCACGGCGTACCTTATAATAAATTGCATGATCAGGGATTTCCGAGTATCGGTTGTCAGCCCTGTACCCGGGCTGTTAAGCCCGGCGAAGATATCCGGGCCGGACGTTGGTGGTGGGAGTCGCCTGAACACAAAGAATGTGGATTACATAAATGACCGGATTTCTCGTTGCCTTGATGGTCGGAAAATTTTCTACCGGACCTAATAATGAAAGGTGCTTATATACATGTTTACCCTAAATGTAGGTTTATTTTGTTATTTATTCGTCTTCGGTGATCGTGTTTGGGGACCCGGTCGCTTCTGTCGGTCGTCTACCTTTTTCTTTCACTGACCGGCGGAACTCCTCACTTCGTTCGTCAGACACCACCGGTCGGGCGTTCAGAAAAAGCAAG
>ENA-ORIC01002546-ORIC01002546.1-human-gut-metagenome-genome-assembly--contig:-NODE-2546-length-14442-cov-8.840515_pt1 | contig 14442 bp, 13 predicted proteins | sample MGYA00243023_ERZ508732 | MGnify/ENA primary metagenome ERZ508732 (study PRJEB26277, sample SAMN04329767) | human gut metagenome | biome: human-associated habitat | host: Homo sapiens | place: USA...
AAAACTATATTTTGCCATGAAAAAACCGACCTCCCAATAGTTAGATTTTTGGTCTAACTTTTGGGGGTCGGTTCATTTTGCTGTCTCGCCTTAATTTTCGTATGGTGTGATTTGTTCGGAAATATCAGATGAACAGTGTGGTTTTAAATGTTTTAGTCGGTCATACATTCTGACGGCAGTGCCGGAATCGTTATCTTTCAGATAATCAAGAATGACGGTGGCGGCTTTGTCATAATCACCTTCAATCTCGTAAATTTGTGAATAAAGCACAATATCGGTAGAGCTTTTCTCTGTGTGAGAATCAAGTATTTTTCTTGCCCCGTCAATATTTCGGTCGGCGATAAGGTCGCATATATGCTCTTGCTCACGGTTGCTACGGACATAGCCGGTAGATTCTTGTATCGGATTAACCAGATTGTAACGTCTTATATCTGTATACATATGTATCATATTGTTAAGGTCAAAGAAAACAGTAATTATAGTTGGAAGGATAAATATTACACCAATCAGTATGTACAGATATATTTTGAAAGGGAACAGAAAATCATCAACTTTAATCATTGAAAGTTTAAATTTTAGTTTATCAACATTTTTGTATCTTGATGCTATTTCACTTTGCGTGCATTTCTTTATTATTTTGCCAAGCCTTCCGCGAATTTTTGATTTTTTATCGGTGGTATTTTTGGTAAGCATAAATTTCATAAGCATACCGATTGCGTAAATATCCGTTCGATTGTCGGATTGAGTTCCGACACCGCCTTGTTCGGGCGCCATAAAAATCGGCGTACCGGCAAAAACAGTATCTTTTGGTGTGTTGATTTTGTTCAATCTCGAATTGCCGAAGTCAATAAGATAAAATTTGTCCTCTATTTGCGAATACATCACGTTATTCGGAGAAATATCCCTGTGAATTAAGTTATCGTTGTGAATCGGTTTTAAGATGTTGCATAGTGCGGTTGCCATTTTGATAACAAACTTTTTGCCGAAACAGGTACCTTTACTAAGCATTGATTCTATTGTGTAGCCCTGTATACATTCTTCATATAATATGTATTTATCGTTTTCGGGACTGTAAAATAATTCTTTGATTTTAGGTACACCGTCATAATCCTTTTCTTGAATTATTTTGTATATTTCAAATTGTGGTCTGTCAAGTATTTTCTTAATGTATAGTTTGTCATCTTCTGTACATTTTACTCTGAATGTAGTAAGATTGTCGTTTAACGGACATATAATTCTGTATTTTATCATAAATATTCCCCCTATATACTAAGTATACCATTAATTTCTTCATATATCAACAAGATATTTGTACAAAACACACAAACAAATTAACCCTGCCAGGAACTGCAAAAGCGATTGCAAGAGATTATAATGAAATTATCAAATTGATACGGGGAGTGTCAAACTCTAAGATTAACACTGACAGTCCGATACATTTGTGTCGTATTTTGATAAAATATAGAATAATATAATCTGGTAGGAGTGTGAAAAGTGTGGCAAAAAAAATGTCAGAATTGAAAACAGAGGAGCTGACTGCAGAATTAAAGCTAACAAAAGATATTGAGGATTATCTGGACTTTGATGAATTAGCACCTGTATCTTTGGCTGAATATATCAATGCACTTGTCGAGAATAAGAAGACAAAGCTGTCAATTGTTGCACGAAAGGCACATATGAGCTCATCATATTTATATAAGCTCAGCGAAGGAAAACGTAAATCACCTACACGAAATAAAGCCTTGCAGATTTGTTTCGGACTTGGACTGGATATAGATGAAAGCAATGAATTTTTAAAGACAGCCGGTGTGGGGATTCTTTATCCTAAACTTGGTCGTGACAGTATTATTATGTTTTGTCTGGAAAAGGGGTGGGGGATTATTGAGTGTGAAGAACTGCTCGAAAAATATAATGAGTCATCAATTATAAATGAAAAGTAAAACACAAATGGTATTTTGGAGGGAAAAATGAAAAAGATAATCACATTAATATTGGCAGGTTGTATAGCGCTGTCGACAACGGCTTGCACCATTGAACAAGCGGCAAACTCGGCTGTGGATTTGGTAAACAGTTTGAATACGTCTGATTCTCCGGAGGTGAAATCGGTTAAGAACAGTTATTTGAATTCGTATTCGGATAAAATAACTGTCGGAAAGGCACTTGACTCATTTCTTGGAAATCCTATATGGCAGTATTTTGAAAGTGAGGACCATCAAAAAGTTGTACAATGTAATGGTACATGTCAGTACAATGACAAGACCGTTGAAGCTAAAATACAATTTTTGTTGAATGATGACGATACTTTTGAAATTCATGCAATGTCATTAAATGATATAGATCAAAACCTGTTAATGATGGCAGCATTTATGGGAAAAGTATATGAATCGGCAGGTGTTGAGGATGCATGGGAAGATGACAGTGCCGAAGATGAATTGAAAGGAAGTGCTTCGACTTCTTCATCACAAAATACACAAGTAAGTACACAAACCAATACGCAAACAAATAACAACAATTCTGTAAGTACACCACCGCCTTACGGCGATATAGGCGAAGTAGGGATTATTGATACAGATGATTACAATTTGGATGAGTATTACATATCAGACATTATTCTTGATAAGCTTAGCCAAGACGAAGTAAGAATACTTTTGAATGCAATGTATGCACATTACGGTTATACATTTACTACCGAAAAATATGCGCAGTTCTTTAGTTCAAAACCGTGGTATTCTTCAAGAGGTACATCAATGTCAGATTGCGAAAGCAGATTCAATGACTACGAAAGAAAGAACAAGGAAACAATAACCGCTTACGAAACAAGAAAAGGTTGGAGATAAAATATGAAAAGAAAAACATTATTTATAATTTTGGCAACACTTGTGCTATCGCTGACATCATGTGCAATGTCTACCGATGAAATAGCAACTTATTTGACGAGTATCGATTCATCATATCAAAACGGCGCATATGAGCAAGCACAGACGGAAATTGAAAAACTTAATAAATCCACAAAGAATATGACGGAAGAACAGAAAAGCAAGTATGAGGAATTACAGCCTTTGATTGAGTATGCAACGCAGAAAAGTGGTGAGATTAATAATGCTTTAAATGATGCACAAAGCTTGTGTGATCAAAAGATGTATTATGAAGCAAGTCAGGCACTTGATAAAATTTCAACGGACTATAAACTTCCTCCGACAGAGCAGAAGAAGCTTGATGAAGAAAAGAAAACTGCCGAAAACGGTATAAAGTCGGTAAAAATAACTGATGCGCTTAAAAATGTGGAAACGATATATAGCGGCGGTGATTATGATAAAGCGACAGAGGAGCTTTCAAAGATAGACACGTCAAATCTTACAGATGCACAAAGTCAAAAATATCAGTCATTGCAGACGAATATAACAAATGCCAAAGCGGCGGCAGAAAAAGCGGCGGCAGAAAAAGCAGCAGCTGAAGCAAAGGCAAAGCAGGGAATATCTCAATCGCAGGCTGAAAACTTGGTTTTGAATACATTTGATAGGTCAGATGGGGTTGAATTGAAATGCAGCGTATATGATCAAAGCTCGTCATGCTACTATGTAAGAGTGTTTTGGCACAATGATTATACAGACAGATATAATCTTGTCGGTGACTATATTGTAGACAGATTTACCGGTGCGGTAACTAAAAACTGATAAAAGGGGAGATAAATTATGAAGAAAAAAATAATAGGATTAGCATTGACAATAGCGGTAGTGAGCGCGTTAAGTACGGCGGCATATGCGTCAACATATGTGAATAACGAGGACGTTACAAGCAGTGTATTCACGTCAAGTTCAAACGGATATACATTGTTTCCGGTAAGATATTTGGGTGAGAAACTTGGCTGTGATGTATATTGGAATCCTGACGATAAGTGTATAACAGTAAGTAAAGATGATATACATAGAGATTTTTATAACGGAAGTGCGGCGGTGTATGATTGGGAGGGAAACAGTTATAACCTTGTAACAGCGCCGAAACTTGTAGACGGAAATACAATGGTGCCGGCAGAATTTTATCGCGACCAATTCGGCATAAGCGTTATATGGGACGATGTGACAAGCAGTTTGTTCATAAATTCGGAAAATACATATAATTGGCTTGTTGATACAGCGGAATACAAAGATGCGAAGAAAAGAAAGAGCCAGCTTACACAGGATCAGGCAAGAGATAGACTTTATAATGCGTATGATTCAACAGACCAGCCTTATTTGAAAATAAATGATGAAGGTGAAAGCAGTGACTATTATTATTTCTTTGTATTAAGATATAATGATTTTACCGGATATTACGTTAATTGGGGCGACTATAAAGTAAACAAGAATACAGGAGCAGTAAGTAAAAAATAATTTTATAAGGAGATATAAAATGAAAAGAAAAATTTTATTGACAGTTGCTGTTATTCTTACAGTTATGCTGTCGGCATGCGGTATGAGAGAAGAAGAAATCGGTACGGCGCTAAGCAATATTAATAATGAATATCAAAGCGGTACATATGAGCAGGCTCAAACTGAAATTGTAAAGCTTGAAAAAGTGACAAAGAAAATGACAGATGAGCAGAAAAGTAAGTATGATGAATTGAAACCTTTGATTGAGTATGCAACGCAGAAAAGCGGTGAGATTAATAATGCTTTAAATGATGCACAATGCTTGTGTGATCAAAAGATGTATTATGAAGCAAGTCAGGCACTTGATAAAATTTCAACGGACTATAAACTTCCTCCGACAGAGCAGAAGAAGTTTGATGAAGAAAAGACAACTGCCGAAAACGGTATAAAGTCGGTAAAAATAACTGACGCGCTTAAAAACGTGGAAACGATATATAACGGCGGTGACTATGATAAAGCGACAGCGGAACTTTCAAAGATAGAAACGTCAAATCTTACAGACGCGCAAAGTCAAAAATATCAAAGCTTACAGACAGATATAGCCAATGCCAAAGCCGCGGCGGAAAAAGCAGCGGCGGAAGCAAAGGCGAAAGCTAAGATAGATATATCTATGGCAAAAAGTAAAGTTATTGGAACTTCGGGTTATCCGTATGCATCATTGCTTGCTGAAAATGATGAAAAATGGTACTTCGCACCTACTGATGAACCGGATGCCAATGTAAGAGATAGTGGCGGTCATGTGAGCAAGGGTGTTATGGTTTATTCAGTTGATAAAAATACAGGAAATATAAACAGAGAACAATAAAAATATATTATCTGCTTTATTAGGAAAATTAATTGAATAACACCGTAGAGTCAACCGTATAGGTTGGCTCTTTTTTGTATGCGATGGCAATACAGCTAATCCTTATTTATATACTGTATAAATGGGGGTGGTTTAAGTGAAAGGGAAAATTAAAATCAATGATGAATTAAAAGCAAGTTACAGACGTGGAATTGTAAAGGAGATGTATTCAAGAAAAATGATAACGGAGCAGCAGTACAAGAGGTTGCTTATGAAACAGTGACAGCGGGGAGGTGTCGGCAGTGCTGAAAGTGGCGGCATATGCGCGTGTTTCGACTGATAAAGAGGATCAGATAAATTCACTTACAAATCAGCGTGAGTATTTTGAAAGCTACATTAAATCAAAGGATGATTGGGAGTTTGTCGAGGTATACTTTGACGAGGGTATCACAGGCACTCAAACCAAGAAACGAAAAGGTTTTAACCGTATGATTAACGATTGTAAAAACGGAAAAATAGACTTGATTTTAACAAAGGAAGTCAGCCGTTTTGCAAGAAATACTGTTGACACGTTGAATTACACTCGTATGTTAAAGGAATATGATGTAGGTGTATTTTTCATCAATGATAATATTGATACACGTCAAAATGACGGTGAGTTTCGTTTGGCGATTATGGCATCTGTTGCACAGGAAGAAAGCCGAAAAATTTCAGAACGTGTGAAATGGGGACAAAGACGTGCTATGGAAAACGGTGTTGTGTTCGGAAATAACAGTATTGTCGGATTTGATATTAATGACGGTGTATTGTCGATTAATGAAAGCGAGGCAGAAGTTGTTAAATTGATTTTTCATAAGTACGTAAATGAGGGTAAAGGTACGCATATTGTTGCACGGGAACTTTACGAAGAAGGTATAAAACCGCCTAAATCGAGTAAAGAATTTTGGAGCAGTACAATGATTTTAAATATCTTACGTAATGAAAAGTATGTAGGTGATTTACTGCAAAAAAAGTATGTCACGAAAGATTATCTTACACATCATAAAGTTATAAACGAAAGTGAGGACAAAATATATATTGAAAATCATCATGCGGGGATAATCAGCCGTAAAATGTGGAATATGGCACAGGCTGAACTGCAAAGGCGAAGTGTGGATAAAAGCACTAAGAAAAAGTATTCCAACAGATATTGGTGCAGCGGTAAGATAATTTGTTCCGAATGCGGTTCAAGTTTTGTGATACGTAAATCAAAAAAGAAAAGCGGTATCTACATAACGTGGGCTTGTCATGAAAGAACGGCGCACGGTAATAAAAAACTTGATAAAAATAATAATCAAGTCGGCTGTAATATGCGTACCGTAAATAACAAGTCGCTTTTGACTTGTATGAAGTTTATAACCGAACAACTTGATGTGGATATTAATAATATTGCTGACGATATATTGAATGAGATTAATAACTCGGCTGATACGTCGGAAGATAATACGCAAAATCTGACGTTACAGATACAGGATATACAAAATAAAAAAATGTGTATGCTGGACAGTTATTATAGCGGTGACATAAACAAAGACGAAATGACTGCTCTTAAAGATAAGTATGATAAAGAGATTGAGAAAATCAATGCTATTTTGCAGAAACAACAGAACAACCAAACCGCTATACAGGAAAGACAGAACAATATAGATGAGTTGCGGAATTTCGTAATAAATGCGATTTGCTCCGAAAATGTGTACGGAGAGATTGTCGATAAAATTATTGTGTATGATGATTATATGCTGGTGAAACTGAAATACTTAGATTTTGCTTTTAAAATTAAATACTCAACTCACGGTTATATGGAAAAGTACACGACAGTTATTGAAAGTTGTGAGATTGTTAATAATTCATGAAACAGTGCTGTTATGGTTGGTAAAACCACTTTGCAGCACTGTTTTTTATGGTTCTAAATTTTCTTCATCAAATAATGGGGAATTAAAAAAGTCGCTAATGTTTATATTTAAGCCTTGACACAATTCGTGAATAATGCGTAACTTAACCGAATCATATGCACATAGTACGATATTGTTAATCGTGGAACGCGGTACACCGCTGAGTAAATACAGACGGTACTGGGTGATACCTTGTTCGTCCAATAGCTCTAAAAGACGCTTGCTTATAGCTTGATTTAATTTCAATATAATCACATCCGTTTCTGCAACTGTACTAAGTATACTATAAAAAAGGAAAGTAGTAGTCCTTGTGGTTGGACTGTCAGTCCAATTTCTGACAAAAAACGTACACGTAGCTTGACTAATTATGCAATATATGATAATATAAAGTCATTAAAATTAAAAAGTTAGATGTTTTGTATTAAAATGTATTAGGTATTTTATGAGAAAATTTAATTATAGGTGAGTATTTAAATCAGGGGTGAAAAAGATGAAAGAAATAGTTATTTTAGGTGAAAAGATACAAGTAAATGACGATTGGATTATATTATGTACGTTAAAAAATATGTATGCCAAGGCGGCAGAAAAATATAATTCAATATATAAGAAGCTAGTGCTGGAAAATATAGAAACTAACGCTGATTTTCTTGAAAAAGGTAAAGACTATAGAGTAAATAGTATTAGGATGGTAGTAGTAGATATGGCTTCCCTTGAAATTGAAGCGGGATTTTATGATGTAAGTGAAAAAGACCTGTATGAGTATGTATTACCGATAGCTATGGATACAGGATTTTGGGATTTAACCGATAAAGAATTGGAAAATATCACAGATCGCATTGATGAGATATTAAATATGCAGGAAAACGCTGAGCTGAGAAGAAAATTAAAGCAAATGAATGCAGGTACATGGGTTGGTGGCGGATTTGGAATTGGAGGAGCGATTAAAGGTGCTGCAACAGCTACAGCATTTAATGCAGCAAGTAAAGCGGCAAGCTCTGTTTCAAATGGAATAAAGAATGCCATAAGTGGTTTATATGCAAATAAGCAAATAAAAAATATTCTTAATGAAAAATTTGACAGCAGTGAGCTTATTGCGACATATCGTTCCTTTACCGGCTCATTGTATATGGCAGAACGGGAACTTTTAGAAAACAGAATGGGAAGGAAAATAGATGAGTGTCCTACTGAACGTATAAACCGTTGTCATAACATTCTAAATAATTTGCTGGAACGTAAGCCTTCCGACGATTTATGTAAAAAATATGTAATTGAAGCCGCAAAATTATATCCACTGACTGAACGATTATATCAATATATGATTATTAAATTTGGGGATCCAGATAAACAGATAGAAAATATTTGTAAGGAACTTGGTGTGATGAGTATATATGAACCACGTAAAGATGAAAATTTTTCTTGGAGAGGTGAATTTAATTTTAAAGAAGGTTTACTTTACGAAATATTTGAAAATTGTGAATATGAGACAATGGAAAATTTGGAAGCTGTGGCAAAGATGATAGAAAAATCAAGCAAAATTTTTGGAGTAGATATTCCGCAAAATCTAATCAGACTTTTGGCTGAAGAAAAGGAATACATCGAGGAAAATGAAAGAACATATAAGGATATAATATATCCGACATTGGAAGATATGAAAACTGCCCAAAAAGAAGATGAGACTATTGCAGAATTAATAAGTCATATAGATACAAATGATTTAGAAGCGTTAAAAAATGCCAAAGCTAAAATTAATGCAATGAAACTTGAACAATATGACCCTCAAGAGTATATTGAACAGTTAGATGCAAAAATATGTGATGTAGAAAAACAGTTGAGAACGATTGACGGCATAGAGTATAGTACCATTGAAGAAGCAAAGAATGTTTCTGATGAAAAGGCGGAATTGGATAGTTATATTTCTAATTGCAATTCAGCTGATGATTTCATAAACGGTATGAAGTATATAAGAAATTTAGCTTGTATAAAAGAAATAAAAGAGTATGGGATTGATAAATTGAATGAACGTGCGTTAAGTATATTTAGCGAACAAATAAAATTGTATAAAAATAATAAAGATGCTGTTGAAGCTGCTAATTTAAAAAATGTAGGATGCAGTATTATAGTTTGGATAGTTATAAGTTTGGTTGCAGGCTCATTTTTTCCAATAGCAGGAGTGATTGCGTGGATAATTTTGGCGATATATATTGTTTGTACAATAAAGGAGCGGAATACATATAAAAAACATAAGCAGGAAATAGATATAGTTAATCGTTTAAAGGAAAACGGATTTAATATATAAATACGATAATGTGGACATCTATGGTATTTGTGTTGGAGTGTCAGGCTTCAATACTTGCCATAGATGTTTTTTATTATATTTAAGAAATAATATAGTATTTTTCAAATTTAAACGTTTAATTATAAAAATCAACACCTATATCACCAATGCCGTAGGGACGGCATTTTTTATTGAAAGTTCTTCGCGTTTAAGGTAGTCGCGATATGCGATATGGTTATCTTCGAGTGCTTTTTGCAAATTAGGTTGTATTTGTCCGCCGAACACCAAAGCGGACGGGTTTATTTCACTCAGAAAATCATCAATAATCATCGGTTCTTTTGCGTAAGGCGAGTTAATTGTATTGCCGTCAAAGGTTACGGGTACAGGCAAAATTACTATATCTGCACTCAAAACCAAATCTTTATCCGTTTCACATTCAAGTGTTTCAAGCTGTATATCTTTATCAAAGCCGTATAGAAAAACGTGATACCCTTCAGCTTTCAAAAGCTTTGCAACAGTAAGCTGTCTTAAATCACCGCCTATAACAGAAACATTTTCAAACATAGTGTATCCTCCTTATATAGTTTTCTCTGCTGTATATAATATGTAAGTTGAAGTTGTTTTGTTATTAACGCGTGCTATTTAAAAATTATCTTACACATTTAAGTTGGATTTTACAAACCGACTTTTTATTTTACATTTATTTAAGTATATTCAGATAGTGGATTTTACATAAGAGGACTATAATAAACTCATAAAGTGAAAAGGAGATAAGAAAAATGAAGAAAAGAAATTTATTGGCAGGAATATTAGTAGGCGTTATGGCTATGACAGCCCTTGCAGGTTGCGGAGAAACAACACAATCACCGCAGTCATCAACTTCGACAACATCATCGTCATCTGATTTTAAAGCAGACAGTGACATCACAGTTGTATCAAGAGAAAACGGCAGTGGTACAAGAGGCGCATTCATAGAGCTTATGGGAATAGAGGAAAAAGGTGCAGACGGCACAAAGACTGACAAGACAACAAACGAGGCAGTAATCGCAAACAAGACTGACGTTATGCTTACAAACGTTGCGGGTGACGAATACGGTATCGGTTATGTATCGCTTGGCTCACTTTCATCAAGCGTCAAGGCAGTCAAAGTTGACGGAGTAGAAGCAACAGCTGAAAACGTAAAGAACGGTACATACAAGGTTGCAAGACCTTTTAATATAGCAACAAAATCTGATATTTCAGATGTTGCACAAGACTTTATCGACTATATCCTATCAAGTGAGGGACAGGAAATAGTTTCAGACGGATATATTAAAATCAACGATGATGCTCAACCATATGCAGGTTCAAAGCCGGCAGGCAAAATCGTTGTAGCAGGTTCATCATCTGTATCACCTGTAATGGAAAAACTTAAAGAAGCTTATCTAAAAGTCAACACAAATGCAGAAATCGAACTTCAAACAAGTGACTCAACTGCCGGTATGACAGGTGCAATGGAAGGTACTTGCGACATCGGTATGGCTTCAAGAGAATTAAAAGACAGTGAAAGTGCTACATTGACAGCAACACCGATTGCACTTGACGGTATTGCAGTAATCGTAAACCCTCAAAATCCGACAGACGATATGTCAACAGAGGATATAAAGGACATCTTTACAGGTACAAAGACAATGTGGAGTGAAATAGCATGAGAAAATACAAAGAGAAGATAATGGGTGGCGTATTTTTCACCGCCGCCCTTACTTCAATACTTGCCGTATTGCTGATATGCGTATTCCTTTTTGCAAACGGAATACCGGCAATGGGTAAGGTAGGACTTTTCAAATTCCTTGCGGGTACTAACTGGGCTCCGACAGATAGTCCTGCGTCATTCGGAATCTTCCCGATGATTTTGGGAAGTATATATGTGACCGCCGGTGCAATCGTCATTGGTGTACCGGTAGGTATCCTGACATCAATATTTATGTCGAGATATTGTCCAAAACCCTTATATAAAATCCTCAAACCTGCTACGGAGCTTTTAGCAGGTATTCCTTCGATAGTTTACGGCTTTTTCGGACTTGTGGTGCTTGTTCCGTTTGTAAAAACGGTTTTCGGCGGAAACGGAAACAGTATGCTTACAGCCTCGATTTTGCTTGGAATAATGATTTTGCCGACAATTATCGGTGTATCGGAAAGTGCGATAAGAAGTGTACCCGAAAGCTATTATGAGGGTGCGTTGGCACTCGGTGCAACAAAGGAAAGAAGTATATTTACAGTTATATTACCTGCGGCAAAATCGGGAATACTTGCAGGAGTTATTCTTGGTATAGGCCGTGCGATTGGTGAAACAATGGCGGTAATTATGGTTGCCGGTAATCAGGCGAGAATGCCGTCAAGCATTTTAAAAGGTGTCAGAACTTTGACTTCAAATATCGTAATCGAAATGGGTTATGCGGCAGATTTACACCGTGAAGTGCTTATTGCAACGGGTGTTGTGTTGTTTGTGTTTATACTTCTTATCAACATATCATTTTCTATAATTAAAGGAAGGAACAAAGCTTGAAAAATTGCCCACAGCACCACTTTTTGTTCGGAGCGGTACACTCGTACAGCACCACGAACTGCAAAGCAGCACTGTGAACAATTTTGCTGACGCTTTGAATTTGGAGAGGAGTTAAGAAGTATAACAATGAAACATTTAGGCTCAAAAATATTAAAAGGAACAGTAATCCTTGCAAGCTGTTTGACGTTCGGTGTATTGCTGTTTTTGATTGCGTACATATTGATAAAGGGTTTGCCTAATTTAAGCCCTAAACTTTTCAGCTTACATTACACAACCGAAAATGTATCAATGTTACCGGCGATAATAAACACGATTGAAATGACGCTCTGTTCGCTTATAGTTGCAGTACCGCTCGGAATATGTACTGCTATATACCTTGTCGAATATGCGAAAAAGGGCAACAGGGTTGTAGGTATTATAAGGCTTACCGCCGAAACGCTTTCGGGAATACCGTCAATCGTATATGGTTTGTTCGGAATGTTGTTCTTTGTAACATATTTAAAGTGGGGATATTCAATACTTGCCGGTGCGGCAACGTTGGCAATAATGGTACTTCCGCTTATTATGAGAACAACAGAAGAGGCACTTCTTGCAGTATCCGATTCATATCGCGAGGCAAGCTTCGGAGTCGGTGCAGGCAAGCTTAGAACTGTGTTTAAAATTGTTCTTCCGGCGGCAATGCCGGGTATATTGTCAGGCGTTATCCTTGCAATAGGAAGAATTGTCGGTGAAACGGCGGCGCTTATTTATACGGCAGGTACTGTTGCGGAGGTTTCAAAAGGACTTCTGTCATCGGGACGTACACTTGCAATACATATGTATGTGCTGTCAAGCGAGGGCTTGTACACAAATCAAGCATATGCAACGGCGGTTGTACTGTTGATATTTGTGTTGATAATTAACTTTATGTCATCACTTGTTGCAAAGAAGTTTGCGGCAAAGGATTGATGATATAGAAAGGAATGGAATTTTAAAGTGAAATTTGATATAAAGAATTTACATTTGCATTACGGTGATTTCCACGCTTTAAAAGGGATAGATATGCAGATTCCTGAAAATAAAGTTACGGCATTTATAGGCCCGTCGGGGTGTGGTAAGTCTACGTTTTTAAAAACGCTAAACAGAATGAATGACCTTGTAGAGGGTTGTAAGATTGACGGAACGGTTTTGCTTGACGGTAAAAATGTTTACGGCGATATTGAAGTGAATGAACTTCGCAGACGTGTAGGTATGGTGTTTCAAAAGCCTAATCCGTTTCCTATGAGTATATATGATAATATCGCATACGGTCCGAGAACGCACGGAATTAAGGCGAAAAGCAAGCTTGATGAAATAGTTGAGCGTTCGTTAAAACAGGCGGCTATATGGGACGAAACAAAGGATAGATTAAAGAAAAGTGCACTTGGTATGTCGGGCGGTCAGCAACAAAGACTTTGTATTGCAAGAGCGCTTGCGGTAGAACCGGAAGTGTTGCTTATGGATGAACCGACTTCGGCACTTGACCCTATATCCACATCTAAAATTGAGGACTTGGTGTGGGAGCTTAAGGATAAGTACACTATAATTATGGTTACGCACAATATGCAGCAAGCCGCAAGAGTTTCGGATAAAACAGCATTTTTCTTGCTTGGTGAGGCAGTGGAATTTGACGATACACAAAAGATTTTCTCAAAACCAAAAGATAAAAGAACCGAAGATTACATAACAGGGAGGTTTGGATAATGAGAGATGAATTTGAAAGACAGTTGGCACTTCTTAACGAAGAACTTACTACAATGGGCGGACTTATTGAAAGCGCAATCGCAAATGCGGTAAAGGCACTTGACGGTGACGAACATTCGATAAATAAAGCGTACGACTATGAAAAGTCGATAGATAATAAAGAACGTGAGATTGAAAGTCTTTCTTTGAAATTGCTTTTGACTCAACAGCCTGTTGCAAGTGATTTAAGACTTATTTCAGCCGCACTTAAAATGATAACCGATATGGAACGTATCGGCGATCAGGCGGAGGATATAGCCGAAATCGCGGCAACTGCGAAAAAGAAGATGTTGAAAAAATCAAAGCATATTCAACGTATGGCGGAGGCAACTATTGATATGGTCAATAAGAGCGTTGAGGCGTTTATTAAAAAGGATTTGCTTATCGCAGAAGAAGTTTCTCATAATGATGATGTTGTTGACGCATTGTTTGAAGAAATCGTCAACGACCTTGTGGATATTATTAAAAAAGATGAGGGGACTTCCGAAGTGCTTGATATGCTTATGGTTGCAAAGTATTTTGAAAGAATCGGCGACCATGCGGTTAATATCGCCGAGTGGGTACAGTTCTCTATTACAGGCGAACATAAAAGATTATAATCTGTTTTCGGTTTTCCCATTCTCGCCGATTACAGTTTATATATAAAGTCGGGTAACCGACTTTTTTTGTATTATGAAAACCCCCAGATAGTCTGGGGGTTCAGTATAGCTTTAGCGATGAAAAATAAAACTCCTTTT
>ENA-ORIC01002549-ORIC01002549.1-human-gut-metagenome-genome-assembly--contig:-NODE-2549-length-14430-cov-4.434752_pt1 | contig 14430 bp, 10 predicted proteins | sample MGYA00243023_ERZ508732 | MGnify/ENA primary metagenome ERZ508732 (study PRJEB26277, sample SAMN04329767) | human gut metagenome | biome: human-associated habitat | host: Homo sapiens | place: USA...
ATGTATATCGAAAAGATTAACGGACCGGAAGATGTGAAGAAATTGAATATAGAAGAGATGACAGCTCTCGCAGAAGAAATGCGTCATGCATTATTAAAGAGGGCAAGTATTCACGGCGGGCATTTTGGCCCGAATTTTGGCATGGTAGAGGCAATCATTGCACTGCATTATGTTTTTGAGTCCCCAAAGGACAAAATGGTATTTGATGTTTCCCATCAGACCTATCCGCACAAGATGCTGACCGGTCGAAAAGATGCCTATTTATATGAAGAACATTACGATGACGTGACGGGATACAGCTGTCCGCAGGAAAGTGAACATGACCATTTTACGGTCGGACATACCTCTACATCCGTCAGTCTGGCATGCGGTCTGGCAAAGGCAAGGGATCTTCGTGGGGAAAGTGCAAATGTGATCGCAATTATCGGAGACGGTTCTTTAAGCGGAGGAGAAGCCTTAGAAGGAATGGATTTTGCAGCAGAATTAGACAGCAACATGATCATTGTAGTAAATGACAATGATATGTCAATTGCAGAAAACCATGGAGGACTTTATTCAAATCTGAAATTACTCCGCGAGACAAACGGACAGGCAGAGTGCAATTTATTTAAAGCCATGGGACTAGATTATGTCTATGTGGATCATGGAAATGACTTAAGGGAGCTGATCGGGGCTTTCAAACAGGTAAAAGACAGTAAGAAACCGGTTGTTGTCCACATTAATACATTAAAGGGAAAAGGTTATAAACCGGCAGAAGAGCATAAGGAAGAATGGCACTGGCATCTTCCGTTTGATATTGAGACTGGAAAATCCCATTTTCCGGAAGTGGAAGATTATTCTTCGGTGACCTGTGAATATCTGATCGAAAAGATGAAACAGGATCCGACAGTTGTTGCAATTACATCCGGAACCCCGACGATTCTCGGATTTACGCAGGAGAAAAGGAAACAGGCCGGCCGGCAGTTTGTAGATGTGGGAATCGCGGAGGAGACAGCGGTAGCACTTGCTTCCGGAATTGCCAAAGGTGGCGGAAAGCCGGTATATGGTGTGTATTCCAGCTTTATCCAGAGGACGTATGACCAGATTTCACAGGATCTGTGTATTGACGGGAATCCGGCAACGATTGTTGTGTATACGGGATCGGTATTTGGCATGACGGATGTTACCCATCTGGGACTGCAGGATATTCCGATGCTTTCCAATATTCCGGGACTGGTTTATCTGGCACCGACAACAAAGGAAGAATATCTGTCAATGCTTGATTGGAGTGTGGAGCAGAAGGAAATGCCGGTTGCGATCAAACTTCCGGGCGGAGACATGATTTCGGATGGCAGAGAAGTCAAAAAAGACTGGAGTCAGCTCAACACCTATGAGGTAACGGAAAAGGGAAGCAAAATTGCACTGATCGGACTCGGAACATTTTATTTCCTGGCACTGCAGACCGCAGAAATGCTGGAGAAAAAAGGTATTCATGCAACGGTAATCAACCCGTATTATATTACCGGACTGGATGAAGGACTGCTGGAGAAGCTGAAGGCAGACCATGACACGGTAGTTACACTGGAAGATGGCATCCTGAATGGTGGTTTCGGAGAAAAAATCGCAAGATTTTATGGAAGCAGTGATATGAAAGTCTATAATTACGGATTGAAAAAAGAATTCCTTGACCGGTATGATGTAAATGAGGTATTAAAAGAGAATCATCTGACAGCAGAGCAGATTGTAAATGACGTATTATAGAAGGCAGAAATAAACAACAAACCTTGTGAGAATCGACACAATATGGTAAAATATAACATACTAGAGCTTATTTTGCATAGTGGTTAGAATAGCGGGCTCATGGAAGGAGCGGTATCATATGAAGAATAAAGATTCGAAAGCAAGGATGCAGATGATTTTCGGGATACTTTTGTTTGCGTTTATTTTTATGGCAGAGTTGTATGCCATAGTCAATTTCCCGAAGATGTTTATTGTTCTGGTTGTTTTGGCAGCAGCAGATCTGATATGCCTGTATGTTGCAATCAGAGGCGTGATTTCAGTATATGAGACAAAATATGCCCGGAGAGAGGAACAGTATGAGAGTATTTTCAAGTCGGAAAAGGCATCATATCTCATGCTGAAAAAATATTTTGAGGAAATATCGGTGAAGCTTGCATATATGGAAGAGGCATCTAAGATTCCGACAGAGGAAATTGTCAATGCACAGAAGGGAATAGCGAAAGTAATTATCAAGCGGTCCCATGAGAATACCGATGCATTGATGAATTCATACGAACAGCTGCTGGATCGGTTTGATACGTTCCAGAAAGGAATGGATGGGTTCGGTACAGTTGCGGGTGCTTATAAGGACGAGATTCTTTCAGCCTGTAAGGATGAAATTTCTTCGGTGCAGAAGGATGGAAAAGAACAGGAACATTCACAGGATAAAGAGATAGCCGCAAAGCTGCAGGAAATCATTATTGCAATGAAAGATATGGAACTGCGCCTGAATCAGACCATTATGAACAGTCAGAAAGTGGTTGTTTCCCAGCCGCAGGTTTCTGTACCTGTGGCAACACCTGTAGAGCCACAGCCGGCACCGCAGAATCATGTGGAAGAAACACCGGTAGAGCCGGAGATCTCACCAGAGCCGGAAGAAAGTATGGAGCCGGAACCGGAGATTTCGCCGGATCTGGAAGAAAACCCGGAACCGGAGATTTCGCCGGATCTGGAAGAAAACCCGGAACCGGAAATTTTGCCGGATCTGGAGGAGAGCCTGGAACCGGAGATTTCGCTGGAGCCGGAAGAAGATATGGAACCGGAGATTTCGCTGGAGCCGGAAGAAGATATGGAACCGGAGATTCTGCCGGATATACCGGAAGAGGAGGATTTAAAGCCGGAGGAAGAGCCTCCGATCATGGCAGCGGATGAGATTATTCCTCCGGATCCGGAAGAAGCCATTGAGGAAGCAGAAGAACTGGTAGAACCGGACCCGATTCCGGAGGAAGCGATTGTTGAGGAAGCGGATGATGAGAACCTGCCGGAGGAAGAACTTCCACCGATGCCGGATCTGTCAGATCCAAACCGTTCCATGAGCCCGGATGAGATAGCTGCGCTGTTTGCGAATATGGGCAACGATAACAATGCGGATAAAGTTGAGGAACCTGCCGAGGAAACTGTGGAACCGGAGGATATTCCGGAGCCGATTGAAGAGCCGGAAGCCGTAAAAGAAGCACCGCTTCAGCCGGAAGAACCGGCAGATCCCAATAAGGCATTAAGCCCGGATGAGATAGCTGCCCTGTTTGCAAGTATGGGAACCTGAAAAGAATAAAATAACAGGCAACGGATGCCATCTGTTCCACGTAAAAACGTGTGACAGATGGCGTTTTGCTATAAAAATGCCATAAAAAAAATAGTTGCATTTCTTTTTCATTGTGTTATACTTAGGTCGTTGCAATTTAATAGTTTAAAGCAGAGTAGACACATGTGCGTTAAGTGCCGGATGAACAGGGAGTTGTCACCCGGACGAAAAGAGAATCTTGCGGTACATGAGTCGCATCCCGCTGCATCCGAAGATAATATTATCTCCAGTTGTAGTACGGTGAGGTCTGCAAAGGAGGTAATTTTTTTATGAAAAAATTCGTTACTTTGTTCACCGATTCTTTCCGTGAATTAAAAGCGGTAAGAACCATCACTACCATGGCAATGCTTGCTGCAGTTGCTGTAATTCTAGGATTTTTCTCCATTGAATATGGGCAGTTTATTCGGATTGGTTTTTCCAGTATTCCAAATGGTATCATTGATTATCTGTTTGGACCGGTGGTTGGAGGAATTTTCCACGGTGCGTTGGATATTATCAAGTATATGATGAAGCCAACCGGACCATTTTGTCCACAGCTGACGCTGGTTGTTATACTGGCCGGAATCCTGTATGGATGCTTTTTTTATAAGAAAAAGCTTACGATCTGGCGTGTGCTGGCAGCTAAATTTGTAGTTATGCTGGTCTGTAACGTGATTCTGACAACACTTTGTCTGAATGTGTTATATGGACAGGCATTTATGGTGCTTCTTCCGGCGCGTGCACTGAAGAACCTGATTATGTGGCCAATTGATTCGGTGATCTTTTTCGCAATCACAAAGGCCTTAGAACAGATTGGACTCTTTCGCATGTTCCAGAAGCCTGTACTTGCAAATTCTGCAAATATGCAGGGGAATTAAAAAATTTAATAAGTTATAGAACAAAAGCCGTCCGCAGAAAGAAAATTGCGGACGGTTTTTTATAAATTTATTTACGGATCGGATGGGTGGCAATATTTTTTAAAATACGAACAGCGGTCTGCATACCTTCCACAGAGATATGTTCATATGGGCCGTGGAAACCGTAACCGCCGGTACCGAGATTTGGACACGGTAATCCCATAAAGGACAGTCTTGCGCCGTCTGTACCGCCACGGATCGGACGGGAGAGCGGTGTCAGACCTTCGGAGGCAATTGCCTGTTTTGCCAGATCCACGATTTCCATTTTATCTTCAATGACAGAGAGCATATTCTCATACGAATGTTCGATGTCGAGCGTGACGGTTTCCGGTCCATATTTCTGATTCATGGATTGTGCAAGGTCACGCAGATTCTGCAGACGTTTCTCAAATGTGGTTTTATCATGGTCACGAATGATAAAGGAAAGGGTGGCGGAAGCCACATCTCCGGACATATCGGTCAGATGATAGAATCCTTCCCGGCCGCTGGTGTGTGCCGGCGTTTCCGCTTCCGGAAGCCGGGAAACAATTTCACATCCCACCAGTGCTGCATTGACCATAATGTCTTTTGCTTCGCCCGGATGAACATTTACACCTTTAATATGAAAGATGGCACTTGCGGCATTAAAATTTTCGTAAGCCACTTCGCCTTCGTAATCACCGTCCACTGTGTATGCATAATCTGCCTGAAAGATAGCAAGATCAAACAGATCCGCACCTGCGCCGACTTCTTCGTCAGGCGTAAATCCGATCCAGAGTTCCCCGTGTGGTGTACCTTCTGCAATCAGTTCTTCCACGGCTGTCATGATTTCGGCAACACCTGCCTTGTCATCAGCGCCCAGAAGTGTGGTACCGTCTGTAGTGATCAGGGTTCTTCCTTTTAAAGAGGCAAGGGATGGAAAATCACTTACCTTTAAGACATCCTGACTTCCTTTTAATAAGATATCCCCGCCATCATAGTCGGGAATGATCTGTGGTTTGACATCTTTTCCGGAAAAATCCGGGGCGGTATCCATATGAGCGATAAAGCCGATGGATTTACAGTTTTCCATGCCCGGTGTGGCAGGAAGCTTGGCATATACATAGCAGTGATCGGTGAGGAGTATATTGGTAAGACCGAGAGTTTCCAGTTCCTGCTTTAAGGCTTTTGCAAGCGTGAACTCACGCTCACTGCTTGGAATGTCACTGCAGGATTCATCGGAGGTTGTCCAGTAGCTGACATATTTTAGTAATCTTTCTTCTACTTTCATGTTAAATTGTTCCTTTCAAATATGCTTTTAAAAAAATTTAAAAAAATTAAAAAAAGTACTTGCTTTTTTAATACTCCTATTATATAATAACTCTTGTCTTAAGGAAAGACACAAAACAAACAACTTAAAAATGCGCGATTAGCTCAGCTGGCAGAGCACCTGACTCTTAATCAGGGTGTCCAGGGTTCGAACCCCTGATCGCGCACTCGCAAAGCTTATTTTGATTGAATCAAATGGCAAAAGAACTCTTGACGAACAATGTGATTCGTTGGGGGTTTTTTTATTATATAAAATGCAAATAATTATAGAAAGAAACCATAGGGGGAAATATGGAGAAAGTATATGAGTATGCAGCCGCGGTTCTGGCAGAGGTCAAACGCGCGATTGCGGGGAAGGATGCCTGTATTACCAAAGCTTTTGCTACAATTCTTGCGGGAGGGCATATTCTGATTGAGGATGTGCCGGGTGTGGGAAAGACAACACTTGCCATCGCCTTTTCGCGCGTCATGGGACTTTTGGATCACCGTGTACAGTTTACACCGGACGTGCTTCCGGCAGATATTGTAGGATTTAACATGTACCAGAAAGAGACGGGACAGTTTGTGTACCATCCGGGAACGATCATGTGTAATCTGTTTCTTGCGGATGAGATCAACCGGACTTCGCCAAAGACACAGTCCGCGCTTCTTGAGGTGATGGAGGAGGGAAAAGTAACGGTGGATGGTGTGAGCCGGAAGGTGCCGCAGCCGTTTGTTGTCATTGCAACGCAGAATCCCAAAGGCAGTGCGGGAACGCAGCTTCTCCCGGAATCGCAGCTGGACCGGTTCATGACCTGCATGAGCATGGGGTACCCGGATCTGCAGAGTGAGATGGAAATTGCCCAGGGAAAAACGATGACGAAAGCGGAGGAGCTGCAGCCGGTTCTTCTTCCGGAGCAGCTGTGGGAGATGCAGCAGTATGTGGAACAGATTTATGTGCATGATAATGTTGCAAAATATATCGTACAGCTGATGGAGGCTACCAGAAAAAATGCTTACATTGAGCTGGGGGTAAGTCCCCGTGGCACGATCGCATGCGTGCGGCTGGCAAAAGCATGGGCATTTTTGCAGGGAAGAAATTATGTAATTCCGGATGATGTGACGGACATTTTTGCGGATGTGGCAAAACACCGTATTGTGCTCAACACAAAGGCACGGATCGGACATGTAACTGTCGATGCCACCCTGCAGGAAATTCTGTCGGATGTGGACAAACCAACAACATACAAAAGACTTAGGGGATAAATGTGGGCAGTTTTCTGATTGGAACAGGGGTGACGATTGTCACATTTTATATTGCGCTGATCTATGGAAGCATTGCGATTGGGCTGATTGGGTTTGCGGAACTGGTACTGATGCTGCTTGCATGTTTGTATCTGCTGATTTATTGCAGACATATCACGGCAGATATCAGGATTCCGCTTACCGTGGCGGAAAAAGGGAAAAAAGTTACGGTACAGCTTACCGTGGATCAGACCATGTTGTTTCCGGCAGCAAAAGTGCGTTACCGTGTGCGCTGTAGAAATACATTTGCCGGGTATGCCAGAAATTTCTGGTGGAACGGTGCCGGACTGATGCGCGGAATGCAGTGCATGGAAAAGCGTGTCGTGCTTTCTCATGTGGGAAGTTATGAGTATGAGCTTGTAAAAGTACGGATTTATGATCTGACCGGTCTGTTTTATGTGCATAAAAAAATAAAGAGATTTGCAGATATACAGGTGCTGCCGGAACTGGATGCTGTGGCAGTACAGGTGTCGGAGCGGGTACGCAGATATTTCGGAGAAGCGGAAAGCTACGATGATTTTCAGCCGGGAACAGATGTCAGCCAGATCTTTGATGTGCGGGAATATCGTCCGGGGGATCGCCTGCAGCGCATACACTGGAAACTCTCCGCCAAATCGGACGGGCTTCTGGTGCGGGAGGACAGTCAGCCGCTTGCCTGTGCGGTGGTATTTTTGCTGGACATGCTGCCACAGATGGCAGGAAAAGGCCGGCATATGAGGCGCAGCAGGGAAGCCTATGCGGAAACCTTTCTCACAATTGCGGCAGATCTGGTGTATTCGATGATGGATGCCGGCTGCCCGCATTATGTGGCATGGCAGGAGGAAACAGAAATCAAACGGTTGCGCGTCGAGGATGAGGAAAGCGTGTATCTGTTTTTGATGCAGTTTATGGAATGTCAGAAGGAAACGGCCGGTTCACTGCGACAGAGATATGAGCAGCAGTATCGCTGCGAGCATCCGGTACACAGGCTGGAACTGACACCGGAGCTTTTTCTTGTGCTGGATGGACAGACACTTGCGGATTTTGGTGGAGATAACTGGAGACAGAAGCTGGAAGAAATGGAGCTGGTATTGTGAACAGGAAGGACAGGAGAGGGAATAAAACCACATATTTGTCTGGCAATACCGGTATCCGGCTGATCTGTGAGGCGGTTGCTGTGGAACTGCTGTTTTATGCAATGCTTGCGATTTTCCGGAGTGCATTCGGATGGCAGCTGCCGATCCGTGCGCTTGGTAAACTGCAGGTGGCCATGCTGGTAAGTCTTGTGCTGTTTATCGTGGGAGTTCCTGCGACCGGAAAATATCAGAGGGTCTGCAAGGTTGTGCTTGAAATCGGATATCCGGCGGCACTCGTACTGTTTGGAATTTTTCATCGGAGAAAACTGACAGAGAGCGGAAAAATGCTGTTTCAGGCATATCTGTCATATTGGAATAAACAGTATGGAACAAATTATATGACCGGGGCCGGGACGGAGATGCGGTATACTTATATGCTGGCGTTTTTATTGGCAGTTGTTGTGCTGTTAAGTCTGATGTTTCGATATGTGACCGGTGTGCGGCTGGTTTTGCTGCTTCCGGATATAACAGCGTTGTCGGTTGCTCTTCTGGTCGATGCCAGACTGGGCTGGAGTGGAATTGCACTCTTTTTCGTGGGAATCGTGCTGGTGTCTGCGGCACCATGGACGCACATGGATGTAAGGGTGGCTGACGGTCGTACCCATGTATGGATGCAGCTACTGTCTTATGCTGCAGCAGGTGTGTTTGCCGTGATTCTTGTCTCGGTGAGCAGCTATGCGTTTTCCGGTGTGGCAAAGCAGATTCCGAAAAAGTCACCGAAGTTTTATGCGTTTCAGAGACAGGTGGAAGAACGTGTGAAAAATCTGACGTTTTCGGGGATAACTTTGCAGGGATCGCGGGAAGATGTGGATAATACAACACCGGACTATACCGGAAAAACCGTATTTTCGATAGAAGCATCGAAAGCCCCGGCGGGCAAACTGTATCTGAAATCATTTGCCAGTGGCACATATCAGAACGGTACATGGGTAAATGAAGGGAAAACGTTTGCGCACGAAGTGGATAAGGCGGGATACCATCGCAGTGATGTTGCAATGTTAATGCAGCAGAATGCCGGTGAACTTGTAAAATACATCCGTTCGAGTGAGCTGGCAGAGGATGAAACACAGACGGTTTCGTATCAGATTTCCTATCGGGCACTGGGGTTAAAAAACGCGTATATGCCGTATTTTTCAGATTCGCAGACAGCCGGTGGGAAGGTCTGGCTCAGGGATGATACGGTGGTAGGTAAAAAGAGGGCAACGGGAAAGGTTTCTTTTGAGGGACTGAATGAAAATACGGATCTGCGCGATGTTTTTGACAGGTTTTGTATGGTCCACGGAGAAACAGATACGGATCTGCAGCAATGGTATGATGCCTATGCTGACAGTAGATACCGTAAGTTTGCCACGGATGTTCCGGCAGTGGGAGATTTTATTACACGAAGGCTGGCTCTGGAAAGTATCGGATATGGCGTGTATGAGGAAAACGGCACCTATGTGGCGGATCAGATGGAAACAGGCGGGTTATACGATGAGGATTGGCTGGCGGATACGGATGGAAACAATTCCGGACGGGCAGAAAGACAGATAACAACCAACAACATCCGGCAGAATCTTGCGACACAGGTTGCCAACTGGCTGGGGAACGAAAATACCTATAACTTATATCTGAATCACATCCCACAGGGGAAAGATACCATTGCTTATTTTCTGGAAACCGGACATGAGGGATATTGTATGCATTTTGCCAGCGCGGGTGCGCTGATTTTACAAAGTCTGGGAGTTCCAGCGCGTTATGCATCGGGATATGTGGTGGAACCGTCGGCATTTCATAAAGAAAAGAAAGGCTATCAGGCAGATGTGCCGGACTACAATGCGCATGCATGGGTGGAAATTTATCTGGAAAATATCGGATGGGTGCCGGTGGAAATGACCCCGGGCTATACGAATGACAGTGCAAAGCTGCCGACGACTCCAGAATTGCGCGATACGTGGAAACAGCGGCATGAAGAGCACAAAGATGCGGCGGAGCAGAATCCGCAGACGCAAATGCAGACGAAAAACGAATCGCCGTCAGAAACACAGATGGAAACACAGCAGAAGACAGAAAGTCAGATGACGGAGAAGGAGACAAAGCGGCCGGTAAAAAATAATGAGAAAAAGAACAACAGGCGAAATCTGCAAGTATTTTCTGCGGTGAGTCTGACGCTGCTTGCTGTTGTTCTGATGCTGGTTCTGGTGACAAAATGGTTGCGCATTTACCGGGAACAATTGCTTATGGAACTGCGCAACCGGCAGAATCGTCATGCGGTATGCCGGATTAACCAGCGGATTTACCGGGGATTACATCCGCGAAGTTTTGGCATGAAGACGGATGGGGACTATCTGGAAAAGCTGATGACAACCTATCCGTCCGTTCCGGCGGAGGATTGGAAGAAGTATCTGTGCATTGTGCAGAAAGCGGTCTTTTCCGAAGAAGAGATCTCACAGGAAGAAGCACGGTTTTGTTACCGGCTGTACCGGAAGTACAGAAACCGGCGGATTTTGGGAAAGTAGGATAACGGAAAAACCGCCTCCTTAGCGGGAGGCGATCAGTTTACATATCGGGTTACCCTTAGAAGAAAATTTTTCTTCGTATTCGGTCATGATATTTCCTTCATTCATGGATGGATCATGGTGCAGATCACGGGTGGAGGCATTAAGATGCCAGCGGTCGGAAGTTTCGATTTCCTCGAGTGAAAACGTAAACAGATCCTGATTGTCCGTTTTAAATTCCAGCCGTCCGTCGGCTGCAAGAAACTGGTCATAGCGGTCTAAAAATTCATGGGAAGTCAGTCGGCGTCTGGCATGGCGATCCTTTGGCCACGGGTCGGAAAAATTCAGATAGATCCGATCAACTTCTTCCGGTGCAAAAATTTCCGGAAGTTTTGCAGCGTCTTCACACAGAAAATGAACATTTGGAAGCTGCAGGGTATCCATTTTCTGGACTGCGCGCAGCAGTACACTGGTGTAACGTTCGATGCCGATATAATTGATTTCGGGATGTAACGCAGCAAGATCCATCAGAAATCTGCCTTTTCCCATGCCGATTTCGATATGGATCGGATGGTCATTTTCAAAAAAGGCATGCCATTGTCCGCGGTGTTCTGCTGCATTCTGTATACAATATGGGCTGGCTGCCACAGCTTCATTGGCGCCCGGTATATTTCTTAGTCTCATAGTAATTTCTCCTTGGAAAAGATAAATTCAGTTTTGCTAACTGTAAGAATACTATTACTATATACAAATTTCGTCCGTTCGGCAAATAAAAATTGAACGATTATGGAAATAATGGTATTATAAATGTAAGAAAATCAAGAATTGGGGAGACTTATGAAAATAAAAAAATACACCCGTGTAACAGCATTTTTTCTTGCCGTATGCACGGTTTTACTCATGTTACCGTTGTCTGTGCGTGCAGATGAGTACTGGCCGGACGGGGTAAAAACGCAGTCCAAAAGTGCCATTGTGATGGAAGTCAATACCGGCACCGTTTTATATGAAAAGAAGAGTCACGACAAACATTATCCGGCGAGTATCACAAAGATCATGACGGTTCTTCTGGCAATCGAAAACTGTGATATGGATGAGGTCGTTACGTTTTCTGCGGATGCGGTATTTAAAAATGAGGGAGATACTTCTCATATTGCCCGGAATCTTGGAGAAAAACTGACGATGGAGCAGTGTCTGTATGCGGTTATGCTGGAGTCTGCCAATGAATGTGCTTATGCGGTTGCGGAGCATGTGGGGCAGAAACTGGGTGGTGATTACCGGACGTTTATCGGTCTGATGAATAAGCGCGCAAAGGAACTGGGATGTACGGATACGCATTTCAATAACTGTAATGGTCTGCCGGATGAAGATCACTGGGTCAGCGCGTATGATATGGCACTGATTTCCGCAGAGGCATACAAAAACGAGACGTTCCGGATGATCGCAGGCAGTCCAAGCTATACACTTCCGAAGACCAATAAATGCAAGGCAGAATATCCGTGCCACAACCACCATAAAATGATCTACCCGTTCCGCGGGGACAGTTCCCATCTGTATCAATATTGTACCGGTGGAAAAACCGGCTACACGACAGTGGCGAATAATACCCTGGTATCTTTTGCCGAGAAAGACGGAATTACCCTGGTGTGTGTGGTGATGGATGCGGCAACACCGGATCATTATACGGATACCAGAAAATTATTTGATTACTGCTTTGAAAATTTCCAGGCGCTGAATATTTCGGAAAACGATGCGGGTCTGGCAAAGGACAACGGAAAAAATTACGGGGTTTTGAACAACAGTGAACCTTATGTAAAGCTGGACGAGGATGCTTATATCATTATGCCAAAAGGAGCACAGTTTTCCGATGTATCCTATAAAAAGACAGAATCTGCAAAAGGAAAAAAGAAAGTTGCAAGGCTTGCATACACATATGCCGGTCATGAGGTCGGCAGTGTGGATATAGTAAAAACCGGAGCAAAGGTAAAAGATAATTATTACGTCAATACCGATAGCGGGCAGAAGAAAAATGAACGTGTCATACGGATCGATCCTGCATGGCTCATTGTTGCGGGAGTGGTTATTGTCGCAGCAGTGGTTCTGTTGTTTCTGGCAAAACGGGCATATGATAATTTTTATGTGATCCGTCATCAGAGAAAAACGAAAAAAAATGATAAAATGCGTTTTCGTGAGAAGAAACGAAAGAAATACAATCGCAGGAAGGACAGGTTTTTTTAAATCGTTCAAATAAAGCGAAAATGCTTGCGTATTTGCCGCAAACAGGTATAATTACAATTGATGAATTTCATTTTAATAATGAAATTGGAGGTTACCATGTCACAATCTGTTACGATAAAAAGTAATAAATACGGAATTAATCTTGTCTTAGACCCGGAGATTGGGTTTGATGAGTTATTGAAGGATGTTGTCGAAAAGTTCAAAGCATCCAGTACATTTTTTAAAAATGCAAAACTGGCATTGTCCTTTGAAGGAAGAAAACTTTCGGAAGAGGAAGAACAGCAGATCATCTCAGCAATTGAAAGCAACACATCGATTGAAATCCTGTGTATCGTTGAAAATGGAACAAGACAGGAAGCTGTCATGAAAGAACAGGTCGAGGCGTTTTACGATGCCGTACAGCAGCAGTATGAGAATGCCGCAGCAGGAAACGGGCCGGAGCAGTTTTATCGTGGCACTTTAAGGTCGGGACAGGTGATTTCGAGTGAATCGAGTGTCACGATCATTGGCGATGTCAATCCGGGAGCCAAAATTATTTCCCAGGGAAACATTGTGATTCTTGGGGCATTAAAAGGTAACGCACAGGCAGGATGTATGGGGGATCGTAACTGTTTTATTTTTGCGCTGGATATGCAGCCGATTCAGATTCAGATTGGGGATCTGATCGCAAAGAGTCCGGACAAGCCGGAACCGAAACGCCGTACACTCCGTCGGTCAAAGACACCGGAAGTGGAAGCACAGATCGCCATTGCAAGAGATGGAAATATCTATATTGAGCCAATCACCAAAAATATATTAAATAACATTTAGGGACGTAGGAGGAATAAGTTTCATGAGCGAAGTAATCGTTATCACATCAGGAAAGGGTGGTGTAGGTAAGACCACAACCACAGCAAACATTGGTACAGGTCTTGCACAGTTAAACAAGAAAGTTGTAATGATTGATACCGATATCGGACTGCGTAACCTGGATGTGGTTATGGGTCTGGAAAATCGTATTGTATATAATCTGGTAGATGTTATAGAAGGAAAGTGCCGTATCCGTCAGGCTTTGATCAAGGATAAGAGATATCCGGAATTATGCCTGCTTCCTTCCGCACAGACCAGAGATAAGGATGCTGTCACACCGGAGCAGATGGTTGCGCTGATCAATGAGCTTCGCGAAGAGTTTGATTATATTTTATTGGACTGCCCGGCCGGTATCGAGCAGGGATTTAAGAATGCGGTAGCAGGTGCGGACCGTGCACTGGTTGTTACGACACCGGAAGTATCTGCGATCCGTGATGCGGATCGTATCGTAGGACTCCTTGAGGCAAACGAGATGAAACGGATCGATCTGATTGTAAACCGTCTGCGTGTGGATATGGTAAAACGCGGTGAGATGATGACGGTAGATGATGTAACCGATATTCTGGCAGTAAATCTTCTCGGTGCCGTACCGGATGATGAGCAGATTGTTATTTCCACAAACCGTGGTGAGCCACTGGTTGGAACCAACTGTCTGGCAGGAAAGGCATATTCCAATATCTGCCACCGTATTATGGGAGAAGAAGTTCCGTTCCTGAATCTGAATGAGAAGCAGGGAGTACTTGAGAAGCTGAAGGACATTTTTAAGAAGAATTAGAGGGGGTACTTATTGTGGGAATAATGGATTTATTTAAGAAGAAGACTTCCGGCAACGTTGCAAAGGACCGCCTGAAGCTGGTGCTGGTTTCTGACCGTGCCAACTGTTCTTCCGAGATGATGGAGATGATGAAGAATGACATTATTGAAGTGATCTCACGTTACATGGATAT
>ENA-ORIC01002553-ORIC01002553.1-human-gut-metagenome-genome-assembly--contig:-NODE-2553-length-14381-cov-2.507900_pt1 | contig 14381 bp, 8 predicted proteins | sample MGYA00243023_ERZ508732 | MGnify/ENA primary metagenome ERZ508732 (study PRJEB26277, sample SAMN04329767) | human gut metagenome | biome: human-associated habitat | host: Homo sapiens | place: USA...
TTCTTTCTAGTCCTTCGACTTTCTCTAATTCTCTTAATAATTCAGCAAATGACATTGGTTCTTCTAATGTCTTTCCATAAGAATTTACATTCTGTCCAAGAAGCATCACTTCTTTGACACCTTCTGATACGACCTGCTTTACTTCTTTGATGATATCTTCCGGCTTACGGCTTCTTTCTCTTCCTCTTACATATGGCACGATACAGTAACTGCAGAAGTTATTGCATCCATACATAATATTAACTCCACATTTGAATGAGAATTTACGGTCACTTGGAAGATCTTCCACGATCTGGTCTGTATCTTTCCAGATATCAACGATCATTCCCTTGGAGTCTACTCTTGCTTTTAATAATTCTGCTAATTTAAAGATATTGTGTGTTCCAAAGATGATATCTACAAATTTGTAGCTTGAACGAATCTTCTCGATCACATGCTCTTCCTGCATCATACATCCACATAACCCGATCATCATCTGTGGATTTCTCTCTTTCATCTTCTTAACCTGCCCCAAATGTCCATATAACTTTGTATTGGCATTCTCACGAACTGTACATGTATTAAAGATCAGGAAGTCTGCTTCTTCTGTTTCAACTTCTTCATATCCGATCGTTTCTAAGATTCCTAATAACTTTTCAGAATCCTTCTCATTCATCTGACAGCCAAATGTGGTTACATGGCATGTGAGCTTTCTTCCCAATTCTTCAGACTTTTTCTGAACCCATTTTTTCATTTCTTCCATATATTCATACTGTCTTGACGACTCGTTCTTTAACTGTTCCATTCTATTATTTCTCCTACTTTATATAATTCATCTCTATTTTTACAGTATCTTTGATTATAACAAATTTGAATGGGTCATGCAATGTATATGAGAAAAACGAAACAACAGAATAAGGGAGCCAGACCAGATTGTTTAGACCTTTTAAAATCTATCGTTTGTTTAAATCTTTAATAAAAATCCACCAATAATTTACACTATCAAACTAAAATTTTTCTTGTCACATTGCTTCGTTTAAAGTAAAATATAAGTAATATTTATGTTAAGTTATTGTTAAGAAGGAGAACTGTCGTATGAACTATACTATCATACTTGCTCTGATGGGAGGCCTTGGCCTCTTTCTTTATGGGATGAAACTGATGAGCGATGGACTTGAGAAAGCTGCCGGTGCGAAGCTTCGCCGGATTCTTGAAATATTTACTACAAACCGTTTAACGGGTATGTTAGTCGGAATCTTTTTTACCGCTGTTATTCAGTCCTCTAGTGCTGCTACTGTTATGGTAGTCAGCTTTGTAAATGCAGGGCTTATGAACCTGTCTCAGGCTGCTGGAGTTATCCTTGGTGCTAACATTGGTACTACTGTTACTTCCCAGCTTGTTTCTTTTAACCTTTCTGAGATTGCCCCTGTCTTTTTAATGGCGGGTGTTATTATGGTATTATTTATAAATAATCCTACCGTTCAGAAAGTGGGAGAAGTTATTCTTGGATTTGGTGTTTTATTTATGGGATTAACTTCCATGTCAAGTGCTATGTCTGTGTTAAGGGATTCACCTTTGATCACATCTTACCTTCAGACGCTGGATAACCATTTCCTTGGTGTTTTATTTGGATTTATCATGACTGCGATCTTACAGAGTTCTTCTGTTACTGTAAGTATCGTTCTTTTGATGGCATCTCAGGGATTATTACATCTTCCAATCTGCTTCTTTATTATTCTTGGATGTAATATGGGATCTTGTGTGTCCGCATTGCTTGCCAGCTTAAGTGGTAACAAAGGTGCAAAACGTGCTGCGATGATTCATTTCTTATTTAATATATTTGGAAGTATCATCATCTTTACAGGACTTAGCTTTGCACTTACTCCTATCACAAACTTTTTCTTAAGTATTTCCGGTGGAAATCTTGGACGAAGTGTTGCAAATGCTCATACAACATTTAAGATCATTGAAGTGTTATTTATGTTCCCATGTACACCTTTAGTTGTTGCATTAACAGAGAAGATCATCCGTGGAAAAGATGAAAAAGTCCACCATAATGAACTGCAGTATATTACAGAGATTTCCTTAAAATCTCCTGCAACAATGATCCCTCAGGCGAAGAATGAGTTAAGACGTATGGCTAATATGGCACAGGAGAATTTAGACCATGCCATCCACGGATTTCTAAATCAATCCGATGAATTTGTTGATAAAATCTATCATCGCGAGGAAGATATCAATAATGTCAGTCATGCGATCACTGATTATCTGGTAAAGTCCAACCAGCTATCACTGCCTTTAGCCGATCAGAAGATCTTGGGTTCCATGTTTTATGTTGTTAATGATATCGAACGTATCGGTGATCACGCAGAAAATTTTGCTGATTTTACAAAAACAGAGATCAAACATAACACTGGACTTACTGGAGATGCAAAAGAAGAAATCAAAAAGATGTACACTGCTGTTTCCAAACTGTTAAAACTTTCCCTGGAATGTTTCATGGAACAAGATGGTGTCAACAAACCTGAAGAAAAGCTTGCTGAGATTGCAATTCTGGAAGCTTCGATTGACAAAATGGAACGCAGATATCAAAAACACCATATCAAACGTCTTGCCAAAGGCGAATGTGAGCCAAGAGCTGGTTTATTGTTCTCCGATATGCTTTCTGAATTAGAGCGTATTGCTGATCATAGTGTGAATATTGCTTATTCCATGAGTGATGAAGATGAAGATGAAATGCTTGCTGCTGAGAATGAAGCCCTCGCTACTAAGAATTAAATTTGAGTTGAACCTAGAATATAATAAAAGGATCTGCAAACCCTTTTGATACTTTATGTATCTTTGATCTGCAGATCCTTTTTCTTTTTTTCTTTTATAACTCTATCACTTTATAATCTATAGGTGCTACATTTGTCTTGATCACAGCGTTGCTCAAGTTCTTTAACAGCGCCTGTAATGCATTCTCATTTACACCTTCTTTGACCTTGTTGAGATCTAGATTGATCTCTTCTTTTTTCATCGTCGGATTGACGAGAAGTAATATTGCTTTGTTCTCACTTGCTTCTCCAAAAACATCTTTTTTCTCGCTGATAAATCTTAAGATCGCAAGGACATTTTCAGTCGGTGCCATGTATAATGCATATCCTGTCTGTAAGACTTTTTCCCGGTTTCTAAGGCTAGTCAGTCTCAAAACTTCCTGATAGGTTTCTTTGTCATTTTCAAAAAATGCTCCTCGGTTAAATGGGTCCATCAGTCCATGCATTCCATATTCGTCTCCATAATAAATGCATGGCATTCCTGGAACAAAGAACTGAACTGCCATTGCAAGTCTTGTGAGTGCTTTTCCTTTCTGATCCATCTTTGATGTTATGACATATTCTGCCTGCTGCTCTCTCGATGGCAGATTCTCATTCATTCCGGTTGCAAGTGTTGTCCGAATTCTTGGAATATCATGAGAAGATAACAGGTTCATCAGTGCATAATACAATGGTTTTGGATAATTACACTGTTGGGATATCAAAAATGTCTTCATATCTTTGGCACTTTGATTGCCGAGTAAATAATCTGTAACGTTGACTTTCAGCGGATAGTTCATTGCGCTGTCTAAGCCTTTTCCCAAAGCATATTTACGTTTCGTTCCGTAACTTTCTTTGGTTGTGACATCTTCCCATACCTCACCGATCAGTGCATAATTCTTGAATTTCTTCTTTAATTCGCTTCGCAATCTAAAGATAAATTCATCCGGAAGTTCGTCTGCAACATCCAGACGGAATCCTGATGCTCCAAGTTTTAACCAATGCTTGATCACCGAATCTTCTCCTGCGATAATGTAATCAACAAACTTTTCATTTAATTCATTGACTTCCGGCAGTGTTTCAAACCCCCACCAGCTCTTATAAGTTCCATCTTCGTTAAAGTCATACCAATCATAGTACTTTGACTCTTCCCCTTGATATGCCCCTGGTTCTTCGTAATTTCCCTTTTTGTTAAAATAGACACTATCATCCCCAGTGTGGGAATATACTCCATCCAAGATCACATGAATCCTGCGTTCTTTGGCAAGCTGGCATAGCCGCTTAAAATCTTCGTTATTTCCAAGGAATGGATCGACTTTCTTATAATCTGATGTATTATAGCGGTGGTTTGATGCTGCTTCTCCGATCGGATTCAGATAAATACAACTGATCCCCAATCGTTTCAGATCATCAAGTTTGGATATGATTCCCTCAATATCTCCACCAAAATAATCACATGGATCATAAAATTCTTTTCCTGGAAGTGGTCCAAATACTGGCTGTTCTTCCCAGTCATCATGCAGATAGACCGTTCTTCCCATACTTTCATGATATGCTTTCCCGCGTTTCATATTTTCTTTGTTTCCCTGGCAGAAACGATCTGGGAAAATCTGATACATGATTCCTTTTGACATCCACCTTGGGGTATCAAAATCTTCTTTATATACGGTGATCTGAAAACTATCCGGGTTGTCATCAACGATCATTCCTTCTCCTTGTGTCTTCCCATGTCTGGCTCCATAAAAATAACATTTCCCATGTTCCCAGATTCTGAAATAATACCAGACAACACCTGCTTCACTGGTCATCTTTATGTGTTCTTCCATGCAGTCTTTTTTTCGTTTCATCTCATACTCCCGGTGAAAACTTTCAGAATACATGATGATCTCTGCCTTATTGACTTCCTGCCCTACATCATACAGGCGGATCATCATCTCGCTTCCACATGTGACTGCACCTACGGGAGTTCTGTATTTTTCTACTGACGCGTTATGAATCATAATTTAATCTCATCTTTTTTGTAACTCTTATTTTACTGGTTTCAGATTCCAGATTTTTTCATTATATTGTTCAATCGTTCGGTCTGATGAAAAATATCCGGATTTTGCTGTATTAACAACTGCTTTTTTGATCCATTCATCCTTATGATCGACATACAAACGATATACTTTTTCATATGTTTCGATATAAGACGGAAAATCTGCAAGTATGTAATATGGATCTGCCTCTCCATATTCCCCAAATAAAAGATTCTGGTAAATCTCTGAATATTTTCTGTTTCCGTATCGTAACAGATTTCCTTCGATCAGACAATTACATACATCACGGATTCCTGGATGATTCTCGAAAATAATCCCTGGATTGTATGTATGGTACATTTTTTTATTGTAATTACCCTCAGCGCTGTCTCCGAAAATAAAGATATTCTCCTGACCTACACGCTCTGCGATCTCTATATTGGCTCCATCCATAGTGCCGATCGTCAATGCACCATTCATCATAAATTTCATATTTCCCGTTCCAGATGCTTCCATTCCTGCGGTAGAAATCTGCTCACTGATATCTGCTGCCGGAATCAGTATCTCCGCAACCGATACACAATAATTTTCTACGAAAACCACCTGAATCTTTCCGTCCATATCTGGATCTTTATTCACCATTTCCTGAATGGAATGGATCAGCCTTATGATCTCTTTTGCCCTGGCATATCCCGGTGCTGCTTTCGCCGCAAAAATAAATGTGATCGGTGTTGTAATACATGTTGGATCTTTTTTGATCTTCTGATATATATAAATAATATGCAGACATTTTAACAGCTGTCGTTTATATTCATGCAAACGTTTACAATGAACATCAAAAATAGATTCTGGGTTCACTTCGATCCCTTGCTTTTCTTTGATATACTTTGCAAAACGGATCTTATTATTTCGTTTGACTTTCTCATATTTTTTACAGAATTCTTGGTCATCTTTATATGGAAGGATCTGTTCAAACAGGCGGTAATCTTTTAAAATATCCCCTTTCACATACTCTCTTATCAGATGATATAGTCCCTGATTGGCCAGTGCTAACCAGCGTCTGTGTGTGATCCCATTTGTGATCGCAAGATATTTTTGTGGAAAGATCTGATAAGATCCTTTAAAAATCCTCGTTTTTAAAATATCCGCGTGAAGATTTGAAACACCATTGATCCTGCGGCAAAGAGCTACGCATAGGTTTGCCATGCGGATCTCATTGTTTCCGATCACTGCCATCTGTGCGATCTTTTCTTCTTCCTTGCTGTAATATACGGAAAGTTTCTGACAGTATTTCTCATTGATCGCACAAATGATCTGATAGATTCTTGGAAGCAGTAAACGAAACATATTCTCATCCCAACATTCCATTGCTTCTGTCATGATCGTATGATTCGTATAATGAAATATCTTCTTGACCATACCATATGCCTCATCCCATCCAAAATCTTCTTCATCCATCAAGATCCTCATAAGTTCTGGCATCGCCAATGCCGGATGTGTCTCATTGATCTGAATGACAACATGTTCTGGCAAGGAGTTCAGATCATCAAATACTGCTTTATGCCTCTTAATCATCGACTGCATCGTTGCAGATGCCAGAAAATAAAACTGTTTTAAACGCAGCATTTTACCCTGCATATGATCATCTGACGGATATAAGACTTTCGAGATTGCTTCTGCAAATGTCTGGTCTGCCATCGCTTTATCATAGATTCCTTCATTAAACGAATGAAAATCGAACCGCCGCTTGCTTCTAGCACTCCACAGACGAAGAGTTGCTGGTGTCTTAGTCTTGTATCCAATGATCGGTACATCATATGGGACTGCAATGACGGTATTATAATCTTTATGTTCAATCTTTAATCCATTCTCTGTCCAGTTTTCCTGAATCGTTCCATTAAAATGTACTTCCACACTTAATTCCGGGCGCTCGATCTCCCAAACATTTCCATCTCTTAACCAGTCATCTTCCATCTCAATCTGCGTTCCATCTACAATTTTCTGACGAAACATTCCATATTCATATCGGATCCCGCATCCGAGTACTGGAAGTTCCATCGTAGAAAGTGAATCCAAAAAACATGCTGCCAGTCGTCCTAGTCCTCCGTTTCCAAGTCCTGCATCATTTTCTTCATCCGTGATCTTATCAAAATCAAGTCCCATCTCCCAGAATGCTTCCCGATATGCCTCATATAATCCTTGATTGATCAGATTATTAGAAAATGCCCTTCCCATCAAAAATTCGGCTGACATATAGTAAAGTTTCTTAACTCCTTGCTCTTGTATCCTTTTTCTGCTGTCTGCCCAGGATATCATGATATCATCCCTGATACACTCCGCTGCTGCCTTATAGATCTCATCATTTGTTGCCTCACTGATCGTTCTTCCAAGTGCATGAATTAATTTATTCTCGATCCGTTGTCCGATCTTATTGCTGTCCATATAGTCCATTGTAATCTAAGCCTCCTTTCTAGTCTTTATCTTTGACCTGTAAATTTATCTCATTTTTTGTCTTTATGAAGAATGGGCATCTTAAAATAAGATGCCCATTCTTCTTTTGAATTTATAATACACTATTATACATATCAAGATAAATCTTTGCAGATTTTGCAAAACTGTTATCGGATTCCATAGCTCTTCTGATCAGTCCATGTTTTCTCTTTGGACTCTGCAGAGTCTGTAATGCATAACGGATTGCTCCAAGCATCTCATGTGCATTGTAGTTTGCAAATGAGAATCCATTTCCTGTATCTTCGTATTCATTGTAGCTTTGTACCGTATCACGCAGTCCACCTGTCTCACGTACGATTGGAAGTGTTCCATATCGAAGTGCGATCATCTGTGAAATTCCACATGGTTCAAATTTGGATGGCATTAAGAAGAGATCACTTCCTGCATAAATCTGGTGTGCAACTGCATTATCATATGCGATATATGAGCATACTCTTCCTTTGTATTTTTCTTCCATGTAACGGAAAAATTCCTCATATTCATAATCACCCGTTCCGAGAATGACAAATGCGACATTCTCTGTACACATGATCTCATCCAACATGTATTTCACAAGATCCAGACCTTTCTGCTCTGTTAATCTTGTAACCATACCGATGATCGGAACTCCTGGTGTGATCGATAATCCAAGAGCCTTGATCAGTTCCTGTTTATCTTTCTTCTTTCCAGAAAGATCATCTTTGTTAAAATGATATGGAATCAATGGATCTGTCTCTGGATTAAATTCTTCCTGATTCATTCCATTTAAGATTCCCCATGTATCTCCTGCTCTCGCATTTAAGATACCTTCCTGACGGTATGCAAATGCTGGATCACGAATCTCCTGTGCATAAGTTGGACTTACTGTGCTTAAACGATCTGCAAACACAAGTGCTGCTTTCATGAAACTTGCACATTCATAGTTATGCATAAATTCTGGTGTGTCATACTTTGGATCGATTCCTAACCAATGTTCAAACTGATCGAAACCAAATTCTCCTTGATACATCATATTATGGATCGTAAAGATCGTCTTTGCATGTCCAATATCCCAATGTCCGTACTGTGTGCGGAGTAAGATAGGGATCAGACCTGTCTGCCAGTCATTGCAATGGATGACGTCTGGAATAAATCCAATACGGCTTGCTGCTTCGATCACGGCACGGCAGAAGAAAGCATACTGCTCTCCTTCTGCAAGTCCACCACGATATACCGCATCACCAAAAAATCCTTCATTATCGATCAGATAATATGTAACTTCATTATAAACCAGTTCTTCTACACCTACATATGTTTCCCCACCACTAAAATTGATGTTGAAATCTGCCAGATGTCTTGTCTGTGCGCCATATTTCCCTTTCATCTGACTATGAAACGGCATGATCACACGGGCATCCGCACCGATCTGATTCAATTCCTTTGGAAGGGTTCCCATAACATCCGCTAGCCCTCCAAGCTTCACAAATGGTGCACACTCTGCCCCTGCAAGCAGCACTTTCAGTGAATTGTTATTACTCATTAACACTTGCTCCTTTCGGAATAAATACTGGATGGTTTGATGATCCTGACAAGTGTGCATTTGAATAAACTTTTACGTGACGGTCTAAAATTGTATGGTTGATCTCTGCCTGTGGTGCGATAAATCCTTCTGCCATAACAACAGAATTCTTGATCACAGCTCCCTCTGCGATCTGTGATCCACGGAAGATGACAGAGTTTTCAACTTCACCATCAATCTCACATCCACTACTGATCAGGCTGTTGCTGACTTTCGCATTTGGTCCATATTTTGCTGGTGCTCCATCGGCAGATTTTGTGTAAATTCTTCTATTACCCAAGAATAATTCTTTGTAAACATCTGGTTTTAACATATCCATATTTACATTGTAATATGCTTCTAAAGATGTAATACATCCTACATATCCTTTATATTCATATCCCTGAATTACAAGACGATCGAAGTTTGGAACGATAACATCAAAGAAAAAGTGTTTCTTATTATGTGCGATCGCTGTCTCAATAAAATCGATCAATAATGTTGTCTTCATGATATAAGCATCCATGCTCTTCTTATTTGAACGATGTTTTCCTTCAGAATAGCACATATCAAGAACTTTATCGTCTTCATCTGTTTTTAAATAAACACCATCATAATCGCAGTTTGTTGAATCATCACTGTTATCAAAATACATCAGTGTGATATCTGCTCCAGATTTGATATGTTTATCTAACATATCCTGAAAATCTGCATTACAGATCACATAAGAACGTCCTAATAATACATATTTTTCTTTTGCTTTCTTTAAAAATCCAAGTGTTCCACGAAGTCCATCCATAACACTTGCGTATTCTCCGGATGGAGATGCATCATTAATATATGGTGGGAAGATATATAATCCTCCACGTTTTTTGTTTAATCCCCAGTCTTTTCCTGAATTCACATGGCTCAACAGTGAATCGTAATTTCTTCTTGTTAATAATCCTACATTCTTAATCCCTGCATTTACCATGTTACTTAACATAAAGTCAACTGTACGATAACGTCCACCAACCGGAAGTGCTGATAAACTTCTGGAGCGTACAAGGTCTTTTAATTTTCTATTTTCTTCTCCTGCATTGATAATACCTAACATCTGTTTATCCATATCTTCAATCCTCCTAGTGTAAGATGGTATCTGGGTAGATCATTGCTCCGTCTTCAACAGTCGCATTCTCTAATGCAACACAATGATATCCGATTACAGTTACATTATTTCCTTCTCCAACCTTGCATCCCTGCTCGATGACTACTTCTTCATCGATCAGTGCTTTGTCGATCTGACAGTCTGTTCTTACAACAGTATCTTTCATGATCACACTGTTCTTAACTACACTGCCTTTTCCGATCTTAACACCAGAATGGATGACACAGTTCTCTACTTCACCTTCAATAACACATCCATCGGCAAGAATAGAATTCTTAACAGATGCACCTGGTGCTATATAATGAGGAGGTAATGAGAAGTTTCTTGTGTAGATTCTCATCTTATCATCATTTAAGTCAATCTGAGGATTTTCATCCAGAAGTTCCATATTAGCTTCCCATAAACTGTCGATCGTTCCTACATCTCTCCAGTATCCATCAAATGAGTAAGCATACATCTTTCTTCCATCTTCTAACATTCTTGGAATAATGTTCTTACCAAAATCGTGTTCTGACTCTGGATCATTTCCATCATCGATCAGATACTGACGGATCAGTTTCCATTTAAAGATATAGATACCCATAGAAGCTTTTGTACTCTTTGGTTCTGCTGGTTTTTCTTCGAATTCATAAATACGTTCATCTTCATCTGTATTCATGATTCCAAAACGTTTTGCTTCTTCATAAGTTACATTCAGAACTGAGATCGTACAATCTGCACCTTTCTCTTTATGATACTGAAGCATCTTGTCATAATCCATGGTACAGATCTGGTCACCAGATAATACAATGATATGATCTGGATCAAAATTATCAATGAAATTGATGTTCTGATAAATCGCATCTGCCGTTCCACGGTACCAGTTACCTGTTTCTCCCTTCATATATGGAGGTAAAACATAAGCACCTCCGTTTAAGCTGTCAAGATCCCAGAATCCTCCAGTACCAATATATGCATTTAACTCCAGTGGTTCATACTGTGTTAAAACTCCGACTGTGTCAATTCCTGAGTTTGTACAGTTTGACAGTGGGAAGTCAATGATCTTATATTTTCCACCATAGGATACGGCTGGTTTTGCTTTCTTCTGAGTTAATGCGAACAATCTGCTTCCTTGTCCCCCTGCAAGCAGCATCGCAACGATTTCTTTTTTGTTAATCATAGCTCTTTGTCCTCCTTTATTTTACACCTTGATTTTTATTCTTATTAGTTCTTCTTGTCTTTCTTGCTTTCTTTTTTGGCTGCTCCTTTTCTTTTGTTACAGTTTTGGTTGTTTCTTTTGTATCTTCCTTCTTTGAAGTCTCACTCTTTGGTGCAGGTTTCTTCTCCTGCACTGCTTTCTTGATAGGTTCTGCCTTCTTTGTCTCTTCTACAACTTCTTTTGTTACTTTCTTAGCTGTCTCAGTTTTTTTCGCAGTCGTCTTTCGTGGTTTTTTCTCCACTTCCTCGATCTTATAATATACAACGCTTAGTGGTTTTAAGGAAATCTGTGCACACTGCTGATATGTTGCCTTTCCTTCTGATGGTACTTTCACACGTTTTGTTGAAACTTTTGTTTCTGAAACATCACCATCTCCACCAAAATCAAGCTCACTGCTGTCTAAGATCTTCGTAAGTTTTGATTTCTTTGGCAATGGAATCAGATACTTATCCCATTCCATCGGTGTAAAATTGCAGACACAAAGGATCTGTTCCTGTTTTCTTCCTCTGCCTCTCTTACTCTTTCGTATAAATGCTACAACACTATGATCTGCATCACGCTGTAAACACCATTCAAATCCTGCTGGATCCTGATCTAATTCATAAAACGCTGGATGAGCTTTATAAATTTCATTTAATTTTGCTACATATTCATGGAAAGAATCATGCATCTCATACTGATCGATCAAGAACCAATCAAGCTGTTCTTTGTCTCTCCATTCTACAAATTGGGCGAATTCTCCACCCATAAATAATAATTTCTTTCCTGGATGTGCCATGGTAAATCCATATAATGTTCGCAGTGAAGCAAACTTCTCATCATATGCACCATACATCTTATTGATCATAGAACCTTTGCCATGAACAACCTCATCATGTGAATATGGAAGAATGTAATTCTCACTGTAAGCATAGTCCATAGAGAAAATGATCGCTCCATGATTATCCTTACGATACAATGGATCAAGTTCCATATAGTAAAGAGTATCATGCATATATCCCATATTCCACTTGTAAACAAATCCAAGTCCTTCCGGATCATCAACATCACTCGTTACCTTTGGATATGCTGTTGATTCTTCTGCGATCGTCAAGAATCCCTCATGTGTTGTACGAAGTGCTTCGTTTAGATTACGAAGGAAATCAACTGCTTCATAGTTGATATTGGTTCCATCTTCATTCGGCACATATTCTCCTTCCTGTTTCCCAAAGTCAAGATATAGCATTGCAGATACAGCATCAATACGAATTCCATCGATATGATAAACATCTGCAAAGAACATCGCACTTGAGATCAAGAAGCTCTGTACTTCTGGTTTCCCATAGTTAAATAATAAAGTTCCCCAGTCAGGCTGGCTTCCCTTCCTTGGATCTTCGTGATCATAAATATGTGTTCCATCAAACATTGCCAGTCCATGCTCGTCTCTTGGAAAATGTGCTGGAACCCAATCAAGGATGACACTGATCCCTGCTTTATGTAACTCATTGATCATATAATTGAAATCTTCTGGTGTTCCATATCTTGATGTTACGCCGTAATATCCTGTTACCTGATATCCCCAAGAAAGATCATATGGATATTCTGTGATCGGCATCAGTTCAACATGTGTATATCCCATCTCTCCAAGATAAGGGATCAGCATGTCCGCAATCTCACGATAATTATAAAATTCTCTCTCTTCTTCCTGCGGCATTCTCCATGTTCCAAGATGCAGCTCATAGATAGACATTGGCTGATCTAATGCCTGGCGTTTCTTTCTCTGATTGATAAAACGTTTATCAGACCATTTAAAATCATCGAAATCCCAGACTTTCGAAGCTGTATCTGGTCTGCATTCTGCATAAAATGCAAATGGATCACTCTTATATCTGCAGATTCCATCATAGCCTTCTACATGATATTTATACAGATCACCTTTCTTCAGTCCTTCAATCTCGATCGTATAGATCCCGTCTTTGTCACCTTTCATCGGATGCGCAAGAGGATTCCAGAAATTGAAATCACCTACGACACTGACTGACTTTGCATTTGGAGCCCAAACAGTAAATCTGTGAGTCTTTGTCTTCTTCTGATAATGGCATCCAAATGTCAGGTATGCCTGCCTTGCCTTTCCCGTCTGAAACAAATACAAATCCTCACGATTGATAGTTTCATTCATAGTATAACTCCTCCTTAAAACTTCAAAACAAAGAATTCTTGTGATCGAATCCCACACTTACAGAAAATCTTATCTTATAAGACTTCTTTGTGAAACTAAAAAGTCTAATAAAATAAAAAAGCGTAAACAACCACGAACAATCTTCTTGCAAATGGCTTATTTACGCTTTTATAGTCATATCTTTAATTTCTATAGGTATAATAAAAATGTGACACGTTGTCATCTTACAAGATATTTTCATATTCAAAGAACAATGTACTGTAAATATCTTTCGTTTCTTGTCCACTTTCTGGTCATTTATCCGCTGTTCAAAAAGTGTTTGTTTCACTAACTTTATTATACCAAATCTTTTCATATATTTCAACAAATTGTACAATATTTAATGCACTATTTATATCCATATTGTGAAATTCATCCAAGCAATTTAATATACAGATGTAGAATTTCTCATTTTAGGATCATATCCTGCTTTTTTCAAGGATTTAATGATCTTATTTTTATGTTCTGTACCGAATGCTTCCATTGTGATCGTAAGTTCTACCGCACTATTTCTGTTGATACTTACGAACTGGTTATGCTCTAGTTTGATAATATTTCCCTGTGCATCTGCGATCACATCAGAAACTTTATTTAACTCTCCTGGTTTGTCTGGAAGGAATACAGATACCGTAAAGATTCGATCTCTCATGATCAATCCATGCTGTACTAAAGATGCGATCGTAATGACATCCATATTTCCACCACTGATGATAGAAACTACTTTCTTATTCTTAACATCCAGATGTTTTAATGCTGCAATTGTTAGTAATCCAGAGTTTTCTGCTAACATCTTGTGATTTTCTAACAAGTCTAAGAAACATGGGATCAGTTCTTCATCTTCTACTGTGATGATATCATCAAGGTTTTCCTGAATATATGGAAAAATGATCTTTCCTGGTGTCTGTACTGCTGTACCATCTGCGATCGTGCTGACATGATCACATGACACTACTTTTCCTGCTTCTAATGAAGCTTTCATACATGCTGCTCCTGCTGGTTCTACACCGATCACTTTAATCT
>ENA-ORIC01002565-ORIC01002565.1-human-gut-metagenome-genome-assembly--contig:-NODE-2565-length-14285-cov-4.345580_pt1 | contig 14285 bp, 14 predicted proteins | sample MGYA00243023_ERZ508732 | MGnify/ENA primary metagenome ERZ508732 (study PRJEB26277, sample SAMN04329767) | human gut metagenome | biome: human-associated habitat | host: Homo sapiens | place: USA...
TATACCCTTTTTGAATCGTCTGCATTATTTTCACCTTTCCACACATTTGGGTTGACTTTTAATAGTTAGTCTTTCTGGATATGATCGCACCCTCCGTGGTGCAGTTTAATCCCGACCACTTCATCTGCGGCAACACCTTCCGCTGCGTGTGGGCTCTGCGGGAATATCCTACCCAGACCGACGAGCAGGCTCTGCTGCGGCATCTGGGCGAGAAGGACGGCATCACCCTGCGTATCTATACCCGGCAGCTCACACCTGCCGAGGAAAAGCGCATCATCCAGAATGCCGCCAACAAAAACCGCATGGGCAGCTCCAACACAAATGACCTGCAGCAGACGATCACGGCGGAAAGCAATCTGCAGGACATGATCTCCATGGAGGGCAGCCGCCACCGCAACAAGGAGCCGTTGTTCCATTGTGCCGTTTACATTGAGCTGACCGCTTCGGATCATAACACGCTCAAGCTGCTCCAGACCGATGTGCTGACGGAGCTGGTGCGCAGCAAGCTCAATGTGGACAGGCTCCTGCTCCGCCAGCAGCAGGGCTTCTGCTGCGCCAGCCCTGTGGGATACAATGCCTTCGGAGCGCAGTTCGAGCGTGTCCTGCCGGCAAGCTCTGTAGCAAATCTCTACCCCTTCAATTACAGCGGCAAAACGGACGCAAAGGGCTTCTATGTTGGACGGGACAAGTACGGCAGCAACATCCTCGTGGACTTCGACCAGCGCGACGAGGACAAGACCTCCGCCAATATCCTTATCCTCGGCAATTCCGGTCAGGGCAAATCCTACCTCATGAAGCTGCTCATCCTGAACCTGTTGGAGTCCGGCAAATCCATTATCACGCTGGATGCCGAGCATGAGCAGAGAGAGATGTGCGAGGCTGTGGGTGGCTGCTTTGCCGACCTTATGGCCGGTAAGTACATCATCAATGTGCTGGAGCCGAAATGCTGGGATGACGGCGGCGACCCGGACGATACAGCCGCCCCGGAAGCCTTCCGAAAAAGCACCCTGCTGGCACAGCACATTTCCTTCCTCAAGGACTTCTTTCGAGCTTACAAAGACTTCAGCGACGCTCATATCGACACCATTGAGATCATGCTCTCCAAGCTGTATGGGAAATGGGGCATCACAGAGCGGACCAATTTCCGCCGTATGCGCTCGGAGGACTATCCGATTCTCTCTGATCTCTATGACCTGATCGAGGCGGAGTACAAAAGCTATGACATGGCCGCCCACCAGCTCTACACTGAGCAGATCCTGCGTGAGGTGCTGCTGGGGCTGCACTCCATGTGCAAGGGCGCGGACGCGCAGTTTTTCAACGGCCACACCAACATCACCTCCAGCCGTTTCCTCGTGTTCGGTGTCAAAGGACTGTTGGGCGCGGCGAAAAATGTCCGCAACGCCATGCTGTTCAATATTCTGTCGTTCCTGTCGGACAAGCTGCTGACCGAGGGCAATACCGTGGCGGCACTGGACGAACTGTATATCTGGTTATCCAATCCCACGGCCATTGAGTACATCCGAAACTGCCTCAAGCGTGTTCGCAAAAAGGAATCCGCCATGCTGCTGGCTTCGCAGAATCTGGAGGACTTCGACCAGGAGGGTATCCGTGAGATGACAAAGCCGCTATTCAGCATCCCGCCTCACCAGTTTCTGTTCAACGCTGGGTCCATCGACAAGCGCAGCTATATGGAGATGCTCCAGCTGGATGAGGCGGAATACAATCTCATCAAGTTCCCCCAGCGCGGCATCTGCCTGTACAAGTGCGGCAACGAGCGATATCTGCTGAAAGTCCACGCTCCCGCCTACAAGGAAAAGCTGTTTGGCACAGCGGGTGGCCGCTGATGACAATAACCGCGGGTATGATCGCCAAAGCCGCGGCGACAACCCTTTCCAACGAGAAGCTTCGCAAAGGGATTGGCTGGGGGCTGGTCGCTGTTCTCTCGCCCGTCATCCTCCTGATCGCCGCGCTGTGCTCCATCGGCACAGGCGGTGCGGATCACAACAACCATGCGGTAGCCGCAGCCTTCTATGGGACGAGCTATTCGACCGAGGTGCCTATGGCATTCCGCTCTCACATTGAGGAGATGCGCTCCGCGTTTTCTCTTCTGGATTCGGCGGTCGCCTCCGTCAATGTGCGGACGGAAGGCGGAAACAGCCTTGACCCGATCCGAGTCAAGGCTGTTTTTTATGCCCTCTGCTTTGGCGAGGACGCTCCAAGCAGACGGGCGGCAAATCGTTTTGCAGAGTGCTTCTACACTTGGGAAACCCGTACCCGCACGGTAGAAGTGGAGAACGAGGATGGCACGGTTACCAGTACAACAGAAGAATACACCGTCGCTGTTCCGGTTTCACTATATCAGGCGTATGCCAATCTGGAAGAGGAGCTGGGCCGGACGATCACGGAGGATGATAAGAGCAACATCAACCACATCTATACCATGATCGCCGGCGCCGCAGGCGGCGGCAGCTACAGCGGCGAGTTCCTTCGCGGAGATGGCAGCAGTATCGACTTGGACATCTCCACCTTTGTTGATCCCGCCAATAAAAATGCAGCCGACCTTGTGACCTACGCCATCCACGCATGGGAATCCGGCTGGGGCTATGTATGGGGCACCTATGGTAATGTGTTGACGGAGTCACTCCTCACCTACAAGGTGTCGCAATACCCGGACGGTGTTGGCAATCATGAGGACATCATCCGCGCCAATTGGCTGGGCGGCAGAACTGCCGACTGCGTTGGACTTATCAAGGGCTACGGCTGGCTGAATGCTGAGACGATGGAGATCCAGTATGGCACCCATGGCATGCCGGACATCGGTGCAAATCAGATGTACTACAACGCCACAGAGTCTGGGGCCATCGATACCATGCCGGATATCCCTGGTCTTGCCGTTTGGCACGATGGGCATATTGGCGTCTACATTGGCAACGGTCAGGTCGTTGAGGCCATGGGAACCAAGTACGGTGTTGTCAAAACAGAATTGGCTGGCCGAGGATGGACGCACTGGCTGAAGGTGCCGTATATCCGCTATGACTAAGGAGGATCGATCATGAACTATGAAGGATTAACGGATCGGGAGCTATGGCAGCTTCTGTTCCAAAAGACAGAGAACGAGATGGCTGCATATATGAACAGCCTAAATCAGCTTCCCCGCAGCGAGCTGATCATGGCGGCAGATGAGATCTCCGCCATGGCGACCTGTCGCGCCGAGCTGATGGCGTTGGGCGAAAACCTCTCCCGCGGGAAGATGCTCTTCCTGCTGCGCCAGGAAAAACCCTTGGAGCTTCTGAGCGAGGCTTGGTTGGAGCGTCGGGCCATGGATGAGGGTGAGCTTTTCCAGAGCCTGCTCATCGAAGTATATGAGGATGAGCATCAGCAGCTACTCAATGAGCCGCTGATGCTGTGATCGGAGGTGCGTTGCATGAACATGGCTCGTTATGAGCAGGAAACCATTATCAACTTCAACGAGGAAGAAAAGACCGCCGGTATTTACACCCACAACAAGGTACTGCGTCAGAAGCTGGCAGCACTGGCGCGGGACAGACCGGAGGACTGCAGGCTCGTCAAAGCGTCCCGCAGCGGACGGGCAGTTGACTACACCATTCCAAAATCATGGATAAAGATCGTGCCAAACAGGGTGCTGTCTGATGCCGAAAAGATGCAGCGGCGCAATGCCATAAAAAAGGCCAATTTTGCCCTTGATAATGCCGGACGTCCGCAGGATTGAAACCTCGTGCGACCATCGGTGGGTAGTGATACCCCCCCACAACACAAAAACGCTGAAAATAGCATATAGAAGGAGGACACGCACATGAAAAAAGCAACTGTCACCGTCACCTTTGACGATGAGAAGCTGGGCGCACTGGAGTTCTCGCTCCGCAAGGAACACTCCTCTGTGCAGGAGCACTTGGAGGATGCGCTGAACGCTCTGTATGAAAAAACCGTACCGGAGCCGCTGCGGGAGTATCTGGACAGCAAGGCCGCTCCCGCGGCGGTGAAACCCAAGCGTCCTGTCAAGCCCGCCGCACCCAAGCCGCAGAGCAGTGAGCCGAAGCCTGCGGCTGTGAAGGAGGGCAACTGAGATGGCGGATCATGTAGACATCACACTGTGGATCGACCGGCGTTGGAAGGATGCCATCGAGAAGCATCTCAAAGGTGAAACCCTGCAGGAGCATCTGGAGAATGTGCTGGATGAGCTGTGCAACCAGCTCCCGGAGCAAGAGTATGAGCGTATCAGCTGTGCAATCCAGTCGGAAGCTGCCGCGCAGCGTGCAAAGAAAGAGGCCGCCCGCACCTACGCCGCCTACCATGTAACGGAGCGCGGGCAGGAGTGGTACTTCAAGACCTCACTCGGCGAGGAACTGCTGGCGGTCGGGAAAAAGCTGCGCGGTTATCTTACAAAGGGCAATGGTGTTGCACCGGACAAATTTATCGGAATGTTTTTCGGCGGGCAACCCATCACGGTGGAAGAGTACAACACGCTCACTGCCCTTCGCATGGAGAACACCGGCAAGGTGCGCGGCGTGTTCGATGTGAACTTCGACAAGCGGGAGTTCTCCGCTGTCCACATCATGGACGGCTGGCAGACCTGGGCGATGCGGGATGTGTCAGCGGCGGTGTACCATGCCACCCGGTCGCAATTCGCGTCGAGCGATGATAAGTGGCGCAAGCTGCTGGATCATCTCAGCGGCAAAGAGATCACCTCGGCGGGACACCTCTCCGTGCGGAATTTTTCCTTCAGTGATGAGATCATGATGGAGGAAGACGGTAAGCTCAACTTCTATGTGGACGCAGATTTTGATGTGGACGCTGCCTTCGGAACCTTCGTCCTCACGGACAAAAACGATGACTGGCTCAACATCTATGCCAACTACGACATCGCGGAGGATAGACCCTGCGACACGCTGGAGCTGACGCTCTGCAAGGGTGACGGCTCCGAGGAGAGCTGGAGCTACCCGCTCAACGCAGCCGAGCAGGAAGTGCTGATGCGGAAGATGGAGGAATTCTGTCAGCAGCAGACCGGCATGAGTCTCCGTGTCTACGCGCAGCAGTTCCGCGAGGAGCAGATGCAGGCACCGGAGATGCAGATGTAACCACCGTGTCCGCCCTGTGAGCCGCTGTGTGCGGCTTTGGGGGCGAGAGTGGCATCCCGAACCCCGGACAGGTATCGGCACTGTTTGCCCCCGCTTTCGCCCCGCCTATGGGGAACTGTGCTGGGAACCTGCCTGTTCGATAAAAGCACAAGATAAAGGCCCGGTGTCGTTTCCGCCCCGGACCGGCCACAAAGCCCCGCAGTGCGGGGCTTTTCAGCGTTCGGAGTTGTAGGCGTTTTCACTGGATTTCAAATGAGTTGTAGGCGCATTTTCCGAAAAACTACCGCGTCGCAGGGGGTTGCACCCACAACAAGCGACATCAACAGAAAGGACGGCAACTATGTCAAAAGAACAGATGACTATCCGGCTTTATCCCGAAACGCGCAGACAAATGGATAGCTGGCTGGAAGAAAGCAACAGCAAAAACCGAAACGAATTCGTGGAAAAGGCTCTGCGCTTTTATATGGGCTACCTCGGCACGGAGAATATTACCGAATTTCTCTCGGACGCGCTGGTGGCGACGCTGCGCGGAATTGTAGCTGACAGTGCAAATCGTACCAACAGTCTCCTGTTCAAGTGCGCGGTAGAGCAGGGCATCATGGCGCATACTATCGCTGCCCACTTCCGTGATACGATGGAAGATCGCCGTGCCCTGCGTGGATATGTGGTGGATGAAGTGAAGCGCACCAACGGTCAGATCAAGTTTGAGGATGCCCAGGATGTCCAACGACAGTTACCTGATGATACATGGCTCGAATAATTTTTATCTCGCCCTACATGAAGGGCGGAAGAGATTCTGCTCGGCTGGCCCATCGCACCCGCTACTTCGCCACCCGTGAAGGCGTGCAGCTCCTCAAGGATGACAATGCTCATCTTCCTGTCACGAAGAAACAGCAGCAGTACATCCAGCGTCTGCTCCGCAGCTTCCCGGAGGCAAGGGAGCTGCCGGAGTATGAGAACTATGCAAACACACCCAACCGAAAGACTGCCTTTGCTTTCATCGAACAGATCCACGAGGACTTCATTGAGCCGATGGATAGCCGTGAAAACTATCTTGACTATGTCGCAAACCGTCCCGGCGTAAAAGCGTTGGGCGAACACGGCCTGTGGGATGCCCATGGCAAGGTCCCGTCGCTGGAGAATGCCGTGGCAGAGGTGGCGCGGCACACAGGGAATGTGTGGACGCCAGTCATCTCCCTCTCCCGTGAGAACGCGGAGCGGCTGGGTTATACCGACCTTAAAAACTGGCAGGAGCTCATCAACGCCTCCATCACCGACATCGCCAAGGGCTATAAGATCCACCCGGACCGCCTTCGTTGGTACGCGGCTATGCACGAAAAGGAGAAGCACATCCATGTTCACATGGTGCTCTTCTCAACCGATCCGAAGGAGGGCTACCTCTCCCGGCAGGGTATCCGCAGCATCAAGTCCGCGCTGGTCAGCACGATCTACCGGAACGACCGCCTGCACATCTATGAGCAGAAGGACGAACAGCGCGGCCTGCTCCGGCAGGAGGCGGAAGCACGGATGGCAACGCTCATCGGGCAGATGGCAACCGGTACTCTGCAAAGCGATAAGCTGGAGTTGTTGGTGGCAGATCTCGCCCAGCGGCTTCAAGAAGTTAGCGGCAAGAAAGTCTACGGTTACCTACCGCCCCGTGTCAAGCGCATCGTGGATGAGATCGTGGACGAACTGGCAAAGGACGAACGGGTGTCGTCCGCCTATGCTCTATGGCAGGATCTCCGAGAGCAGCTTTGCATTGACTATAATCAGACACCGCCGCAGCGAGTACCGCTGTCGCAGCAAAAGGAGTTCAAGACTGTGCGCAACATGGTCATCCGGGAAACGCTCCGCCTCTCGGAGATGCACTTCACCTTCGAGGATGATGCCATGCAGGATGAGCCGGAGCCGGAAGAACCGCCTGTTCCTCCAGATCCAAGTGCGGAGCGGATGATCCATCAGCGGGCTCGATTTTACCGCAGAGCAAAAAGCGTATTAGATGCTGCGGACGCAGATCCCAGTGAGAAGTCAATGGTATTGGTCACCCTCCACCGTTTGTGGGAGGAGGGCTATACTATTGCTGCTCATCAGCTTGGCAAATCGTATCGAGATGGAGTTCGAAGTTCAGTTGACCAAGAGTTGGCGGCAGAGTGGTTTCAAAAATCGGCGGAGGCCGGTAATCCTTGCTCTTCATACGCGCTGGGCAAACTGCTGCTGGAGCAGGAACAATTCCCGCAGGCCCTTCACTGGCTGCGGCAAGCAGTGGAGCAGAACGATCCATACGCGCAATACCGGCTCGGCAAGCTGCTGCTCACCGGTGCGGAGGGTGTGCCGAAGGATATAGATGCGGCCATTCAGCTTCTGAAGGGCTCTGCCACACAAGGGAATTCGTTTGCCCAATACACGCTGGGAAAGCTCTATTTGCTGGGACAAGAGGTGCAAGTGGACCGCGAAGAAGCTCTGCGCTATTTCGCACAGGCAGCGGCACAAGGCAACACCTACGCTCAATATTTCATTGACCATCAGGACGACTTCTCCGGTGCGGCGGCGGGAGCCGCTATCCTTCGGATGCTCCATCAGATGAGCCGCATATTCCGCGAAAACGCCGCCCAGCCTGCCATCTATGCAGGAATGCAGATCGACAAGAAGCGTCGCCGCAGATTGCAGGAGAAGCGTATGGCGATGGGACACAAGGCGGATGACCATGAGGACATCTCTCCGCAAATGCAGTAAAAATAACCTAAGATGGAGCGGCTCTTTGAAAAGCCTATTCCTTTTCATGGAAAGCTATGTTATACTAAAGTCGGCAAGGAGGTGCGCACATGACCGTAAAACAAATCAATCGAAGGATCACCGCGGTGAAGACTGCCGACGCGATCAACGCCATTGAGGGCGCACCGGTGTCCCGCTATGCCCAAGCATTATCCTATGCATGGGCAAAAGTCGAACTGACCGGCGAGCAGATGAAGCAGGCTCTTCTGGATTCGCATCGAAAGCTGGCGATACAAACAAATAATCATGAATGAGGTTATTATATCGATTTTACTTGGAGATTGGTACATGAACTCAAAAGTCCGGTGTGAGGCGTAACGAACAATTCGGCATGGTTGGCACTGCACTTCAGAACCGGGATTGAAAATTCTGGAGCGGAATATAATAGTTCTTCTATAACTAAAACTGCTTACCGTGATTAGCTTCCGGTGAGCAGTTTTGTTTTAAGAGGATTCAGACAAGCGTGTCATCCAGCAGGAAGTCGATGACGCTGATATTGAGAATACCGTTATCATCATACCAACGCTTGCGAATGTCATGACGCACGATAATCTTCGGGAAAGAATCGCCGGTCAGCGCGAAGGGCTTATTTTCGGTGATCGCCTTTTCCTCTGTTCCCAATGCGTAGGCAGACTGGATGTAGGTCTTCTTGCCGCCGGAGGTTGCAATGAAGTCGATTTCCCGCGCAACCGGAGTGACCTTTCCTTTGGCATTTTTCTCATTGCCATAGACGATGCCGATGTCAACGGAGCATTCACGGATCATCAGTTCATTGAAAATGATGTTCTCCATGATGTGCGTCATCTCCTGCTGGCGGAAGCCGATACGGGCATTTCTCAATCCGATATCCTCACAGTAGTATTTGTTGGGATAGTCAAAATAGCTCTTGCCCTTGACATCCCAGCGTTTGCATTCGGTGAAGAGGAAGGAATCCGATAAGTGATCCATATAGGCTTTCACGGTGTTCAAGGCAACGACATTCTCACCGCTACGCTTCTGAACTGTGTTGATGGCGGCAGCAACCTTCGTTGGGTTGGTCAGAGAGCCGATAGACGAACACAGCAGATCAAGAATAGCAGACAGCACATCCTCACGCTTGATCTTCTTCCGCTCTACAATGTCCTTCAGATAGACCTCAGAAAACAGCGATTTCAGATAAGCCATTTTCGCGGCATCCGTGGGACGGGACAGGATCAGCGGCATACCGCCGTAGAAAGCAAACTCATCAAAAGCGTCCTGCTTATCACCGCCAACAGCCGAGTAGTATTCGGCAAAGGAAAGCGGATGCACACGGATCTCATCGCTTCGTCCTCGAAACTCAGTCAGTATGTCAGAGGACAGCATTTTGGAGTTGCTGCCAGTCACATAAATGTCCAGGTTGGACAAGGACTTCAAATCGTTGAGCGCGTCGTAGAAGGTGATTTTCTTGCCATCCGGATTGTAGGGATTCGGAACTTCGTCGGACATCTGAATCTCGTCTACAAAGAGATAATATTGGCCTGCACTGTGTTCCACGATCTCGCGGACATGAGCCGCAAGCTCCAACGGATTGCGATAGCGAATATCACGGGTCAAATCCAGCTCGAAGGACAGAATGTGGTCTTCTGCAACGCCTTCGCTGAGAAGGTAACTCTTGAACAGATTGCGAAGCAGATAGGACTTGCCGCATCTGCGGATGCCAGTGATCACCTTCACCTGACCATCCCACATAAAGGAGATGATTTTCTTCAAATAGCGATCTCGTTTTATTTCCATAACCCAACCTCCATTGAAAACTTGCTGGCATTATCATGCTACATTTCAACAGATATTATACACTGATACGAGAGAATAATCAACTGCTTCGTTGAAAAGTTTGCTGCAAAAGTGGGCAATGTTTCAATGAGAGAGAACCAGTCAACTATAATCTCATACTTTACGATAGAAAGCCGTCCCTTTGGGGGACAGCTTTCTATCGTTTTTAGGAGGGGTCTATGAGCCAATACATCCACTTTACCGATTCGCAAAAAGAGCAAGCCGCCTCGGTGGACTTGGAGGAGTTTCTCCGCCGCCGAGGAGAAAAGCTCATTACCTCCGGCAGGGACAAACGCCTTGCCAGCGACCACAGCATCACCATCCGCGGCTGCGAGTGGTTCGATCACGCCACTGAACAGGGCGGCAGAGCCATCAGCTTCGTCAAGCAGTTCTATGGACTCAGCTACCCGGACGCCATGTCTCTGCTCCTCGGCGATGATCTGGGCGGAAGTTACCCTGCGGCAAGGGAGAAGGTGCCGGAGCCTGCAAAGCCCTTCGCGCTCCCACCGCAGAGTGAGTCCATGCGCCGTGTGTATGCCTACCTGCTGAAACAAAGGTGCATCGACCGTGAGATACTCAATGCTTTCGTGCGCAAGAAGCTCATCTACGAAAGCTGTGAAAAATCCAGGGATGGGACAAAGGAATATCACAACGCCGTGTTCGTCGGATTCGATGAACACGGCGTTCCCCGTCACGGGCATAAGCGCGGGCTGTATACCATGGGGCAAAGCTATCGCGGCAACATTGAGGGCAGCAACCCGAAGCACAGCTTCCACTATCTTGGCGGCGATGACACGCTCTATGTCTTCGAGGCCCCTATCGACCTGCTCTCCTACATCTCCCTTTTCACGGAGGGATGGCAGGAGCATAACTATGTGGCCTGCTGTGGGACATCCTCCATCCCCGTGCTGGAGATGCTGCGGCAGCTCCCCCAGCTCCGGCAGGTGTACCTCTGCCTGGACAATGACGCTGCCGGTCATGCCGCCAGTGAGCGCATGGCAGCGCTTTTGAAAGAACACGGTCTCAATGCAGTTCGGCTCGTACCGCAGCAAAAGGACTGGAATGACGATCTCAAGGCAGAACAGGAAAACAAAATGGAAAGGAGCGAGCTATGCCAAACCTTCTGCTGACAATGTGGGACACGATCAAAAGCTCCAACATCGGGATATTGGTCGCGGCAGGGCTGGGGATGTTCGCTATCATCGGTGGACTCTCTATGCTGTCTTACCACTATACACTCAGCGGCATCAAGTCCCGCACCGTGGGTGACGGGCAGCACGGCACGGCGCGTTGGGCGACCGATAAGGAGATCCGCCAGACCTATGCCCATGTGCCGTTCAAGGTCAAAGACTGGCGCAAGGGAGTAAGCCTTCCCACAGAACAGGGACTGGTGCTGGGCTGCAGGGGCAAGAAAGATGAACTGACTGCGCTGGTGGACGGCGACGACATTCATTGCTTGATGATCGCCGCCTCCGGCGCGGGCAAGACGGCATTCTTCCTCTATCCCAACCTTGAATATGCCTGCGCGTCCGGCATGAGCTTTCTGGCGCTGGATACCAAGGGCGATCTCGCCCGCAACTACGGCTCTATTGCCAAAAAGTATTACGGTTACAAGCATATCTCCGTTATAGACCTGCGTAACCCCACCCGGAAGGCTTGCTGTCATCCACGTTCTTTCTGCTTGCGGAGATTCTGCCGCCGGATGAGGAACACCCGGAGGAACGGCGGCACATTGTGTCGGTATTCAAGCTGGTGCAGGATCTGCTGGAGCCGGCGCGTGGTGCGCGGGGACGCTCCCGTTTCCAACTGCTCATGGATAAGCTGCCGTCCGAGCACAAAGCACGCTGGCTGGCAGGCGCCGCACTCAACAGCTCCGAGCAGGCGATGGCATCCGTCATGTCCACGGTGCTGTCCCGGCTCAACTCGTTTCTTGATAGTGAGCTGGAGCAGATCCTGTGCTTCGACAGTGCCATTGACGCCGAGATGTTTGCGGCGGAAAAATCTGCCATCTTCCTCATCCTGCCGGAGGAGGATCAGACGAAGAACTTCATGGCAGGCTTGATGATCCAGAACCTCTCCCGTGAGCTGTTCGCGGTAGCGGATGAGAACGGCGGCAAACTGAAAAACCGTGTTATTTTCTTTTGTGATGAGCTGGGTACCATGCCGCCCTTTGATATCTTGCCGCTTTTCAGTGCTGGACGCTCTCGCCGCCTGACGCTGGTACCCATCATCCAGTCACTGGCGCAGTTGGAAAAGAACTATGGCAAAGAAGGTGCATCCATCCTGATGGATAACTGCCAGGATGTGATCTGCGGCGGCTTTGCGCCCAACAGCGAGGCGGCGGATACCTTCTCCAAAGCCCTCGGCAGCCGCACGGTGCTCTCCGGCTCTGTGAGCCGCGGCAAAAACGATCCCAGCCAGAGCCTGCAGATGATGGAGCGCCCCCTGCTGACGGCAGATGAGCTCAAGTCGATTCCAAAAGGCAGCTTCATCGTTCAGAAGACCGGATGCCACCCCATGCGTACCCGCCTGCGCCTGTTCCTCGAATGGGGCATCACCTTCGAGGAGGAATACCGCGTGGAGGAACAGGCGGCCCGAAGGGTCTATTATGCCGACCAGGATGCGCTGACCCGCGCCATCGTGCGGAAGTATCCGCCCAAGCTGCCAGAGCAGAAGACTACCCGCTCCGTTAAGGGCGAGGGGCAGCTCCACGACGCGCCCGCGCAGGAGATGGTGGTGGCAGAGGACATTGACTATGACCGTATGCCGCACAAGCGCACCCCTTATAATCTTCCCCGGCAGGAGGTGGATCGGTGAGCTACTTTGACAGCATTTACGCCGACACACTCCTGCCGCCCAGGGCTGTATCCGTCTATATGTACCTCAAGGATCGGTCCAATAGCGCGGGAAGCTGCTGGCCGGGGATCAAGACGATTGCGAGAGATATGAACCTCTCCCGCAGCACCGTCAAGCGGGCACTGGCGGATCTGGAGCAGCACGGCTATCTTGCCAAGCTGCCCCGGTATCGCTCCAACGGGAGTAACACATCCAATCTCTATACGCTGAAATAAATGAAAAGTGGATCGTACAGCGCCCTGGTACGATCCACTTCATTAAGCCAAAAAACAAAAATCGCTACGCCAAGGGGCAACTATACCTGTTTGCTGAACCGAGGAGGGGTTCAATATGAGCCCACCGGAACAGCCCACTCTATCGGAGAATTAGGACAGAGAAAGAACAAGGATAGGAGCAGAATCGAGGCGCGGGAAAAGTATGCGGCGGCACATCGCCTCGTGGAGAGATGCGCCGCCGCCATTGCCGTCATTATTCTTTCTGTGTTTCCGACTCCTGCTGTTCCATCCGCATGAGCGCAACGCAGAGCTGCAGCTGCCGCACCCTGTGGATGCCGGTCTTTTCATAAACCCTCTTGCGGTATGTATCTACGGTGCTGGAGGCACAGCCGATCTGCTCCGCACATTGGCGGGTACTCAGGCCGCTGACAAGAGCCTCGCATATTTCTAGCTCCTTGGTGCTCAGCTTGGCATAGCCCTTTAAGAATTTTTCATAGTCAGCCGGATCAAGCTCCTTCTTTCCGAGGTGAGCCAAACGACGGATTTCCGCAAGGGAATCGTCCAGCTGCCCCTGCATACCCTCCACCTGCTCTTCAAGCCCCAGCTTTTCGCCTAAAAGCTGCTCGGCTCTGTCCTGGGCGTCCTGCCGTTCCGCCTTCAGAGCGGTCACAGCCTCCTCGTGGGATCGCATCTTCTCGGAGATGGGCAGCAGCTCCTCAAAGATGGGCTTTCCCTTCTCGCCGCCCGCCACGGTGACATGGTCAATGTCCTCCAGAATGGGTCTGAGATAGCGGCGGGTATAGAACAGGCAGCAGCCCACGGCAAAAAACACCAGCAGCGTCAGCAGGGCGGCGATCTCTATCACGCTTTTCAACATGGCGCGGTCATAGGCGGCTTTTGAGATCAGCACCGTCAGATCGTGAGGCGCCTCATCCCCGACAGCCACTGTAAACGGCTCTGAAATGCCGACAAAGGAAAGCTCCGACCCTACAAAGGCGGTCAGCCCACCGCGCAGGCTCCTTTTTTCCAGCAGCTCATCCGGCACAAAACAGAAGTCGCCTGTGGGATAGGTCAGAAGCCCTCTTTGAACATCCAGCCCCTTCGCAGAATCCGACAGAACACAGGCAAGGCTGCCAATGCCGGTCGGCTGCGCGTGGTGCGCCAAGAAGTAGGTCTGATTGACGGAAAAGCCGCACAGACCGTATACCGTGCCATCCGCGCCGATCATGGGGACGGTCAGAAGGATCGCCTGCTCTGTGGTACCGGGCAGGGTGATGAACTCTGTGGTGCGGCAGCTACGCTCTATGGGTGCGGAGGCTTTTTCCAGATGCTCCGCAAAGCCGGGGAAGCTCGACAGGTCAAATTCCTGCGCCCACTTCCGGTGCGGCATTACCTTGTGCCGCCGCCCGATGTCCGCCATGCCACGGTAGAGCAGCAGGTCACCGGTGGTGTGCTCGGCGTTGCCGCGCTGCACATACAGTCCGGCGTGGGAATCCACAGCGGGATCGGAGCTGAGTGAGGCGTCCAGCATTATAAACGCGCCGGAGCAATC
>ENA-ORIC01002567-ORIC01002567.1-human-gut-metagenome-genome-assembly--contig:-NODE-2567-length-14282-cov-3.433087_pt1 | contig 14282 bp, 13 predicted proteins | sample MGYA00243023_ERZ508732 | MGnify/ENA primary metagenome ERZ508732 (study PRJEB26277, sample SAMN04329767) | human gut metagenome | biome: human-associated habitat | host: Homo sapiens | place: USA...
ATTCAATATGGTATCGATTTCCGCCATCAGCTCGTCCACTGCGCTGTCTTCAGCCACAGTGCGCACCACTGTTCCTTTGCGGAAGATAACCGCCTTTCCCTTGCCCCCGGCCAGGCCGACATCCGCTTCCCGGGCCTCGCCCGGGCCGTTGACCGCGCAGCCCATCAGAGCCACTTTCAGCGGTCTCGACGGATGCAGTTCCGGCAGATAATCGCTTTCAAACCGCTCGGCAAGGCGTATCAAGTCAATTTTTGTCCTGCCGCAAGTCGGGCAGGAGACGAGATCGATCATATTTCGCCTGTCAAGACCGATCGCGCTGAGCAGCGCTCTTCCCTCACGAACCTCAAGCAGCGGGTCTGCTGTCAGTGATATTCTGATTGTATCTCCGATGCCATCGCATAGAAGCGACCCTATTCCGACCGCGTTTTTCAGGAGCCCGACGTGCGGTGTCCCCGCTTCGGTCACGCCGATGTGCAGCGGGTAATTCGTCATTTTGTACAATAGGCGATTTGCCTCGATCATCGTCCTGACGTTGGACGATTTTATTGATATCACGATGTCGTCGAAATTCAGGTCCTCGAGAATTCTGACGTGTCCCATCGCGCTTTCAGCGAGAGCTTCCGCCGTTGGAGCGCCGTATTTTTCGAGAATATTCTTCTCGAGTGATCCGCCGTTCACGCCGATCCGGATCGGTATTGAGCGTTCCCGGCAGGCGGCGACAACCTCCGCCACACGTTCGCGCGAGCCGATATTACCTGGATTTATGCGGACTTTGTCGACTCCTGCCTCAGCGCACGCGATCGCTATCCGGTAATCAAAATGTATGTCGGCGACGATCGGAACTCGGATTTCTTCTTTTTTGATCTCACGTATCGTTTCGACAGCGTCAAGGTCCGGAACCGCAAGACGGACAATATCGCAGCCAGCCTTTTCAAGTTCACGAACCTGAGCGATGGTCATTTTTTTGTCATGCGTGTCGGTGTTAGTCATCGACTGAACGCTGATCGGCGCGCTGTTTCCGATAAGAACGCCGCCTACCTTTACGCTTTTTCTCTGTTTTTCCATAATTGTTAGTTATTTTGCACAATGTATATTGATGAATAAATATTCATTCGCCATCAGAAAGCCGATGTATATTTATACATTATTTGAGTAAATTCATAACATCCTTGAACGTCACCGCCACCATCAGCAGCATCAGCAGGATGATCCCGACGAAGTGTACGTAGCCTTCAAGCTCCGGTTTAACCGGTTTGCGACGGATGAGCTCGATGATCTGGAAGAGCAGCCGCCCGCCATCAAGCGCCGGCAGCGGCAGAAGGTTGAAAATTCCGAGGTTCATCGTGATGACCACGACAAGAAATAGGTAGTTTATCGTCCCCGACTTCGCCGCCTCGCTCACCGCGCCGGTCACGCCGACCGGTCCGGAAACCTGATCGAACCCGTAACGCCCGGTCACAAGGTCGAGCAGCCCCTGCCAGATCATTTTGATCGTAGAAATCGAGCGAAAATATGTCTGTTCGAGGACATTTCCGACCGTTTTCTCTTCCTCTGCGGTATTAAAATCGGCAAGACCGTACTTTATTCCGCCGGAAACTATCGTCGGAAATGTAACATTTTCAAGAACAATTTTCTCGGAATTGCGTTTTACGGTCAATTCGAGCGGCTCCGTTCCGTTTCTCATGATCTCGTAGGCGAGTTCGGACGCCGTATGGACGCGCGCGTTCTCAACTTTCAGTATTTCATCGCCTATCATAAGCCCGCTTTTGTCGCTGAGCGCGCCGTTTTCCGCGAATCTCAGCACGGTCGTGCCGCAGATCCGCGGCGAACTTGTGACTACTACAAGCATCAAAATTATGCCGAGAATGATATTCATAACAGCGCCCGCCGCTGTTATTACCATTCTCTTCCAGACCGGCTTTTTATTGAGAGCGTTTTCATCCTCTGAATCCTCGTCTTCACCCACCATAGTGACGAATCCACCAATCGGAAAAGCGCGAAGCGAGTAAACAATGCCGTTTTTCTTCGACTTGTGCGAGATCAGCTTCGGCCCCATGCCGATCGCAAACTCTCTGACGGTGACGCCAAACGCGCGCGCCGTCATAAAATGCCCCGTCTCGTGTATCAGAATGAGCAGCGAAAATGTCACAATTGTCAGCAAAATATACCAAATATTCAATTGATCATCCGTTTACATTAATTTCGCATTTTAGCGGTGTCTGAGAGACTTACAAAGCGCCGCGGCTTGCAGCATAGCCTCGTCCGACGCCTCTTTCAATTGTGTCAGATCAGGCTCATATATATTGCGAATTTTAGATATTGTTTCATCAACAACATCCATAATATCAGTAAAGCTGATATATCCATCAAGAAACTGCGATACGGCAACCTCGTCAGCCGCGTTCAGCGCCGCCGGAAGCACACCGCCACGCTTTATGCAGTCAATCGCGAGCGTCAGAAGCGGAAACGCCTCAAAATCCGGCTTATAAAACGTCATTTTACCAATATCCGCCAGATCAAGCCGTTTCACCGGTCCCGGAAGTCGCTCCGGACAAGTCAGCGCATACTGCGCGCAGAGCTTCATGTCCGGCACGCTGAGCTGCGCGATGACCGCGTTGTCATTGTATTCGACCGCCGAGTGGATTATGCTCTCGCGGTGAATTGCAACTTCGATCTGATCGACTTGCACGTCGAAGAGATGAACCGCTTCGATAACCTCGAAGCCCTTGTTCATCAGAGTCGCGGAATCTACAGTGATTTTCGGCCCCATATTCCACGTCGGATGCGCGAGCGCCCGTTCCGGCGTGATGCCGCGCATCTCTTCACGCTTCATTCCGAAGAACGGCCCGCCGGACGCGGTCAGTATTATTCTGGAGATTTCCTCATGTCTGCCGACTCTTAGGCACTGATATATTGCGCAATGCTCGCTGTCCACCGGTATTATTTGTGCATTATGACGACGCGCGGTTTCTTTTACTATCTCGCCCGCGATGACAAGCGATTCCTTATTTGCGAGCGCGAGAGTTTTTCCCGCCCTGAGCGCCGAAAGCGTCGGCTCAAGTCCGGCGCTCTGTCCAATCGAATTGTACACTATATCGGCATCGGGCAGCGACGCCGCTTCAAGCAGAGCTTCTTTCCCGGCGCGCACTTCAATGTCGGTATCTGCAAGTTTTGTCTTCAGATCCTGCGCGGCCGCCTCATCGGTCATAACGCAGAAGCGCGGCCTCAGCAGACGCGCTTCACGCTCCATTATTTTTACATTTTTCGAGCCAGCGAGAGCGAGCGTCCTCACGCCGCGCGACTCGAAATCCTTAGCGACCTCGACCGTCTGCCGTCCGACAGAGCCGGTCGAGCCGAGTATCACTATCTTTTTATCAACTATTTCCTGCATAATTATACAAACAATGCATAAACATCCGGATAAGCGCAGATCATGAGAAGGAAAGGCGCGATAGCGATGATGCTGTCGAACCGATCCATGACTCCGCCGTGCCCGGGAAATATCGTCCCGTAATCCTTGATGCCGTAATGCCTTTTTATGAGTGACGCGATGAGATCACCGAATTCAGATATGACCGCGATGATCAGACCCGCGATAATTATTTCAATATAATGCGTCGTCGACGAGCTGAATCGTCCGACAATCAGTCCGTACAGCGCAAATGACAATCCGCAGAAAATCACTCCGCCGACCGCCCCTTCGACCGTTTTCTTCGGGCTGACGTCCGGGATCAGCTTGTGCTTTCCCATCGCGCGCCCCACAAAATATGCCGCTCCGTCGGTGACCCACGCGCCGATAAATACCAGATATATCAAAAATTGCCCATTCGGAAGATCGCGAATCATCACAATGCTCGAAAATCCGATCGTTATATAGACTGTGGTCATGAAAACGAGCGCCGTGTCGAGGATATTCTTCTTCCCCTTCGAGACGACCGTGACGCACATCAGATAGAACATATAGATGAAGCTGACCGCTGATATAACAGCAAGATTGTATGACAATCTGTCGGTCAGCACCGTCAGATATCTGACCGCGACAGGTCCCGCCGCCGCGATGAGCATCGAGGGAATCGTGATCTCAAGGTGCTTTCGTACCCCGACGCACCCGAGCATCTCGTAAACTCCGAGTGCCGAAAACAGCGCGACCGCCACCGGAAGCGCCAATGTATCCGAAAAAATCAGCACCGGGATCAGCACCGCGAACCCAAAAAACGCGGTGATCAATCGTTGTTTCATAATGTTATTCCTTTTGGGATTTCAAGAATTTTCCATAATATGCGGTTTCGATGTATAAATATACATCAAAGACCGCCGTATCTTCTCTGCCGCGAATAGTAGTCCGCGACTGCCTTGTCGACTTCCTCTTCGTTCATGTCCGGCCACAAGACATCTGTAAAATACAGTTCCGAGTAAACCGACTGCCACGTCAGAAAGTTCGACAGCCGCATCTCTCCGCTCGTCCGGACGATCAGATCCGGGTCGGGCTGCCCCGCCGTGAAGAGCTCGTCCGAGATCATTTCCTCGGTAATTCTGCCGGAAATTTCGCCGTTTTGCAGCTTTTCGTGCAGTTTTTCAAAGGCGAGCGCTATTTCCCGCCTGCCGCCGTAGTTCACGGCGATGTTCAGATTGTACTTGTTTCCGGCGGAATCCGACTCTATCTTCTCCATCAGCCTGCGCTGAGCGTCGCCGAACGGCGTTTTTTCGCCGAGAAATCTGATCCGGATGTCGTCCTTCATCATCTCCGCCATGCCGGTTTTCAGGTATGTCGTGAAGAGCGTCATCAGCGCGTTCACTTCCCGCGCCGGTCTTTTCCAGTTTTCGGTCGAAAAAGCGTATACCGTGACGGTGTTTATACCGCCGCGGAAACAGTATTCGGCGACCCGGCGGAACACCTTCGCGCCCACGGTGTGTCCGTATTCGCGAGGCATTCCGCGCTTTGTCGCCCATCGGCCGTCACCATCCATGATGAACGCGATGTGCTCAAGTTTTTTTTGCTTTTTTGACGCCGCCGCGTCGATTTCCGGATGGATGATCATTGCCGATTATTTCCTTCTCTAGATAATTTCGGAATACAAAGTCAGTACTGACTTATATTTCCATGAGCTCCTTGCTCTTTCTCGCCGTTATATCGTCGATATTCTTGATGAACTTGTCGGTGAGATCCTGAATGAGCTTATCGGATGCCTTCAGCTCGTCCTCGGTCATGTCGCCGTCCTTCTTCATCTTCTTTGAGAGGTCGTTTGCCTCGCGGCGGATGTTGCGGATCGCTACCTTCGCGGCGTCGCCCATCTTCGCGACCTGCTTGGTCAGCTCCTTGCGGCGCTCCTCGGTCAGCTGCGGGAAGACGAGGCGGATCGACTTGCCGTCGTTCTGCGGGTTGATGCCGAGGTCGGATGCCTGGATCGCCTTCTCGATGTTCTTGTTGGTCGATGCATCCCACGGGGTGATCATGATCGTGCGGGCGTCGGTCACCTTGACCTCAGCCATCTGGTTGATCTTTGTCGGGGAGCCGTAATAATCGATCTCGATCTTGTCGAGCAGACCCGGATTTGCGCGTCCGGCACGGATATCGGCGAGCTCATTCTCATAAGCCGCGATGGATTTCTTCATCTTTGCGTCAAATTCTTTGCTATCGATCTTCATTTTTATCGGTATCCTTTCTTATTTTGATTTAATTTTATTTACGAATCTTTTACAACCGTGCCATCGATATCGCCGATGATCGCGTTGTAGATGTTCTCCGGGTCCTTGAGCTCGAACACGAAGGTCTTGATATGGTTCTCGTTTCCGAAGGAAGCCGCCGTCGAGTCAATCGCCTTGAGGTCGTTGGCGAGAATCTCCTTATATGAGATTTCGTTATAACGCTTAGCTCCGGGATCCTTTTTGGGGTCGGCGTTGTATATTCCGTCAATATTCTTGCCCATCAGTATGACGTCCGCGCCGATCTCAGCCGCGCGCACAGCCGCCGCCGTGTCGGTCGAAATGAACGGAATTCCGAGTCCGCCGCCGAGAATGACGACTCTGCCCTTGTTCAGATGCGAGACCGCCTTGTTGCGGATGTACGGCTCGGCGTACTGCTTCATCTCGACAGCCGTCATAACGCGTGTCTCGACGCCGTTCTGCTCGAAAGCGTCCTGGAGAGCGAGGGCGTTGATCGTCGTCGCGAGCATTCCCATGTGGTCCGCGCGGGTGCGGTCCATGTTCGAGCCCTGTCTGCCGCGCCAGATATTGCCGGCGCCGACGATTATGCAGATCTGGCAGCCGATTTCGCTGCACTTTTTAACGACCTTCGCGATCCGGTCGAGCATATTGTAGTCGAGGATCGGGTGCTCGCCCTTCTCCGCTGCCGCTCTTCTCGCCTCTTCATTCGGCGCGAGCGCCTCACCGGAGAGCTTCAGCAGGACACGTTTGTATTTCGGCTTGACATTTTCGCTCATACGATCAACTCCATTCAAATTATTGTCCGCTTCAGCGCGGACTGCCTTATATATATTGTAACTCATTTCGCCCGTTTTGTAAAGTACTTTCAGGAACATTTTACCTTTCAGCCGCACTTTATATTCATTCAGACGACAAGTTCATCAAAAACCCGTATTTACACAAAAATCCCGTCATAAATTTTCTTGCAATCCTAAGCTTGCCGTGAATATGAAAATTTATGACAGGATCATATTCAAAAATTACTGACCGGCGGTCATCTTCGCGACTTCCTCAGCGAGATTGTCCTCACGCTTCTGGAGTCCCTCGCCCTTCTCGTAGCGGACGAAGCTGTCGATGGTGATCTTGCCGCCGAGAGTCTTCGCGACCGAGTCGATATACTTCTGAACGGTCATCGAGTCGTCCTTGACATAGAGCTGCTCAGCGAGGCAGTAGTTCTCGTAGAACTTGCCGAGCTTGCCGGCGACCATCTTCTCGATGATCTGAGCGGGCTTGTTCTTGTTCTTCTCGTCGTTCGCGATCTGGGTCATGAGGACTTCCTTCTCCTCATCCAGAGCGGACTGCGGAACGTCAGCCTTGTTTGCGTAGGTAGCGTTCATAGCCGCGCACTGAAGAGCGACGTTGTGAGCGCACTCAGCGAACTCAGCGTTAGCCGCGTCGATGCCCTCGACGTTGAACTTAACGATAACGCCGATGTTTCCGCCGCCGTGAACGTAAGTGGAGACAGCGCCGTCAACGATGACGAAACGTCTGATGCTCAGCTTCTCGCCGATGACGAAGATCTGCTCCTTGAGAGCCGCGTCAACAGTCTCGTTACCGCCTGCGATCGTGTCAGCGAGGAGCGCGTCAACGTCAGCGGGCTTGTTCGCGAGGATGGTGTCGAGAAGAGTGTCGACGAACGCTCTGAACTTCTCGTTCTTAGCGACGAAGTCAGACTCGGAGTTGACCTCGATCATAGCCGCGGAGCCGTTAGCTTCCTTGATTGCGACGACGCCCTCAGCGGCGATTCTCTCTGCCTTCTTAGCGGCGACCTGGAGTCCTCTTTCGCGGAGGACCTTTATAGCCTCCTCCATGTTGCCCTCAGCCTCGACGAGCGCCTTCTTGCACTCCATCATGCCGCAGCCGGTCTTGGCGCGGAGAGCGGCAACGTCTTTTGCGGAAATGTTTGCCATTTGTAATTCTCCTTAAAGATCTGCGCACGCCGGTAAGCCCGCCGACAGGCGAGCCGCCCGGAAATGCGTCTGCGTTTGTTTTATCCGATTAATCCCGCGCGCGAAAAACGCGTGTTTGCGGGGAAAGAGCAATTATTCGTTGTCTTCCTTCTCCTCGACGGCTGCCCCTTCGGTAGCTGCCTCCTCGGAGAACTGCTCGCCCTGGTTGCCCTCGATGACAGCGTCGGCGATGACGGACGAGATGAGCTTGATCGCGCGGATAGCGTCGTCGTTACCCGGGATGATGTAATCAGCGTCGTCCGGGTCACAGTTGGTGTCGACGATAGCGATGACCGGGATGCCGAGCTTCTTCGCCTCGAGAACGGCGATGTGCTCCTTGCGCGGGTCAACGATGAACACAGCGTCAGGCAGTCTGTCCATGGTCTTGATACCGCCGTAGTTGCGCTCAAGGTCGTTCATCTCCTTGATGAGGGAAGCGACTTCCTTCTTCGGGAGAAGATCGAAGGTGCCGTCCTCCTGCATCTTTTCGAGCGAGAGGAGACGATTTATAGACTTCTTGATGGTCTTGAAGTTGGTGAGCATACCGCCCGGCCATCTCTCGTTGACGTAGTACATTCCGCAGCGCTCAGCCTCTTCCTTGATAGCGTCAGCCGCCTGCTTCTTGGTGCCGACGAAGAGAACTGTGCCCTTCTCAGCGGCAAGGTCGCGGACGAACATATACGCCTCGTCGAACTTCTTGACGGTCTTCTGAAGGTCGATGATATAGATTCCGTTTCTTTCGGTGAAGATGTACTCTGCCATTTTCGGGTTCCATCTTCTGGTGTGGTGTCCGAAATGGACGCCTGCTTCGAGAAGCTGTTTAATGGTTACAACAGACATTTTAGTCCTCCTGAGTTTTCCCACCACCGTTTCATGGCGTCCGGTACAGAATTTCTCTGACCCTCGGAACGCTCGTCCGGTGTGTGTTATCGCGGCTGTATTTTTTGTGGGCAGACGCCGCCGCAAACGTCCACGAATAATATTTTACCACAACCCCCCGCTTTTTTCAAGAGGTTTTACAGATTGTTTACACATTTATTTTCCGAAATATTCCCTTGGCGACACGCCGACGATCTTCTTGAAGGACGTTGAGAAATATGTGTAATTGTCGAACCCGACCCGCGCCGCGATCAGCGATATCGGAATCGACGCCCCTGAGTACTCGAGCGACTTCCGTATCCTGTATTCTCTCAGGAAATTCGAGAAATTCACGCCGAAATTCTCCCTGAACATACGGCAGAAAACGGTGTGCTCATAGTTCATCCTGTCCGCGAGATCGCCGGACGATATCGTGAGCGTGTAGTTCTTGGAAATATATTCCATAGCCTCGTTGACAAAGCGGAGATTCTTCCGCTTGATCTTTTCCGCGGTGCCGGTTTTGGTGCTGAGTATAACCGACACGGCGTCGTAGACCGCGGCGATCTTTCCCGCCCTGTCCGCGATTTCCCGGGACCCGCAGCATTTTTTCGCGCGGCGCGCGATATCCGCGAGACGCGCGCTTTCTTCCTCTCCGTTCCTGAGCACCTGACGATATATTATTTTTCGGTCGGCGAGTTTCTCTGTCTCTTCGTCAAACTCGCGGTCCCGTCCGGTCGTGAAATCGCGCGGACCGAAGAGCATACAGTCGTACCGCGGTTCCTCCCCTTCCGACCGGCAATAGCCAACGTGACCGGCGTACGGCGGAATAACAAGGACGTCCCCCTCATGAAGGACATTCATGGTCCCGTCGACCGACATCATGAGCGTTCCGCCGGTCATCACGATAATCTCGATCTCTTCGTGCCAGTGCGCCCAGACGCAGCGAACTTTCTCATCGTCGCCGGTGTATATTTTATCTCTTCGGCTTTTGCCGGAAAAGTCCATATCGAACGCAATCATGTGTATGCCGTCGTTATATCTTGGTTTGATGTCATCGTATACATAGTTTATCATCTTATCGCACATTTTGAATTCCTCCGCGCAAGTATTAAGGCACATACGTGCAAAAGGGTCAGGGCGTCGTTTTCACGGCAGGTCAATCCAGTGAAACAACAAGTCAACACAGTTATATACAATATATAAAATTTGTTATATAATTTATGTACAGTAATTCCAATACGATTTCAAGGAGATCAGAAAAATGAAACGTAAAACAAGCTTTCTTCTCGCGCTGCTCTGCGTGCTCGCGTCCGTGTCCTGCGGCTCGGCAGACGGCGGGGACAAGACGGCCTCGTCCGGCGGCAGCACCGGGGAAACAACTACCGCCGCCGAGACAGAGCCTGCCTACGATTGGCCGGACGTCGACCTCGGCGGAAAGAAATTCTCTATCCTCAACTCGTCGACAACGTGGGGCTTCTACACGACGCTTGACCTCGAAGCCGAGACCGGCGATGTTCTCGACGACACCGTTTACCGCCGGAATTTCCTGCTCGAGGACAAGCTGAACTTCGAGTTCGAAGTCACCGAGATCGACATTGAGGACGGCACGGTCGACAAGATGAAGTCGGCAATCCTGTCCGGCGAGGATCTCTATCAGTGCGGCTTCCTGCGCGGCGAGTCCCTTTCCCCGCTGATTTCCGAGGGAATGTTCGTCGACCTGAACACTATGTCCGGTCTGAACCTCGACGAGCCGTACTGGGATCAGCAGATCCGCGACGCGGCGTCAATCGGCGAGAACAAGGCGCTCTACATCGCCGGGACCGATTTCTCGCTGATGGGCTTCGGCGGCACGATCTGTACATATTTCAATAAGGATATGCTCGAAAAACTCGGCGGCGAGTCCCCGTACCAGCTTGTCCGCGACGGGAAGTGGACGCTCGACAAGATGAAGGAGTACGCAGCGCTCGGCGCGAACCTGAACGGCGATACATCGTTTGATTTCAGCGCGGACGGAAACGCGACATACGGAATCGCGACGTGGTATTCGGGCGCGACCGCGATGCTCCTCGGCTCCGGCGAGGAGTACATAAAGCGCGGCGATAACAACAAACCGTACCTCGCGATAGAAAACGATCATTTCTACAACGTCTGCGAGAAGATCGCCGGCATAACGTCGGTCAAGGGAGAATTCATCGAGATAAACGACAGCTCGAAGAATAAGCATTATGAGCTCGCGTTCGCCGATTCACGGTGCCTGATGACAATCGCCGAGATCAAGGCGTCGAACAAGTTCCGCGACATGAACGATTCCTTCGGTATCCTCCCGATGCCGAAATATGATGAAAATCAGGAGAACTACGTCTGCTACCGCGCCCCGGCGACGACATATCTCTGCGTTCCGGTGACGAACACGACGCTTGACGAGACGGCGGCGGTGCTCGACGCGGCGTCGTATCTGTCCTACACCGACGTCCTGCCGGTCTACTACAACGTGACAATCGCGCAGAAGGGGCTTCGAGACGAGGAGTCGATTGAGATGCTCGAGATCATTCAGTCGAGCAGATATTTCGACACGGGAAGAGTCTTCGGCTGGACGACAACCCTGTACGATTCGATAGAGACATCGCTCCTCAAGGGCAAGAGCGACGTCGCGTCGAAGATAGCGAATCAGAAATCCAAGGTCGAGACGAACATCGAAAAAACGTGGGGAAAGCTCGCGGGCAACTGAGAACAGCCAGAGGGGCTGCCGGAAACGGCGGCCTCTTTTTTTATCCATTCCCGCGGAAATATTCCCTTGGGGAAACCCCCACCTGCCGCCTGAAAACATTCGAGAAATAGCAGTAGTCGTCGAACCCGACCTTCTCCGCGATCTCGGCGATTGTCGCGCACTGCCCGCGCATACAGGTCGCCATGAAAACGCGGTACTCGGTGAGGTACGCCGAGAAGCTCTTCCCGAAGCATTTCCGGAAAACCCGGCAGAAATAGGTCAGCGTGTAGTTCATCCGCGCGGCGGCGTCCCGGCTGGTCAGCCCGGTCTGGTAGTTCTCCTCGACAATCGAAGAGACACGGCGGATGAAGTCGATGTTCCGCGCGGCGATGCGGCGTCCGCTGTCCGGCAGACGCTCCCCGACGATAACGGCGAGAATTTTCCAGACGACAGCCATCTTCTCCGCCTGCTTTTCCGGCGACAGCCTGTCCGCGCCGTCCGAGACGCCGTAAAGCTCCTCCGCGAGACGCGAGAGCGCGCTTCCCTTCTCCCCGTCGATCTTCTCCGGGCAGGAAAAACGGCACTCGGAGATCGCGCGCAGCTCGTCCGCGAGGGATCCCGTTCCGTTCAGAAACCGCCCGACCTCGATCTTGACGCAGTAATATTTCGTTGTATCCCCGCCTGTCGGACAGTACGCGCTGTGCTCGCGGTACGGCAGAATAACCGCGCATTCGCCGGGCGACAGAATAACGCTGTTCCCGTCGATAACCACCTCGAGCGAGCCGGAGATCAGCGAGAGAATCTCGAGTTCCTCGTGATACGCCGCCGAGATGCAGCGGTAGCTCCGCGCCCCCTCGTCGAGACCATAGCGCAGCTTTTCGATATATTCGCCGTCAATCGCGAACAGAGAGCACTTCGCGTGTATGCCGTCCGGATAGAACCGCGGCAGAGCCTCATAGACCATTTTTATCACCCGGAATCATTATAACACATCACGCGCGCCGTGTCAAGCAGAAAGTGCAACACGGCACAACTTTCAGGCAACCGGCTCATAACGCGGTCATGTAAAAATAATGTATAATTGAAACAGTAAGGTCAATGTTTTTTTTGAAAGGAATAATGACAATGAAACGCGGAATAAGTTTGCTGCTCGCACTCATAATTCTCGCCGGAACGGTTTCCTGCGGCTCCGAGACGCCGGATGTCGGCGACACGTCGTCCGGCTCCGGAGACACGACGAGCGATACGCCGACCGGAACCACCGCCCCCGACTACGACTGGCAGGATCTCGACCTCGGCGGCGCGAAGCTGTCGATACTCAATTCGTCGACCGAATGGGGCTTCTACCACACGCTTGACCTCGGCGCGGAGACCGGGGATACGCTTGACGACGCGGTTTACCGGCGAAATTCGCTGCTTGAGGACAGGTATAATTTCGAGTTCGACGTGACCGATTATTCTATAAACGAGGCGCCGGATTTCCTCAGGAAATCGATTCTGACCGGCGACGACGAGTATCAGTGCGCGTTCCTGCGCGGCGAGCTTCTGCCGAAGATGATTTCGGAGAAGCTGTTCGTCGATCTGACGACAGTCCCGGAGCTGCGGCTTGACGAGGATTATTGGGATCAATCGCTGAACTCGGCGGCACGGCTCGGGAAGGACGACGTGCAGTATTTCGCGGGGACTGACTTCTCCCTGCTCCGCTTCGGCGCGACGGTCGGCGTTTATTTCAATAAGGATAAGTTCGACGCGCTGAAGATCGATTACCCGTACGACACGGTGCGCGAGGGCAGGTGGACGCTTGACCGGTTCGGTGAGCTCGCGGCGCAGGGCGCGAACCTGAACGGGGACGCGAAGTGGAAGTTCGATCAGCTCGGGAACGCGGATTACGGTTTTTCGACATGGTATTGTGGGATCAGCGGGATGCTGTTCGGCACGGGGGTCAGCTATATCGAGAGGGACGCGGGCGGCACGCCGAGGCTTTCGATCGAGAATGACCGCTTCATGACGGCTTGCGCGAAAATTGCCGGGATAACGTCGCAGGAGGGGGTGTTCATCCACCTGAATGACGCGGCGGCGAATTATGAGACGGAGTTCGGGCGCGGGAGGCTGCTTATGACGATCGCGCAGATAAAGGCGTCGACGAATCTCAGAAGTTCGGAGGTGCCGTTCGGGTTCCTTCCGATGCCTAAGCTCGACGAGGAGCAGGCGGAGTATCATTGCTATCAGACGCCGGTTTCTACGTTTTTCGTGATTCCGGCGACGAATCAGCGGGTTTCCGAGACGGCGGCGGTTATGGACGCGGGGGCGTTTTTGTCGGCGCGGGATGTGCTGCCGGTGTATTATGACGTTACGGTGTCGCAGAAGGGGCTGCGGGATGAGGATTCGATAGAGATGCTGAATATAGTGAGCGCGTCGCGGTATACGGACGTGAGCCGGATATTCGGGTGGACTATCGCGATTTATGATAAGATCGAGAACAGCCTTCAGAACGGAAAGGGCGACGTGGCGTCGATAATCGCGTCGCTTAAGGAGAAGACTGAGAAGAATATCGCGGATACACTTGAGAAGCTTGATGTGTGAGGAGGGGACTGCCGTGTTACGGCGGTCCTTTTTATTTGTGTTTTTTGCAGTCGATTTCGGCGGCGGGGAGTTTGGCTCTGACGAGTATTACGTCGTCGCCGATTCTGTCGATGTCGCACCAGAGGACGCGGATTTGCCGGCATTTGCCGAGGTTCAGTAATTTGTTGTCACCTGGGAGGATGAGGGCGATGACCTGACCGGAGTCGAGATCGATTTCGAGGTCGGAGACGAACCCGAGGCGCCGCCCGTCGCAGAGGTTGATGACTTCTTTGTTCCGAAGTTCGCAGGTAGAGCAGATTCTCATGTTCCCTCCCATATGTGTACGCATTGTTACAGCACGTTAATATCTGCGTAATCTTCATGTAGTAGAATAAATAGTATAATGTATAAAAGTTCAGAAAAGAGCGGAGTGCCGGGCAGAAAAAAACACTTTCTAGGGTTATTCTCCCCCCGGAACACTAAAAAAAATTAAAAATTTATGA
>ENA-ORIC01002568-ORIC01002568.1-human-gut-metagenome-genome-assembly--contig:-NODE-2568-length-14276-cov-3.145785_pt1 | contig 14276 bp, 12 predicted proteins | sample MGYA00243023_ERZ508732 | MGnify/ENA primary metagenome ERZ508732 (study PRJEB26277, sample SAMN04329767) | human gut metagenome | biome: human-associated habitat | host: Homo sapiens | place: USA...
GTAAGGTACTACAAGGAGACCGAAGGAGGAGTCGAGAATATGAATAATGAACTGAGGGAGTTCTGGGAGGAGAAGACACGGAAAGCTGTGGAGAAGGCGGAAAAGCGGGCAGAACGTAGCAAGGCAATAAAAACCGCTAAGCATATGCTTGCTAGCGATAAGTATTCGTTGGAGGAGATAGCTGAAATCAATGATCTTACCATCGACGAAGTAAAGAACCTCGCGTCCCAACACACCGCGTGACCAATAAATCAAAAACCCCGCCATCCGGCGGGGTTAATTTCATATATCCTCAGTCGTCATCCGAATCAGCCGAGCCCTGATCATCGGCTTTCGGCGCGGTGACTTTGTTGAGTATCATCGTGACAATGATGATGACACCCATGACGATCAGTATGCCGAGCATACCGAGTCCCATGTATTTGAGGTTGTATATAAACTGCATAGGATCGAAATTCATGATTCCCTGGCCTTTCTTACTTCAGGAAGAAGTTGAGCACGAGACCGCCGGCGATGACCGAGGCGATCTGTCCGGAGACGTTGACGCCGATTGAGTGCATCAGGAGGAAGTTTTCGGGATCCTCCTTGCGTCCCATGTTGTGGACGATACGACCGGACATCGGGAACGCGGAGATGCCCGCCGCGCCGATCATCGGGTTGATCTTCTCCTTCAGGAAGAGGTTGAGTATCTTCGCGAAGATGACGCCGCCCGCGGTGTCGAAGACGAACGCGAACAGACCGAGTCCGAGAATGAGCAGTGTCTCCGGCTTCAGGAACTTATCCGCCTGCATCTGGGACGCGATAGTGAGCCCGAGGAAGATCGTCACGAGGTTAGCGAGAACCTTCTGCGCGGTCTCGGAGAGCGAGTCGAGCACTCCGCACTCGCGGATGAGGTTGCCGAACATCAGGAAGCCGACGAGCGAGACGCTTGACGGCGCGACGATACCGGTGATGACCGTGATGACAATCGGGAAGAGAATGCGGGTGAGCTTCGAGACCGACGCGGGCTTGTAAGGCATTCTTATGAGCCTTTCCTTCTTCGTCGTGAGCAGCTTTATGACCGGCGGCTGGATTATCGGGACGAGCGCCATGTAGCTGTACGCCGCGACCATTATCGCGCCGACATAGTTCGATTTGAGCGCCATGGCGACGACAATCGAGGTAGGTCCGTCAGCCGCGCCGATGATACCGATCGACGCCGCGTCGTTCACCGGGAAGAACATGGACGCGAGGCAGAGCGTGAAGAAAATTCCGAACTGCGCCGCCGCGCCGAAGACCATGAGCTTCGGGTTTGAGAGCAGCGGTCCGAAGTCGATCATCGCGCCGATACCGATGAAGAGTATCAGCGGAAAGAGCTCGTTCGCGATTCCGGCGTTGTAGAGAGTGGTGAGCGCGCCGGCTTCACCCTGCTGAACGCCGTCGACAAACTGCGTGACGGCTCCCGACATCGGGAGGTTGACGAGGATCGCTCCGAAGCCGATCGGGAGCAGAAGGGACGGTTCCATCTCCTTCTTTATCGCGAGGAAGATGAGGATGCCGCCGAGTATCCACATGACGACCTGCTGCCATGTGAGGTTCAGAATGTTGGAATATAGAGCTTCCATTTTTGGTTTCCTTTACAAGATATTTTATACATACTATTATACACCATTTTCTCGCGAAATGCAATGATTCCGGCGAAAAAAATTCGCCGAAAGTTAAAATTTGTTAAAATCATAAAAATCCGTACCGGAAACGGATAACCCCGAAAAGTCCAGTATTCAAGGCATATTCCGCGTGAATTCCGGGAGTACGGGCTTATTTATAATGCCAACAAAAAAGTCGCTTCTGTTCCTGTTTCTCCGCCTTTTTCGCGAACCTGACAAGCGAGATGACGAGCGACCCGCGCGATACATATAGGCGTGCCGGCGAGTCCGACCGCCTGAATGAGCATCGGTTTCATGAAAACATCCTCCGCCTGTATTACAGTGAAGATTATACCATAAAATTGTGAAGGATTCAACCGCGTGTTTGCGCGTTTGACTTGACAATCGCGGAAAATGGTGATATAATAGATGTACAAAACCGGAAATACAGGAGGAAAATAAAATGTGGAACGGAAAAATGAAGGCGCTGACCTTCAGCTATGACGACGGAAATATGGCGGACGGAAGGCTCATCGAAATCCTCGACCGCTACGGCATGAAGGGGACGTTCAATATCAACACGGCGAAGCTCCCGAAGGAGGGCGAGCGGGTCCGCTATCAGCGCGGAGAGGCGATGATCGAGAAGTATATGTGGAGCGAGGTCGTCGACGCCTACAAGGGGCACGAGATAGCGTCGCATTCCCTGACTCACCCGCACCTCGAGCGGCTCGACCGTGCGTCCTGCCGTGCCGAGATGGTGACGGATATGATAAATATCGAGGCTCTGACCGGGCATATGCCGGTCGGAATGGCGTACCCGTTCGGGTCGTATAACGATATGGTCGTGGACGTCCTGAGCGACCTTGGAATCCGTTACGCGCGCGGAACATGGTCGAATCATTCGTTTGATCTCCAGTCGGATCTGCTGCGTTTCCGCCCGACCTGCCACCATAATGATCCCGACCTGATGGCGCTCGCGAAGGAGTTTATCGACATGAAGCCGGACGAGCCGAAGATTTTCTATGTCTGGGGACATACATATGAGTTCGATATGGACCACAATTGGGACACGATAGAGCGTTTCTGCTCTTATATCGCCGGCAGGGATGATATATTCTACGGCACGAACGAGGAAGTTCTCCTTGCGAAGTGACAGTTCTCTTCACACAGAAAAAGAGCCTGCCGGGAAGCCTTTGCCGACCGGCAGGACGACGTCGGGGCGTGAGAAGTTTTTCCTGAATCTGTTCCGCGCGCTCGTCATTGTCGTGATCGCGGGCGCGGCGGTGTGGTATTTCGCGTCTGGGCATGAGTTTTCGATTGACGCGATTTTGTCGTATACCCCGCCGGATATGTTTCTGGCAACGTTGTTTATGTTCCTGCTTTACGCGGTGAAGTCGATCGCGTTCTTTCTGCCGTTGATGGCGATTCAGGTGGCGGTGGGGCTGTATTTCCCGACGTGGGCGGCGCTGATCGTGAATTTCGTCGGTATCGCGATAGAGATAAATATCCCGTATTTTCTCGGTCGGAAGCTGGGTTTCGATTCGGCGGACAAGCTGACGAAGAAGTTCCCGAAGCTCGGCGAGATGCTGGAGGGCGACGGGAGCCGGTGGTATATCGCGTACATTCTGCGGGCGCTGAATATGCTGCCGTTCGACCTTGTGAGTATGTATCTCGGCTCGCTGAAATACCCGTACCTGACGTATTTTTCGGGCAGCATGGTGGGCGCGGCGTTCGGCGTTCTCTCCGCGACGCTGATAGGAAGGTCGCTGACCGACCCGACCTCGCCGATGTTTATCTTTTCGTGCGTGCTGTCGTGTACGATCGCGGGGGCTTCGTTTGTTATGTATCGGAGGATAAATGGCAGGAAACGTCAAAAATAATGAGCACCGCGCATTCCAAATCCGATGTTACTACAAAACAATAATCAAAAAGCACGTCATCACGGCGTGCTTTTTGATATAAAGAACCTGTTCGACGAACAATGTTTGATGAGGCAGAGCCTTCAGGCGACTGTAGCCCAATCTTTGACTTTGCCCGCGGCGGCTCGCGGCGGCTCGCCGCGGCTCGCCGCTAATTCATTTCCTCGATATAATACACATAGTCCAAAGAACTGATCGCCTGAATAATCTCACTATGCGTCTTATATTTCTTAAGCTCCGGACTGCAAATAGTCATTGACACCGAGAAAACCGCGAGCCCCGACCCGATATAGGCGGGGTTTGACTCAATGTCATCGATTCTGACTCCGAGCCGTCTGAGTGTGGTGACGAAGTCCTGCAAGTGTGCTTTATCCGTCAGTTCGAGGTGGACCTCGAAGTGGTTCGACCGGTTTTTGAGGTATATCTCGAAGTCCGGGAACAGCGCGAGGCAGCAGAGCATCGCGGCGAACCCGACGACCGCGGCGGTGTACAGCCCGGCGCCGACCATGATTCCGAGCACGCATTCCGCCCAGAGCGCGACCGACGTCGTGAGACCCTTGATCTGGTTCTTCGACGAGTACAGAATTGTGTTCGAGCTGATGATGGCGGACCCGATGAGGGCGGCGGCGGAGATGAGCGCCATGTCCGCGCCGAATTTCACGCAGACGAATTCGTCAGCCATGGCCGCCATAGCGGACGCGAGCGAGACGAGCATGAAGGTGCGCAGCCCGGCGGCGTGACGTTTCGCGGCGCGCTCACAGCCGATGACGGCAGCGAAGAGTATCGCGATGAGGGCGCGGAAGATGATGGACGCCGGTGTAAGCCCGGTCGCCCAGTCGCCAAGAAGCGACGCGATGGGATCGATCATAAATTGTTTCCTTTCTGCTCAGCTCACAGCCGTCTGCCGAGACGCCCGCGCATCGCGGCTCGCTGTTCCTCGGCGGCTTCGGTGAAGGCTTCTTCGGCGTCCGAGACGTAGCCTTTGTGCGGCGGGAGCTCGTGCTGGATTTTCTGGATGCGTTCGATGAGGAGCTCGACTTCTGTTTTGTGCTTTTCTTCGGTTTCCGGGACTTCGACGACGTCCTCGAGCTTTGTCGAGTAGGACTTCGAGAGCGAGAGCGAGAGCTTAGCCATTGCCGGTCCGATGAGCTCGTAGAGGACGCTGGACGCGAGGATTATCGTGTTGAGCGCTTCCCCGTCCGCGCCGCCGAGCGTTCTGGCACCGAGAGCGGCGAGACCGATCGCTACGCCCGCCTGCGGAATGAGCGCGAGACCGAGGTAATTCCGGATGCTCTTGGAGCTTTTTGTGACGAGCGCGCCGGAGAACGCGCCGATGTATTTACCGATGATGCGTACGAAGAAGTAGACGACGCCGACGACCCAGAGCGGGTATTTTCCGCCGTTCTGCCCCGCCCCGAACAGCACGTCGAGCTTGAACCCGAGCCCTGAGCGGACGAAGAAGATGAGCAGTATCGGCGGGGAGAAGTAGTTCAGCTGCAAGAACAGTTTCTCGTCCCCGGTCATATTTATGTAAACCGCCCCGATGACCATGCACCCGAGAAGCGGCGAGACGTCGAGCAGCGCGCAGAACCCGCAGAAGCAGAACAGCAGCGCGACAAGGATGATGAGCCGGTTGTCGGTCGAGCGTTTTTTCGGCATGAGGAGCTTCAGAAGCACTCCGCCGACCGCGCCGACCGCGATCGCGAGAATATTTTTGAGTATCGGAACAGTAATCGCGCTGACGTTGACGTTCCCGCCGGACGCGACCGCGAGCGAGAGCGAGATCGCGACGCTGTACGCGACGAGCCCGACGACGTCGTCGAACGCGATGACTTGCAGCAGAACGTCGACAAATTCGCCTTTCGCCCCCGTCTGCCGGATGGTCATCATGGTTGACGCCGGAGCCGTGGCGGCGGCGAGCGCGCCCAGCACAGCCGAGAACCCGAAATCGAGCCCGAGGATGAAGTAGCAGACGCCGAAAACAAGGATGGTAGCCGCGAGCGCCTCAAAAACGGTGATGATTACGACTTTCCGTCCGCTCTTCTTCAGCGTGTCGAGCGTGAAGAATTCTCCGACGCCGAAGGCGATGAACGCGAGCGCGATGTCCGAGATGAAGTCGGTGCCGTCGATGATCGACTGCGGCACGAGGTCGAGGCAGTACGGACCGAGAAGCATTCCTGTGATTATGTAAGCCGTGACGTTCGGGAGCTTCAGGAGCTTTGTTATTCTGGTCATCGCGAACCCGCAGATGAGGATGAGCGCGATGGATATGATGACGGAAGCGGCGCCGGACCCGCCAAACGCCGCGTTTCGGATGGTTTCGAGCATTGAAAACAGAACCTTTCAGGGGACATTGTAAAACTTTGCGGAGCGCTTTGTAAAATCTGTGTATAGCCCTCGTAAAAGTATATCATATATGATACCACTTTGACCGTGAAAAGTCAAGTCTTATATGTGAACAATCCTGAAATTCAGTGTAACTCCGATGACAAAAGCCGGACGGCAAAAAGCCGGACGGCAACAAAAGCCGCGGGAAAAGATGTGAAATCCCCTTCCCGCGGCAGTTTTCTTCCTTATTATATATATTAGCCGAAGAATACGCCTTTGACGAATATTTCGATGCCGATGCCGATGAGGATGACGCCGCCGAGGATGTCGGCTTTGCCGGAGAGTTTTGTACCGACAGCTCTGCCGATGAGGATGCCGGAGGTGCAGATGGCGTAGGTGACGACGGCGACGATGAGCGAGCAGATGAGCGCCATCGACAGACCGTAGTCGGCGATGGTGAAGCCGACCGAGAGGGCGTCGATCGAGGTGGCGATTCCCTGAACCATGAGGGCGGCGATGCCGAATTTGGCGGCGGGGATGGGTTCTTTGTCGGGACATCCTTCGTTTGCGGCGGATTTGTCGGCGTTCTGGCGGATTTTTTTCTGCGCGGCGCCTTTCCGGATGCCTTCGACGAGCATTTTGGAGCCGATGTAGCCGAGGAGGGCGAGTGCGATCCACGGGATGAGCCTCTGGAACGAGGTGAAGTAGTTGGCGATGGTGTGGACGCAGACCCAGCCGATCATGGGCATTGCGAACTGGAAGGCGGCGAAGGTTCCGGCGATCAGTGCCATGCGGGATTTTTTCATGTGCGGTTCTACGAGGCCGCGGGCGAGGGAGACTGAGAAGGCGTCCATCGCGAGTCCGACGCCGAGGAGGGCACTGTTGAGGAAGAATAGTGCGTTCATAGGGTGGTTGCTCCTTTTGAAGATGGGATTCGGGCAAAAAAATATGCCCGGATGGCGCGGACCATACGGACGAAAAACTCATGTACGGTCTGAGCCTGTACATGGGTCTCGCAAATTAAAGCAAGCCAGACCATAGCGGTCAGTGTGTTGACTTGCTGCGCACCGATCAGATGCGCTTACTACTCCCCCACGAGTAATAATATTATTTTACCACACTTTGTCTTGTTTGTCAAGCCCCTTTTTGAAAGTTTTGGGAGTAGAGGGGGTGCAGGGGGAGGAGAGGACTTTTTTAAAAGTCCTCTCCTCCCCTTGCGCTCAGGGTTTGATGAGATTCTGGAGCTGCGATAGAATATCCCCTTGATTTGAAATGGAGATATTCCCGACTTGTTCGCAGATTTTCTGCACATATTCGAGTTCTTTGAGTTTGTAGAGTGTTTGGTTTTCGTCCATGAGTTTCGCGGTGTTGAGGAGTGAGCGTGTGGACGCGACTTCTTCGCGGCGGGTGATGACGTTGGCTTCGGCGCGTTTTCCGGCGAGGAGGACTTCGTTGAGGATGGCTTTGACGTCGCCGGGGAGGATGATGTCTTTGACGCCGGAGGAGGTGATTTGAACGCCGATTTCGCCGGCGGGGGCTTTGAGGGCTTCGGCGGTGGCGTCGGCGAGGGCGGAGCGGTCGTCGAGGATTTCGTCGAGGGTTTTTTCGCTGATGAAGGCGCGGAGGGCGAGCTGGGCGTGCGTGTAGAGCGGGTCGAGTGAGTTTCCGGACGCGGAGAATTTTTCGAAGTCGGTGATTTTGGTGTTGTAGACGAAGGTGACGCGGATGCCGATTTTGTCGGCGGTGAGGAGTTCCTGACCGGAGACGACTTGTTCGGTGACGCGGAGGTCGGCGGTTTCGACTCTGATTTGCTTTGGCGTGACCCAGAAGCGGTAGACGCCGGGGTTCAGCGTGCGGACGGGGGAGTTGTCGATGAAGAGTTTGCCGAGTTCGTTGTTTTGTACACTGAAGACCATGTAACGGTCGGCGGGGATTTTGTCGAGGTATTTGTCAAACGACTTGTCGATTTCGGGAACAGAGAGGTCGACGAGTTTGAAATTGTGCTCGCCTGCGTCTTTCCAGAAGGCGTGGCGACCGGAATCTATCATTTTGTCGAGGCAACCGTCGATGAAGTGGAGCGCGGCGTGCCCGTCCGGGACTTTGACGAGGACCGATTTGTCCGCGGTGTTTTTGTCGCGCATGAGTTCGCGGAGGGTGGTCATTGACGGCGAGATTTCGTCGCAGATACCGAGGACTTCGATTTCGCGGCGACTGAAGATTGTGCTCCCGGCGACGTATTTTCCGGGCGCTAAAAGTCCGCGGAATTTCCCGTCGACGAAGAGGAGTCCGCGCTGATTTTCGTTGATAATTACATTTTTCATTAATATCCCTCCTGAACTGTGATATATCTGAACCGGTTGAACCGGTGAAATAGCGTCCGTGACGCGGTGAAGCTCTTCCCTTCGCGGCACTTGGTTGAGCGCCGGTTCTGCAACGTCGTGACCGTCCGGCGAGCGCGGGAGCGGAGAGAGGGCGGCGGAAACCTGCGCGGTATCCCCGCGTGGCAAGGCGATAAGAAAGAATGACGATTCCCGGTCGCCCGGAAAAAGCCATCATCACGGATTGTTTGCGTCCTTTCGGACGAATCATAGCCGGTCTTGCGACCAATAAATAAACCAAACCGCTGGCGCATTGACAATTTGTCAATCCGGCGGGATTCGAACCCGCGAGCAGAGCGTGTACCGACGCGGCGGATCACAGACCCCCGCGGGATGGCGGCAAAAAAGAACCGCCCGGCTCTGATAATATTATATCAAAGCCGTGCGGCAATTTCAAGGGTTATGGAAAAATGTCAGAAATTTGTAAGAATTTTCATTCCGCGACCGGAACGAAAACGGTGAACGCCTTCCCGTCTTCCCTGCCCGCCGACGCGAAGTCGGTGAAGCGTTTGTCCCCGGCGGTGAAGTCGGTTCTGTAAAGTTCGAAGCTGTCGGTTTCCGAGAGCTTTTCGTCCCTCTGAAGTCGTATCTTGCTGTTGTTTCGTACAATGTCGAGATAGAATCCGGTGACGAGCTTTTTGTTTTCCGCGTCGCGTCCGTCGTCGACCGTGCAGTCGGGGCAGTCGAACTCTTCGGCGAGGAGGAGACACCCGTACTCGCCGTAAGCGTACTTTTTTCCGTCGATGTCGACGAGGTTCAGCACAGGCTTTATGTCGAAATCTACATCTATAGTGAACTTTTCCGGCAGTTTTTCAAGGTCGAGAACAATATATCCGTCCTGAATATCAGTAAAAATCTGTCCGTCAATATGCACAGACATCCCGGCGTTTTCCGGCGTCCTGAGCCTGAGCGTCTTCAGCGAAATGCCGGTTTTCTCGACTTTTATCTCCGCTCTGTTCCCGTACGGGTATATGGACTTTTCGCATATTTTCACGTCGTCGTCCGAGTATTCGCAGCCGGTGTAGAGCATCGACTCGAGCGTGTCCCCGGCGCGTCTGAACGTGAGCAGCGGCAGCAGGCTGACGGCGGAGAACCCGCGGTAGCGGCAGCACTGGTAGTACCCGTCGATAGTCTTTGTGATTCTCCGTCCGAAGTTCGGCTGATAGTACGCGAAGTCGGTTCCGTCCTCGGAGAGCGCGCCGAGGAGGTGGTTGAAGACGCTTCTCTCGACGGCGTCGATGTATTTTTTCCCGCCTTTTCTCTGGTAGAGCGCGAGCGAGAGCTCGATCCAGCCGACCGCGACGCAGTTTTCGTCGGGGTTTTCGTCGAGTCCGACGAGGCGCGGTTTGTTTCCGCCGTCGGTCCAGACTTCGTGGACGGTGCCGTTTCCGTTCTTTCTGATCTGGGTTTCGGCGAGTTCGTCCCAGTATTTTTCGCAGGCGGCGAGCGCGGATAGGTCGTCGAAGAGGTCGCCGTACTCGAGCATTCCGATGAGAATGACGAAATTTTCGATACCTTTTTTCGACCGGAGATCGAGGATGGAGTCGAACGAGAAGAAGTTGTTGTCTGACGATTCCATGCACCCGACAATATGCACAATGAAATCGCGCGTGAGCTCGTCGGGCGAGAGCTTGTAGAGTCTCGTCAGCCCGAGCAGGAGCGAGAGGTGCTGGCTGCCGTTGTTGCCGCCGTCGAGGATGGATTTGTCGTTCATGAAGATTTTCGCGTTGTAGTGCGCGATTTTTCTCGCGGCTTCTTTTGCGGCTTCGGCGAGCGGGTCTCGCGGGAAGGCGGCGGCGAACGAGCAGAGCCCGATCATGGTGAATGCCTGGTTCCAGACGGCGAAGGCGCATTTTTCCTTGCCGCGAACCATTCCGCCGATGTATCCGTCCGCGTATTGGTTCGAAATTATGCTTCTCGCGACGGTTTTAGCGTCCTGAAAGGCTTTCGCGGCGCGCTCCGGGTCGGGGTCGGTGACGGCGAGACGCACGCAGGTGTCGAGGTATTTCCCGGCGAACTCGCTCTCCGCGAACCCGCCGTCGTGATCGCCGACGTATGCGTCCGCGTGTGCCTGCGGTCCGATCTTCCAGATGAGCGCGTCGATGGCGCTGTTGTAGATTTTACCGAGAGAGCCGGCTTTTGTGAGATTGGATGTTGTTTTCATTCTGATTCCTTACTGTGAAATAAATTCGTTGACCTGATCGATCTTTTTCTGTATTGTTTTGCTTGACGAAGCGATGGTGGAGGCGACTTCTTTTTCTCCGGTGAGCGCGTTGATTATCGGACCTGTGTAGTTGTCGCCGAGGAGGTCGGCGTAGTCTATCGTGTAGTTCCTGAAAATGATGTCGAGCATCTCGACCGATTCTTCGTCGCGCACGGATTTTCCGGTGACACAGATGTCGTAGTAAGCCTTCGTCAGAGTGTCGACCGACGCCTCGGAGAGCGCCTCGAGGAGCAGTGCCGTGTCGTCCGGAGTTTTGCTGTCAATCGGAATCGCGGCGAGGTTGAGACAGCCGCCGTCGGCGTACTGGCAGTAATCCGCCTGATTTTCGTCATATTTCGGCATCGGGAGCATTCCGACGTCGAACTCGTACTGTCTGAATCTTTCGATGAACAGCGAGACCTCGGAGTAGAAGAGACTGTGCCCCTCCGCGAAGAGCGGGATCATCGTCTGGTAGTCGTAGGAGATGTTCATCGCGTCCTTGCTCGTCTTGACCTTTTCGGCGATATCCTGCATTCTTCCGAGCGCGGCGTCGGTGCCGAGAGAGAGGACGAGGTTGTCGTTTTCATCTTTATTTACGATGCGCGCTCCGGACGAGTAGTAGAGGTTCTGACCGATGGCGGGCTGGACGAAGAGCCCCCACTGGTCGTCGTCTGTGTACTTTCCGTCGCCGTTCAGGTCGACAAGCCCGCCGGAGACCATTCCGAGAAACCGGTCGATTGTCCAGTCACCGCTCTTTACAAGCTCATACGGATTGTCGAGCCCGTATTTTTCAAAGAGATCCTTGTTAAAATACAGGCATCTGACCGCGCGGTTGTCGGTGGCGGACAGATCGCCCATGGCGTACCATATCTTTCCGCCGAGCGACAGTTTCTTGCAGAGCTTCGGGTTCCAGTAGTCTTTCGTGAGGTCGAGGTCGGGCAAGGTCGTGAGGTCGGTGAGCAGTCCCTCGAGCCCGAGGCTGACGAGCATACGGCTCGACATGAGCGTTCCGTCGTACGCGCTGTCACCGGCGACGATGGAGGTTTTGATATTACCCGCGCCCCATTCGTCATTTGTCTTGACCTGTTCGATTTTACAGTTGTACTTTTCCTCAATTTTTGAGTTGCGCTTGTAAACGGCGTCATTGACCGGTTCTCCGTCTTCGCCGTCCGAGACGAAGTCGTTGACGTTCCAGTCCCAGCCATCCGCGCCGTAACGGATATAGAACGTGAAGGTTTTCCCGCCGAAGTCGCGAACAGGAACGGCAGGAGCGGCTACAGTGGTCTGCTCCTCACTATCGGGGGTAGACGTATCGTCCTTCTGAGCGGTGCTTCCCGACCCGCATGAGACGAGGAGAAGTGAGCAGAGTATCGTGGTAATTATCTGTTTGCGTTTCATTGTGAACTCCTTTATTGAAATGTGATTATTAAGATTATACCACATTTCCGCTTTCAAAACAATATCAGAAATCATATTTTGAGACATATATTGACAAATCACATCAATTATGCTATAATAAAATAAAAAAGGAATTTCCCATGCCGAAAAATTTCCCCGAAACCCTCCACCGAATGCTCTCGAGCCGCCGTTCGACCGAGCGGAAGCTCGCGGCGTACCTCCTTTCCGAACCGGAGAAATCCGCCGTGATGTCCGCCGAGGAGCTCGCCGAGGCGTCCGGCGTGAGTACGGCGTCGGTGTCGCGGATGCTGCGTTCCGCCGGGATGCTGTGCTTCGCGGAGCTGCGGCGTGAGTTGTCGGAGCTGACCGGCGACCTTCCGGACAGCTCTCTGCCGGTCTCGGACGCGGCTGCGGCGATGACGACGGTCTGCGGCGTCGTGAAGCGCAGCGTCGAGAGCTGCCGGAGCACGATAACCGCCGAGCAGCTCGACGAGGCGGCGTCGATCCTGTCGCGCTCGTCCGAGGTCTGTATAATCGGCGCGGGCACGTCGGCGGTGACAGCGCAGTACGCGTTCACGAAGCTGTTCCGCCTCGGGCTTTCCTGTTCGTTCAGTTCGGACGGAATAATAATGAAGATGAAGTGCGCGCTGATGCGCCGCGGGAGCACGCTGATCGCGGTTTCGTCGTCCGGCTGTACGAAGGTCGTGACAGAGTCCGCCGCGCTCGCGAAGAAGGGCGGCGCGAACGTGATTGTGCTGTCCGACTACCGCGTCTCACCGCTGGCGAGGTGCGCGGACCTGCTTCTGACGACGACGACGCGCACGTCCCCCGACCCGCCGGACGCGGAGCTGCCGCTGATACAGGGTCAGCTGACCGTGATAGATATGCTCTATTCCCTCCTCTCGGTCCGCCTCGGCAACGAGAAGTTCGAGCTGACGAGGAACATAGTGAAGCCGGACAAGCAGCTGTGAAAGGAGAAAAAATGCGCGCGATATCAAGAAAAATCAACTCATGGCTCTGCTACGAAAAAGCCCGCCCGAAGACCGCGTATTCCGCCTGCCCGTCCGCGCACGACGAGTTCAGGCGGATGAACGACCTTGACTGTATCCTGACGAACGGCGACCTGCGCGCGGACACGATATTTTCCCTGTGGATCCCCCTGCGTTTCGCGCTCGTGCGGCTGAACGGCTACGGGAAGCTGAACCGGTACGGGAACATCAACGATAAAGCGTCGTTCCTGAGCGCGATATCGGACGATATAATACTGAGATTTCTCCTCCCGGAGGACGACGACACGGTGATTCTGCTCGAGCGCCTGTTTGAGCTCGGTCAGGAGCGTTGCAACGTGATGATTTTGCGCGACCGCGGAATGCAGTCGAGGGGTCTCGCGCCGTACTATGACTATATGCCGCATTTTCTGAACGACTGCTTCGACGGCGCCTTCAGCCGTTATTTCCGCGGAAATGACGACCTGAAACAGTGGATAGATGAACAGAGGCTGAATATGTTCTTCGCCGGCGAGGTGGCGAGAGAAAACATTCTCGACCTGTCGGGCAGCGGCGACATAAAGAACGGCGTGCCGGAAGATCTCGGTTTCATGCTGAAAAATTACATCTCCATACTCGAAGAGCGAAAGAAATTGATGTAAAAAAACCGCCGTGCCACCCCGACACGGCGATATTTTTAACTAAGCTTTTCCCGCTTGTATTTCTCCCAGACCGGACGTATCACTACGCAGACGACGCATCCGGCGAGCGCGATGATAAGCCAGCTCGAGACGGTGACGCCCCACCCGGCTCTCTCGGTCAGCGCGGCGAACCAGAAGCTTGAGATCGCGCTTCCGACATATGTAAAGGCGTTGACGACGCCGGAGATGGTCGAAATCCTGCCGAATTTCATGAAGTACGACGGAATCCTCGACACGAGCATGAGGTTGATTCCGTGCATACACCCGGTGAGCACCGACATCAGAAGCACGCTGACGGCGGTAGTGACGACTGACTTATTCCCGGAGAACCCGAAGATTCTCAGAACAAGCGCCGCCCCCGCCGCGACCCCGAACAGCAGGATCGAGCAGATCATCTCGCTCCGGAGCTTCTTTTGCAGCCACCCGGCGAGGTTGAAGCTGATCATCGAGAAGACCGGCAGAGCGAGCCCGGTGAGTATCGAAGCGCCGGTAGGAAGCCCGAACTGCTCCGAGACGAGCACCGGCATCCATGTCGTGACCCCGTCGCGCAGAATCCCCTGAAGCACAATCGCGAGGCAGACCGCCGCGAGAACCCCGAAGCCCGCCGCGCCGATGCCGCCTGTCGCCGCGGGAGCCGCGTCGTCGTCTGTGCGCACTTTTTCGCGTATGCGGTTTTTCAGCAGTTTCCCGGAGGCGATCAGCCAGAGTGCGGTCATGAGGACGCCGCAGATTCCGGCG
>ENA-ORIC01002571-ORIC01002571.1-human-gut-metagenome-genome-assembly--contig:-NODE-2571-length-14256-cov-16.426335_pt1 | contig 14256 bp, 13 predicted proteins | sample MGYA00243023_ERZ508732 | MGnify/ENA primary metagenome ERZ508732 (study PRJEB26277, sample SAMN04329767) | human gut metagenome | biome: human-associated habitat | host: Homo sapiens | place: USA...
TGGGACGAATTACATAATTCTGGATTTAATCCCAGCCATGACTGGGATTAATTACCAACACGTTTTGTCCTATAACCCTGTTTCGGGCTAATTGAAAACCGTACAACCGGACTTCGTCCGTGGAAATCAACCCTATCCCCCGCGTTCCGCGGTCCCCCTTCCCCGTCTGGGAAGGCAAGTCCGAACTCCTACAGCCCCTTTGAAATTGGTGCTGATCAGTAAAGAATATGAGCGATGATGAAGCCGGCAACGCAGGCTGTGAACACGCCGGTGAGGCCCGGGAGCATGAAGCTGTGGTTCAGTACGAAGCGGCCGATTTTTGTGGTGCCGGAACGGTCGAAGCCGATGCAGGCAAGGTCCGACGGATAGGTCGGAAGGAAGAAGTAGCCGTAGCAAGCCGGAATGAAGGACAGGACCATGACCGGGTCCATGCCTACGTTCAAAGCGATCGGCATGACGATGGCAACGGCTGCGCCCTGGGAATTGACGAGCTTGGATGTCAGGAACAGGACGAGCGCATACGCCCATGGGTATTCGGTGACAGCAGCGCCGAGGAATGTCTTCAGGACTGCCATGTGGTTGGCAAAGTATGTATCAGCCATCCATGCAACGCCGTAAACGGATACGAGTGCGACGATGCCTGCGCGGAAGACCTGGCTGTTGCCGACTTCCTTGGCTTTGGTGTGGCAGACGAAGAGGATGATCGAAGAAACGAAGAGCATAACCATCTGGATGACGGTTGTCATGGAAATGGCTTTCATCTTGCCTTTGGCATCAGCGAAGTGCGGGAGCAGATCCGGGAAATTGCCGAGGACTGCGATGCAGAGGATGCCGACGAGGAAAATGATGGTAGCGTGGTAGTAAGAAGAAGGAAGTTCCTTGCCCTGCAGGGATTCGTTTTCACCGTACACATATTTCTTCTGTTCCGGATCTTTGATCATTTCCTGGAATTCTTTGTCGTCAGCGAGGTCCTTGCCTCTTCTGTAGCTCATGAGAGCAGCTGCGATGACGCCGATCAGGGTTGCCGGAATGGATACGGCAAGAATCTGGAGCAGGGAGTAGGTATAGCCTGCAGCTGCCATGAATCCGACGATGGAAACGACAGCAACGGATACCGGGGATGCAGAGATGCCCATCTGGGATGCGATGGAAGAAACGGCCATCGGGCGTTCCGGACGGATATTTTCCTTGATGGAAATATCATAAATGATCGGGAACATGGTGTAGACGACATGGCCTGTGCCGCAGAGGACAGTCAGGAGCCATGTGGTGACCGGAGCCAGAATCGTGATATGCTTCGGGTTATTTCTGAGGAAGCGTTCCGCATACTTCAGCATGACGGTCAGACCGCCGGATGTCTGCAGGAAGCCTGCGCAGGTAACAACTGCCATGATTGTCAGCATAACGCCGATAGGCGGGCTGCCCGGCTTGTATCCGAAAAGGAATGTATAAGCCATCAGACCGATGCCGCTGATGACCGCCAATCCGATCCCGCCATGCTTGATTCCAAGGAACAGGCAGGCAAGGAGTACCATAAATCCTAAAAACATTTCCATAATTGTTTCCTCCTGAATTGAAGAATATACTTATTCCTTCGGGTGATAATGTATAGTATACCGTATGTAAAATTTTTATCAAATTCTCTTTAATCATGAATTTTATGTTATGGATGCCTTTTTATCATCCATACTTGCTCTATGCGGAACTTACCTGCACATGAAATCTCCTTTATTCTCCTTTATCCTTCCATATTCATATCCATCTCTTTGATTTTCATGGAAACAGTTTCCATTTTCTATTTTCGCTTACTTTCGATACACTAAAAATTTTGGGCAGCCAAAAAGAGCCTTATTGGAGAATAATGACTCCAATAAAGCTCTTTCTTTGTACTTTTATTTTTGATTTTTACGCTTTCAATACAGTCAGGGTATGACCATTCTTCAAAATGGTGCCGTGGTTTTCAAGCGTCGTGACAGTGCTGTCACCGGTGAGCGCCCAGGAGGATCCTTCATCGATCTTGACATTGACAGTTCCCTTGGGATCCGTGGCTGCTGCATTCTTATCAATGGAAAGAGCACCCGTCCAGCGGGTATTCTTGAGAGTAAGATTCAGCATCGAAATATCATCGGCTATGATGTTTCCCTTAATTTTTTCATTTTCAAGGAGAACGTCCGCATTGCCGCCGTTGGCGCCTTTCTTCCCCCAGCCTCTCGATGCGCTGTTCCCGACGACGCAAAGGAGAGCGCCATCTGCATCATCGCTCGTGATTTCCGTATCCTTCAGCTTGATATTGCAGTCCGTATTCGTCACGTAGATGACGTCGCCGGCTCTCGAATGGAGTGTGCTTCCTTCCATAGAGAAATCAGAGCGGCCCTTTTCCGCATCCCCGCTCATGGACTGGTAAATCATGACAGTGTGGACATTTTCTTCGGTCATGGTGCGGTCACCCATTTTGCAGACCGCATTCATGTGGCCGTCGAGCGTGGAATCCTTGAGGGAAATGCTGTTCTTCCCTTCAATGACAGCGCCTTCGGAAGATGTGGCTAAGAGGTCTGCCCCTTCCACGCGGATATCTGCTGTCGAGTAGATGGCAGGCGAGCCGGAACCGCCCGTCTTGAACGATCCGCCCTTCACGATGACCGTGCCGCCTCCGCGGTCGCTCCGGATAGCGGCCGAAGAATTTCCTTCGGTCACGATCGTCAGATTTCTGGCTTCGGTATATCCGCCGCCCGTCGTCTGGATGCCTCCGGAATTATCCTTGTGCGTCGTGATGACGGTATCTTCGACGTAGACCTTCGTTCCCTTGCCATAGCTGAATACGCCGTTCCCGTTCTGCGCATTCGAAGTGACAAAGGAATTCTTCAGGGAAACCTTTGCACCGTCAGTGGCAAGGAGGGCCGCGTTCTGTCCGTAGAAATCGCCTGCTTCGGTATTGGACGTAGCGCCCGATATCTTTTCTGCGACGATGCGGTCAAGAGAAACGTCTGCGCCCGTAATCCGAAGCGCATTCTCATTGTCTCCCTTGGACATGTAGACAGCGCCTTTGACGGTTTCATTTTTGGAAATCGTATTGGCAGAAGTCCCCTGCGTGACTTCTCCTGGCGGATTGAAACCTCCAGGCGGCATCATCCCTTCCGGGGGCTGTCCTTCTGGCATCTGTCCCTGCTGCATCCCCTGCTCCATGGCAGGAGCTGTGGCATCGGCAGCATCTGCTGCAAAAGCAGAACTAAAAGGCAGCGAAATCAGGGCTGCTGTCACCCATATTGCTAAATGATTCTTTTTCATGTGAATTCCTTCTTTCATCCAAAGAACCTTCCCTATCCATCTATTGTAACCCGATACCGGTCATAAAAAAAGACCCGCGGTCAATTCCGCGAGGCTTTTTTGCTGAATTTAGTGTAGATAAGCATATCATATATATAAGTATTATATAATAGCATTTTTACCGGTTAACTCTATTACATGATGTTTCTGCCGCTGCGCGAGGCTCCGCGGCAGCTTCCCCTAACGGATCTCACTTTCTGTTCTTACCAGTTAACTCTATTTACTCCACCCCTTCTGCCGCTACGCACAGTTACGCGGCAGCTCCCCCGTGGGGGAGCCTTTTCTAAAGAAACACCCTAGTTCCTATAAACCACCCTAGCATGACGAAGAGGAGGCCGCCGGCGAGCTGGAGGAAGAGGTAGAGGAAGCCCTGGAGGATGTCGCCTGCCTGGAGGTACTGCATGGTTTCGTTCATGAAGGAGGAAAAGGTGGTGAGGCCGCCGAGGAAGCCTGTGATGAGGAAGGCGGCAGCGGCGGGATTGGGATAGGCTTTGACAAGAAGGACTGACAAGAGTCCGATCAGGAAGGATCCTGCGCCATTGACGGCAAGTGTCCCGAAGGGAAAGTAGGTGCCTGCCATTCTTGCCATGTAAATCGTCGTGCCGTAGCGGCAGAGGGAACCTAGGGCGCCTCCAAGGGCTACCCAGAGTGGGAATAAGTAGTTCTGCATGTTGTCTCCTTAAACAAAAAACTCCTGCCCCGGTTAAGGGACAGGAGTCATCAGCGCGAAGCGTTCGGCATATGCCCGGCGAACTCCATCGCCGTCTTTCTTAAGTGAGCTCATTATAGCATGCGTGGATGCTTCCTGCAACTAAAGGGAGAACTCGCCCTTCCATTCTGAGCCGGATAGGAGGTAGCGGAGCGCTTCTTCGAGCCTTTCTCCCCGATGGACGTAGTGTCCGCCCCGGTTCATTTGGAGAATGGCTTCCTTTCCTTCCTCCCTGACGATACCAAGGACATCCTCTGTTCTTTCCAGAATCGTATTCAATGGTTCCCTTCTCGTTTTCGGTTCCTTGGCACCGAGCGACAGGTAGACGCGCCTGACCGCAGGCGACAAAGGATGGCTCCTGTAATAGTCAAGGAGTCCTGTAAACCAGAAGGAACCTGAAATGGAGGCGATGCCGGAGAATGCATCGGTATGGCAGGCCGCATAAAGCGCAAACATGCCGGATAAGGAAATACCGACGAGCTGCCTTTCGGGATTATCAAGACCCGCTCTTTTTTCAGTGTCTGGAAGAATCGTTTCAAGGAAGAATTTTTCAAAGACGTCGGCCCCTCCTCCAAAATCGCCTTCCCTTTTGAAGATGCCAGGCGCTTCCCATGGCGAAAGGTCATTGTTCCAGTCAAGGCCGTCTATGGCAGCGATGGCGATTTCAAGCCTATCCGCCAGACTTTCATTCTCCGAAGCAATATCGGCAGGCTGGATGAAGTAGCAGATCCCCTTCGTATTCACTTCGGGCGTGTAGAGCGTGACCCGGTATGGTCCTTCCTGAAACGATTCCTTCTTCATGATTTCCTTTCTATTAACGTCCTTTGAACTGCGGTTTTCTCTTTTCGAGGAATGCGGTGATGCCTTCCTTGAAGTCTTCGCTGGCAGAGCATTTGCCGACGAGGCCTGCTTCCTGCTTGGAGTAGTCTTCAAAACCCTGATAGAGGCTGATGTACATGAGCTTCTTGATATTCTGGTAAGCAAGGAGCGGTCCTTCGGTCAGTTTCTTGGCAAAGGCATGGACGGTTTCATCCAGCTTCTCCTTTGGAACGACTTCTTTGACAAGGCCGATAGCAAGAGCTTCGTCTGCCTTGACCTGACGGCCGGAAACGAAGAGGTCGAGGGCGCGGTTGGCGCCGATGATTCTCGGGAGGAGGAAGACAGCTCCCGTATCCGGGCAGAGGGCAATGCCTGCAAAGGCCTGGATGAATTTGGCATCATCAGAGCAGATGACATAGTCAGCGCCCAGTGCCAGGTTCATTCCGCCACCGGCGCATGCACCGTGGACAGCGCAGACGATGATCTTGGAAAGTTTCTTCATATGGATGATGTCTTCTGCCAGTTTCCCTGCCAGGGCTGCCATGGATTTCGTGGCAAAGTCCGGTTCCTCGCAGTGCGCTTTCATGTAGCGGATGTCGCCGCCTGCGCTGAAGGCGCGTCCTGCACCTTCCATGACAATGACCTTCACTTCTTCGTCCTTGTCAGCTTTGGTGAGCGCATCTTCGAGTTCCAGTGCCATCGTGAGATCGACTGCGTTCAGCGTCTGCTGGTAGTCGAGTGTAATCGTTTCAATGCCGTTTTCGACTTTTGTCCTGATTCTCGTATAGTCCATGGATATTTCCTCCTGTCATGGCAGATCTGCCAAAAATGATTCCCGGATCTTCCGGGTTTCTCAACTGGATTCACTGTTTTTATTATATCACGGAGGGATTCTTTCATTTCCATTTCTCTATATAAAAAGGAAGGAACTCTTGATTTCCCATGGTATAATAATGAGGTATCTCTGTCTCTCTTTCCAAAGGCGCACCGCCCCGGGCGGTCTCCTCTGCGCAGCAGAAAAAATGACGGGATCGCATCCTTCGGACTTTCACTCCGATGAGATTTCTCCGGAAATGCTTCCGGGAATGATGGTTTTCAGAAAGGATTTTATTATGGCAGAAAAGAAGAAAGTCGTCGTGGCGATGTCCGGCGGCGTGGATTCCACGCTGACCGCGCGCCTCCTGCTCGATCAGGGCTATGAGGTTTACGGCGCTACCATGTATCAGTTTGACGGGCAGGACGAGGAGATCGAAGGCGCCCGCAAGATGGCGGAATTCATCGGGATTCCGTTCAAGGTCATCGATGTGAGAGAGGCGTACCAGAAGTTCGTCCTCAATTATTTCATCGAGTCCTACGCAGCAGGGATGACGCCGAATCCCTGCATGATGTGCGATTTCAAGGTGAAGTTCGGTCTCTTCTATGATGAAGTGAGAAAGGCATTCGACGCGCCTTACTTTGCGACCGGCCACTACGCGCGCATCGTCTACAATCCGGAAACGGAATTGTTTGAGGTCAGAAAGGGTCTGGACATCGCCAAGGATCAGTCCTACATGATGTACCACCTGACCCAGGAACAGCTTTCGCATATTATTTTCCCGCTTGGCCGCACGTTCAAGAAGGATACGCGCCTTATTTCCAAGGAAAAGGGCCTTCCGACTTACAACAAGGCAGAGTCTCAGGATATCTGCTTCCTGACCAGCGAGAAATCGTACGTGGAATTCCTCGAGAACCACGCGCCGGAAGCGTTCCAGCCAGGAAATATCGTCGACAAAAAGGGCCATGTGCTCGGCCAGCACAAGGGCATCCCTTATTATACGATCGGCCAGAGAAAGGGCCTGGGCATCGCTGCCAGGACGCCGCTTTACGTCATCGAGCTGCGTCCTGACACGAGAGAAGTCGTCGTCGGATCGAATGAAGATCTCTTCCGCACGCGCCTTCTCGCCAACGAACTCCATTTCTACGACGACAAGATCCCGCAGGAAGAGTTCCGCTGCCAGGCAAAGATCCGCTATGGCGTCCGTGTCCATGACTGCTCCGTGAAGGTCGGAGACGACGGACGCGCTGTCGTCACGTTCGATGAACCGCAGCGCGCTGTCACAACCGGCCAGTCTGTCGCCTTCTATGACGGCGACCTCCTCCTGGGCGGCGGCACAATCGTCAGAGCGCTCTAAAAGTCATCCCTTGTGGATACCGGATGGAAGATGACTCTCTTTTGAGAGTCATTTTTTCATTGCCCGGACTTTTAAAAAGGATTTTCAGATTATTCTATATGGGTTTATTAGTCACTATAAATTTTTTCCATATCGAAATATATCTTGTGAAACACACGGCAGGAAGGCGTTTCCGGCGTCCTTCTTAAAGGAGCTTCGCCGAACGTTACATTAGAAATAAAAAGAAGGGCTTTTTCTCTATTCCCTTTTTCCGCCTGTTGTTGTAGAATAGATTTCGTCACAAGATATTGTGCGTCATTATGTGCGCTTATCAATATTTTGTATTTATTTTAACTAGAATGAGAAACTTATATAAATAGAGAAAACAAAAGAAAAAATGGGATTTTGAAAGCATTAGGGGTGTTATGAATGGAAGAAATGGAAATGAACGTCAAGATGAATGTCATTAAGAGAAACGGCAAGGAAGTACCTTTTGACATCACCAAGATCGTGAACGCTATCGGCAAGGCCAATAACGAAGTCGATCACGTCCACCAGATGAATGATTACCAGATCCGCGCTGTCGCAGACAACATTGCGCACAAGATCGCAGGCTACTCCCACGCAGCCAATGTCGAAGACATTCAGGATATGGTCGAAACGGGCATCATGGAAATGCGCGGCTATGAAGTAGCGCAGAAGTATGTCCGCTATCGTTACAAGAGAGAAATCTCCCGCAAGAGCAACACGACCGATGACGGCATTCTTTCCCTGATCGACCTCTCCAATGAAGAAGTCAAACAGGAAAATTCCAACAAGAACCCTGTCATCAATTCCACCCAGCGCGACTACATGGCCGGCGAAGTGTCCAAGGATCTGACAAAGCGTCTGCTCCTCCCCGAAGAAATCGTGAAGGCGCATGAAGCAGGCATCATCCATTTCCACGACGCTGACTACTATGCGCAGAGAGAACATAACTGCGACCTGATCAATCTGGAAGACATGCTGCAGAACGGCACCGTCATCAGCCAGACCATGATCGAAAAGCCGCATTCCTTCTTCACTGCCTGCAACGTAACGACACAGATCGTCGCTCAGGTAGCATCCAACCAGTACGGCGGACAGTCCTTCACACTGGCGCACCTGGCTCCATTCGTAGATATCAGCCGCCAGAAGATCAAGAAGGAAGTCATCGCTGAACGCAAGGAAACCGGTGAATCCATGGACGAATCCATCATCGAAAAGATCGTGGAGCGTCGTCTGAAGGAAGAAATCAAATCTGGAATCCAGACCATCCAGTACCAGCTGATCACCCTCATGACCTGCAACGGCCAGGCTCCATTCGTCACCATGTTCATGTACCTGGACGAAGTTCCGGACGGACGTACCCGCAAGGATCTGGCCATGATTATCGAAGAAGTCCTCCGCCAGAGAATGCAGGGCGTCAAGAATGAAAAGGGCATCTGGATCACTCCGGCATTCCCGAAACTGATCTACGTCCTCGACGAAGACAACATTCATGATGATTCCCCGTACTATTACCTGACCAGACTTGCTGCTGAATGTACAGCAAAGAGAATGGTTCCTGACTATATTTCCGCCAAGATCATGAAGAACCTGAAGCACGGCGACGTTTACCCATGCATGGGCTGCCGCTCCTTCCTCACCCCGGATACCGAGGGCCTTGGCGAAAACGGAAAGCATAAATACTACGGCCGCTTCAATCAGGGCGTCGTCACCATCAACCTCGTCGATGTGGCATGCTCTTCTGGCGGCGATATGGATAAATTCTGGGAAATCCTGGAAGACCGCCTCGAACTCTGCCACAGAGCGCTCCGCTGCCGCCATGAAAGACTGCTCGGCACCGTCTCCGACGTGGCTCCGATCCTCTGGCAGTACGGCGCTATCGCTCGTCTCAAGAAGGGCGAAACGATCGACAAGCTCCTCTTCAACAACTACAGCACCATTTCCCTCGGCTATGCAGGCCTCTATGAAATGTGCGTCCGCATGCTCGGCGTATCCCATACAACGGATGAAGGCAGAAAATTTGCCCTCGCTGTCATGCAGAAACTGAACGACAAGTGCTCCGAATGGAGAGCTGCTGAAAACATCTCCTACTCCGTATACGGCACACCGATGGAATCCACCACCTACAAGTTCGCTAAATGCCTCCAGAAACGCTTCGGCATCATCCCGGGCGTAACGGACAAGAACTACATCACCAACAGCTACCACGTCCATGTTTCTGAACACATCGACGCATTCCATAAGCTGAAATTTGAATCCGACTTCCAGAGACTCTCCCCGGGCGGCGCTATTTCCTACATCGAAGTACCGAATATGCAGACGAACATCCCGGCAGTCCTGACCGTCATGAAGTACATCTATGAAAACATCATGTACGCAGAACTGAACACGAAGAGCGACTACTGCATGGCATGCGGCTATGACGGAGAAATCCGCATCATCGAAGATGAAACCGGCAAACTCATCTGGGAATGCCCGAACTGCGGCAACCGCGACCAGCACAAGATGAGCGTCGCAAGAAGAACCTGCGGCTACATCGGCACCCAGTTCTGGAACCAGGGCCGTACACAGGAAATCAAGGACAGAGTCCTCCACCTGTAATCTGAATATCTGAAGGGCGGCGTCCGCCGCCCTTTTTCTTTCTTTCATTCCAACATTTCAAAGGAAATCAACATGAACTACGCCAATTTCAAAGAATATGATATTGCAAACGGCCCCGGCATCCGCTTCTCTCTCTTCGTTTCCGGCTGCACCCATCACTGCAAGGGATGCTTCAACCAGGAAACATGGGACTTCAACTACGGAAAGCCTTTCACCAAAGAAACTGAAGACTACATCTTGAAGGAAGTCGGACAGGAATTCTATGAAGGCCTCACCCTCCTCGGCGGCGAACCGATGGAACCGGCCAATCAGAAGGCGCTCCTCTCCCTTGTCACCCGTTTCAAGGAAATGTATCCGCAGAAGAACCTCTGGTGCTTCACCGGCTACCTCTATGACAGGGATCTCCTTGATAACTTTGCCAAGAAGATGCCTGAAACTATGGAACTTCTGAAACGCATCGACGTCCTGGTCGATGGTGAATTCGTCCTTGAAAAGAAGGATTTCACCCTCCTCTTCAAAGGCTCCTCCAACCAGAGAACCATCGACGTGCAGAAGAGCCTGGCTTCTGGCACCGTCGTCCCGTGGGATCCGAGAGACACCAGCATGTCCCCGAACTCGAAGATCTGATTTACCAACTGAAAAGGGGCTGTGGCAAAATGATTACACATTTTGCCACAGCTCCTTTTTCTATTGGAATATGCCATTAAAGAATTATCTAGCATCTATATGCATTGATTTTGTTTGAACACCTAAAAACCTCGCTTCACTCGAGAATAGGGAAAAGCACCGTTTTAACGGATTTTGTCACAGTTCCTTTTTTAATGTCTTCACTTATTCTTCTACTTCAAGGTCAGGCAGTCTTTCTGCTTTATCTCCGCCGCCTTTTCTGCCGCGCATGACGGTACGGTAACCTTCTACGGCAAGTTCAAGGGCAAGGACGATGAGGAGGGTGCCGATGCCGGCCTGTGCGTACGGGCCCCAGTCTGCTCCGCCTTTCATGATCATGTCAATCTGGTTCCTGACGATGATGACGAGGGATGCAAGGGTGACGATCATCATGAAGGTCATCGGGAAGAGGAACATCTTATTGTTCTTCCCTGCATTGCCCAGCCATGCGGCTACGGCAAGGAGGCCGATTCCGGCGAGGAGCTGGTTGGCTGCGCCGAAGAGACCCCAGATCTTCATGAAGCCGTTCATGCCAAGAAGGACGCCCAGGACAACGGTCAGGATCGTAGCAAAGTACGGATTGACCATCAGTTTCTTGAATCCGCCCTTGATGTCCTTCGGTGTTTCGCCTGGTTCGAGCCAGAATTCCTGGAACATGAAACGGGCCAGTCTTGTCGCTGTATCAAGGGATGTCAGGCAGAATGCGGAGTATGTCAGGACAAGGAGCGTGTACATCATCGTTTCTGCTCCTTCCAGGCCCGGAATCTTGGCAATCATGGCAGCGATGCCGCCGGCGAAGATATCCGTTGCGCCGTGGATATGGCCTGTTTCCCTGGCATACGCAATCGCGCAGAGGGTAATGATGGCAAGAACACATTCCAGAAGCATGCCGCCGTATGCGATCGGCTTGGCGTCGGATTCCTTATCGAGCTGTTTGGACGTCGTGCCGGAAGATACAAGGGAATGGAAGCCGGAAATCGCGCCGCAGGCAACGGTCGTGAAGAGGATCGGGAACAGGTACTGTACGCCGTTTCCATTGTCCACGGAGAAGCCTGTGTAAGCCGGGAAGAGGTTCGGATCGATATCAGGATGCGCGCCTACGATGCCGACGACGGCAACGATGAGCATCGCATAGAGAAGGAACGAACTCAGGTAGTCACGCGGCTGGAGCAGGATCCATACCGGAGTGACGGAAGCAATCGTAATGTAAAGGCCGATCAGCCACATCCATGTCGTCTGGGAGAAGTAAATCGGATGGAAGTTCATGCCGATGCCCATGCAGAGGACGATAGCGCCGATAGCCATCACTGTGGATACTGCCATGGATACATGGAAACGGTATACGATAAGGCCGAAAATGACGGCAGCCACAATGAAGAGCATCGAAACCATGGCAACGGATGCTTTGACAGCACTCTTTTCCATATTGACCGCGCCGTTTTCAATCGTTGCGCCGAACGTGGAAGCAACGATGGCAGCAAAGACTGCAACGACAAGGATCAGTGTCAGGTAAGAGAATATGATGAAGAGCTGCTTGGCTCTCTTAGACATATTCGCTGAAATGATTTCCCCGATGGACTGCCCGTTGTGGCGGACAGAAGCAAAGAGCGCGCCGAAGTCATGGACGCCGCCAAAGAATATGCCGCCGACGAGAACCCAGAGCGTGACAGGCAGCCATCCGAACATGGCAGCCCCAATCGGTCCCGTGATAGGGCCTGCGCCTGCAATCGAGGAAAAATGGTGCCCCATGAGCACCGGAGCTTTAGCGGGGACTAGTCAATCCCGTCTTCCATTGTATGAGCAGGTGTCGGGATATTTCCCTCACCCACGCCCCACTGTTTCACCAGCCAGCGGCCGTAGAAAATATAGCCGCAGAGGAGAATAGCGAGACAAACCGCGAGCAGTACAAGCGTATTCAATGAAGTGACCTCCCTTCAAATCCCGGCCTCACGCGAGACCGGCCTTCCGTCCTTCCCACACCTTCATCATTTCCGGCTGCATTCTCCGCCCTGCCCTGTTGAAGAGGAATCTTTCCCTCGACAGGTCCAGGCAGTTGGCCCGGTACTCGAGCCATCCGTGGATCATGAAGCGGAACGTTTTCGTGTAACTTGATTTCTTCAATGCCTTTTCTGCTGCTTCATCAGCATCATCACAGATGATGACAGAGGAAACTCCTGTGTACATATGGCCCGGTCCTATATGAGCCATCTTCTTGCCTTCCCGGCAGACAAATTCCTTCACGGCCTCATGGACCGCCTCCGTCAGACGCGGGCAGGTGAAGAGGAAAATGAACTCCTCCTGCTCCGACGTCCATAGTTCGTTGGACCAAAGCAGGAAATAGCCGCCGTCCCTCTCATAGTATTCGCACACAGCCGTAAGCTCTGCGCCGCCCGGCAGGAGCGGAACAGAAAGCTTTAGAGCTTCCCTGACTCCTTTCGTCTCCGGAGCGTCCATCCCGTCGAAACGGGTGATTCCGTAAAATCTGCTGTACGATGCAAGCAGCCTCTCAGCAGCGTTTCTTCTTTGATCCATCGCGTCCTCCTTCCTTATCTCTTAATCTCATTATTTGATGAGATATAATTATATTAACTTGATTATACCTTACTTCAAATAATTTCTGTAATAAAAGATACTTATACCTATTCGCAAGTATTGAAAAGTATACTATATTTTAAAAATCAAATTTAAGTAGACATATGACATTTCACCACAGAATGTCTTGCAAAACATTTCTATTTTTATTTCTCTATATTTCTAAAAACTTGAAATTTTCAAGTTTTATCCCCTTGTACATACTTCAAAATATGTTATAATAGTCATATAGAAAGAATTAAATGCAGCGTTGCTTTTTGAAGCGCGGACGAAAAGGAGCGATCGACTTATGATCACAGAAATTCACAACCAGGCAGATTTCGAAAGAGAAATCGTAAACCACAAAGGTTACAGCATTATTGACTTCTGGGCAACTTGGTGCGGCCCCTGCCGCATGATGGCCCCGGTCATGGACCATGCCTCCGAGCTGCTCGGAGATAAAGTCAACTTCACCAAAGTTGATACCGATGAAATGCAGGAACTCGCAGGACAGTTCGACATCATGTCCATTCCGACCATCATCCTCTTCAAGGACGGCCAGGAAGTACACCGCATGATCGGCGCTGTACCGCAGGAAGCATTTCTCGAAGAACTGAAGAAGTTCCTCGCTTAATGAATTGCACTAAAAAGGAGTCCGGATATCCGGGCTCTTTTTTCATGCCTGATTTTATTCATATGTCTTTCGCTTCATTTCCATCCCCATCCATAGATTTTGATGCACATATACTCCATTATATATGCAATTTATTCGCATATTACAAATTTTTATAACTTAGAATCTTCCTTTAGTATTTTTTATGTAAAGTTTTGTTTATACTCTTGATTATTTGATAATATTTATTTATACTGATAATAGTAATTTAAGAATTTTCCGTATCTGAGTGGGTGACGATATGCCATTCATTCGCTTCACGGCCTGTATCACCGCAGTCACCCATTCATTCTGATTGATGTGCATGTATTGTTCGTTAAAAGATATGGATGATTCGCGGGCTTTTTAATTGTATCACCTTTGCACCACCGGTCATTCTGCCTGAAATTCTCAGCTGAACCGGTTTGTTTCCTGTCATGGAATTTCAAGGAGGCAATCGCTATGACACTTAATCAGCTGGAATACTTTTGCGCCGTGTGCCGTTATCACAGCATCACCCGCGCTGCGGAATCCCTTTTCGTTTCGCAGCCGACAATATCGGCTTCGATCCGTAATCTGGAAAAGGAGTTTCACCTTAGACTTTTCACCCATGGCCAGAACCGGATCACACTGACCAATGACGGCTCTCTTTTCTATAAGAAAGGGGTGTGTCAAGAGTTTTGTGTAAATCGATTCAATAAGCAACATCGTATTGCTGCATAAGCTGAGACATCCTG
>ENA-ORIC01002572-ORIC01002572.1-human-gut-metagenome-genome-assembly--contig:-NODE-2572-length-14254-cov-29.887917_pt1 | contig 14254 bp, 22 predicted proteins | sample MGYA00243023_ERZ508732 | MGnify/ENA primary metagenome ERZ508732 (study PRJEB26277, sample SAMN04329767) | human gut metagenome | biome: human-associated habitat | host: Homo sapiens | place: USA...
AATGTAATCCGAAGCATCCAATCCCCCATTTTCTTTAAAAAACTCTGTATTTTCTATTGACTTCCCATAGCTGGTCTCACAAGTAATACTACTTTCAGACTCCACCCGTCCTTTGCTAGTAGACATAACCCTATTCTTTCCATCTGCTTTTGACGATGACTTTCCACCCTCAAAAACTGACCGCAAAACAAATGATGTTATTGCACACTCTGCCCAGGTCTTGGCTATATCTCCGCCTGTTATTGCTTTATCATATTTGTTTTCATGATATATGTATGTAGATGTACTTATTGTTACCCTCCAATTATTTTAGCGTATCTTACTCTAAGTCTGCCGGTGGGAGGCTTAGTTGTGATGCTCATTTTTAAATTTTCGAACTTTATCACACCACTCATCAATTAATTGACGAAGTTCTTTTGTATCAACTTCACACCAATTCCCCATAGCATCCTCTGCCAGATTATCATATACTTTAGTCGTTTTAGGACTTATTTCCGCACAACATACATTTCCATTTACTTCTTCATATTCACTTTCCCCTGACAGTACTCTATCAAAACCTGATTTAATCCATTTTTCAAAGGGCAATACATCGCATGACATAAAAGTTGTAAACAACTGATATTTCTCATCAAATATGATACTTATATCCTCAATACCATTTTTTAATTTATATTCTTCTATTCTGTATTTCATTTCTATTCCTCCGGAAATGCTGAAATAATTTTACCACTTTGATCCAAAAACATATCTATTTTCATACCATTATTAGCTACTCCCTGATATGTATTTCTTGTGCCATGAAAACAATGCGTTCTGAGTCTGTGAAGGACAATATTCAGTTTTGATTTTTGATGTCCTTAAGTGCACCCAGAAGGCAAATTTCGTCCTAGAAGTGTCTCTAAATTAATCTTCATAGATAAATCGCCTTTGGCGAGAATCGTTCCGATTAATTTAAAGATCGTGGTTGATTTTTTAGGTGGTGGGCATCCTCACGTGGAGACATAATACATATTATTCAAAAACAATTTGAACCGTATTTTCATTCATATTTCTCTGAACTTCCTGTATTATACTCTCAATTTGCTCTTCTAGAAGTTCTTCATGCTCATGTGGGGGCTCCCAAAATTTCATTGTATCTCTATATACCACAAACTTTTTGCCTACAAGCATTTCTCCTTCTGCTTTTACAACATATCCGTTCCCCAGATCAATTTTTACGTAATTCATACTACCTGTTATTTTCATGTTTTTCTACCTCTAGATAATAATTTTTCCTTGCTGGATTTTTCTAATTTCTAAATGGTCTTATATGTACTCAGAGGGAAAATCATCCCTAAGGCATGCAATCTTCCTTGCTGCAACCACCTGTCCTTTTCACAACAGTCCTTTAATGCCTATTACAAAAAGAAGCGTGAGCAGGGCAAACACCATCTGACTGCCACAGGTGCAGTGGCAAGAAAGCTTACCATCGTAATTTATGCCGTGTTACGGGATAGTAAACCTTATGAACCTAAGAAGTTCTGTTAAATGTCTGGTAGTGAGACTAGGATTTAAGCCTGCCCGTGGGGAGGCTTAGTTTGCATGTGTAAAGATTAATCAAACTCCTCTATCATAATGCTACATGGACTAAAATTTTCATCTCTTTTCCATTCACACTTACCTTTCTTAGATACTAGAACCCTAAATTCATCACTATATACTTCATCTTCATCATCCAAATAATACAGCAAGCCATAACTACCCGTGGCAATCTTAGTAATGTTCTCATACATACTAATCATCTCTTCTGTTCTTTCTGTCTTATGGTTTTCCATCACACTAAACTGAACAAAACGCGAATAATTTTTTTCTATTACTTTTAATTCATTGTATTTTAACTTCTTGATTAAATTATCAATGTCATCAAATACTTTTTTTTCATCTATTTCTGGATGTAAATCTTCATCCAAATATGTAGCTCTTATCTCTAACCACGCATAAATCGTTACCATAGTAATCCTCTTTCTTTTCTAATTTAAAATTCCCAAAGGTTCAGTATCTATTATTACCTCAACCCCATATCTCTCGCTATACTCGTATAATTTATCAAGTACTTCCTGACTCGGAATTCCCTCAAATTGATAATAAATTTTTCTTTCGTATTTTTTTGCTGCTTCAAAAGTCGCTTTCATCTGTGTTCTAACCGTTTTATTAACACATTTTAATGGTGGTTTAGCTTGTGCAATATATTGATCTGAAATCACATCAAATTCACGCTGAATTGGATCATCCGCAAAAGCAGATCTCGATTGACCTCCAATTCTTTTAGCTAATTCATCAGCTGCTGCATCTTTAGTATTACATTGAATTATTTCCCTTGACTTCCCATAGCTGGTCTCACAAGTAATACTACTTTCAGACTCCACCCGTCCTTTGCTAGTAGACATAACCCTATTCTTTCCATCTGCTTTTGACGATGACTTTCCACCCTCAAAAACTGACCGCAAAACAAATGATGTCATTGCACACTCTGCCCAGGCCTTGGCTACATCTCCGCCTGTTATTGCTTTATCATATTTGTTTCCATGATATATGTATGTAGCAAGAAAGCTTACCACCGTAATCTATGCTGTAGTACGGGATGGTAAGCCCTATGAACCTAAGAAATTCTGTTAATATATTGTAGTGAGACTACTAATTAAGCCTGCCGGTGGGGAGGCTTAGTTGTGGTGAATAGAAATAATCTCATCAACATATTCTTTCAAATCATCTTCCAAATCTTCCCTTATAGCAATAATTGATTCCCAATTTAAATCTTTTCCTATATCATAATAATTCACAGCATCACATATCATATTCAATATTGCCTCTCTTGTCTGATACTTCATACCTTGAAAATTAATTGTTACATAGTCTTCAATTAACAACAAAAGTTGTTCTTTGGAATAATCGTGCATTCTAATTCTATCATCCATATTGGAGACCAACTCCTCTAATTTTTTTTCATCCAATATCCTTAACACCTCCATTAATCACCCACTAATTCAATTTTGATATGGATCCAAGATTGGTATATGTGTATCATTAATAATAACCTCATCATAATCCGGACCATTGGGATTAAAATACTTTGCTTCACGAAAATCATTTATTGTAGGGTCAAAATATCTTCTACCACGTTGAACTCTAACAACCCAACCATTATAAGCATTAGAGCCAACCGGGGCACTCGGGTCCACATTGTGTACTCTAACTCTATATGTCTGCCCATTCTGAACCCACTTAAACTCAAATCCTTCTGTAGCTCCTCCCTGTACTGGATATAACTCTCTCAAAACTGCTTAATCTGGAATTCTATCCAATATCTCATCTACATTATTTCCTTCTAATTCTGTAAAATCACCAATTTTTCCACTTGACTTCCCATAGCTGGTCTCCGTCTTTGACGATGACTTTCCACCTACAACAGACTGCATAGCAAACGATGTTGCCGCACTTTTTACCCAAGTCTTAACTATATCTCCGCCAGTAAAGTCTTTATCATACTTGTTTGAGTGATACGCATATACCACACTATCTACAGTTGCATCAGATACCATATTCATAGCTTTTACAGCCATGACTCTTCCTACTGTGAGTTCTGCCCCTGACATAATTGCAGATGTTCCAGCTCCTAATCCTCCACTGATTGCACCCAATATTGCTCCAGATTCAAAGCCACTTGCAAATCCATCAAAAACGACTTTCCTGCTCTCACTGATGCTTCTTCTTAACTTTTACTATAAAGCAATGCGTTCTGCATCTTTGATAAATTTTTTAGTTTTAATTTCGGTTGTCATTATATGGATACATTATCAATTTATTTTCTTGCATATCTTTTCATTTTTCGCAAAAAAAACTCACACGCCTCTGATTCTGTTTCAAACAATTTCAATCCACTTTTGCTACCATGCTCGCTATAATATACTTGCCATTTATCTTCCTTTGCAATGCATAATTTTTCATTTGGCAGGCCCCCCACCATTATTGAATATAATTCTTGTGGAATCTCCATCATTTCTAGTTCTTTTTCTAATTGTTCTACTGTCATGCTTATTGAATTCTCCTTAAAATACCAGCATCTAATAATTCATCTACTGTATCTGGCAACAAATATTGTATTCCTCCGCCCGGTTCATCAAACCAAGATGCTATACTACCCGATTTTACATTAATTGGTTCAACAACCTCAAATACACTATATGGTCTTTGGTCTGTTCCTGGTTGTAACACTTCATCCATTGGTATATCAGCAAATTCATTTTTTTCTGTCCAATTTATTGCCCCTGTTTCTTGATTATAATACCTTGGATTGTCAAATACATCCTTATACTTTAAATAAAGTTCATCGTCAGGTGTATAATCCCAATAGATAGAGGTATGCGTCACCACTCTTGAAGCACTTGTGACTTCATTCATTGAGACTGCTCCCTCTGTTTTGCAGGATTTTGCGTATTAGCTGGATGTTGACAGCATTTGTGCTGTACTTCGTATATCTAACCAGATTGTAACCCGCATTGAAGTGAGGATTCTATCTACTTACAATTCACATTAGAAAGGATTTCAATTATGTACATCGTAGGCATTGATATTGGCAAAAATCATCATGAAGCATCCATTGTTTCACCTGAAGGCAAACAAATCGGCCGTTCTCTTCTCTTTGCAACTACACACAAAGGTGCAGATTCTCTTATGAGCTTTATCTTTAAAAACATCGGTAATTCCCCTTGTGTATTTGGCATGGAAGCTACAGGTCATTACTGGTATCCCATTTATTCATTTCTAAAAGCAAAAGGATATACCATCTATGTAATCAATCCTATCCAGTCTGATTCTTTAAGAAAAATGTATATACGACAAACCAAAAACGATTCAATTGACTCTTTTTTGATTGCAGAAGTGATACGTTTCGGTCAGTTTGGGACTACTTCCATGGGCATTCTGGAAAAGTATCTCACCCCTAAGAATATTGAGAATGCACCAATAGATGAGTTCTTTGAAATCATAAAAGATAAGAGCCACAACCGACTTACCAAAGCTAAAGCCATTTCCATCAAAGAAGCTGCAGCTGATACCTTTGGTATTAAGATAGCACAGGATGCTTTCTCTTTCCAGTTAAAACAGCTCATTGACAGAATGAATTTTCTTGATAAGCAGATTGAAGCTCTTGACTGCCAGATTCTTGAGTACTACGAGAAGTTTGATTGTTATCTTCATACCATTCCCGGAATAGGCATGATTGCTGCTGCAACCATTCTTGCTGAAATCGGTGATATAAACAGATTTAAGAGTTCATCTGCCTTAGTTGCCTTTGCAGGTATTGATCCAACTGTACGACAATCCGGTGAATTTAGCAGCACTCATAATCACATGTCCAAACGGGGTTCACCTTACTTACGGCATGCCATTTTTCTCGCTGCAACTACCCGTTCTTTCCATAACAGTCCGTTGAATGCATATTACAAAAAGAAACGTGACCAAGGTAAACATCACTTAACTGCCACAGGAGCTGTAGTAAGACTATGATTTAAGCCTGCCTGTGGGGAGGCTTAGTTGTGATGCTCATTTTTGCTTCCATATTATATTCACGTTTTCCTGCTAAACACTCTAAGAAATACATCCACTCATCTTTGCTAACCTCTTCTTCGCCACTGGCATAATGTTTTAATGTAAAAAAAGCATCTGTTATCAGTTCCTCATCTGAGTCATATATTTTTTCACAATCAAAATCGTCAATTAAATATTCCATTAATACATTTTTATCTATATCACCTTTTACTACTTTTTCTATTATTTTTTCCATTTCATTATGATACATATCAACCTCCTAACTAATGTCCCTTGTTTATCAATTGTCCCGATGAAATTCTTACAGCATCAAAGTCTCTGTGAATAATATATCCCCTGGCATCTGTAACTTCATGAATCAAATATTTTGTTCCTAATTCATCACTATATTTATATACAACAGAAGTTCCTCCTTCAGTAGATGCACGGGAACTCATTATCCTTTTATTCAACAGTGAAAAATCTTCTCCTCTAGCTTCAACCTGTCCAATTTTATCTATTGTGGCTTTATCTGTATAAAATTTTCCATTTCGATTTTCAATATTAGTCAGAAAATCTGCTGTAGTATCATATTTTCCACGACTTCCCATAGCTGGTCTCACAAGTAATACTACTTTCAGACTACCCCCGACCTTTGCTAGTAGACATAACCCTATTCTTTCCATCTGCTTTGGGTGATGACTTTCCACCCTCAAAAACTGACCGCAAAACAAATGATGTTATTGCACACTCTGCCCAGGTCTTGGCTACATCTCCGCCTGTTATTGCTTTATCATATTTGTTTCCATGATATATGTATGTAGCTGTACCTATTATTGCCCCCTCTTCAACGCCACTTGCAAATCCATCAAAAAACGACTTTCCTGCTTTCACTGATGCAGCGCCATTCATTATACCAGATATTGCTGATCCCACGAGGGCAGATGTCGCTATAAACTGTGTTACCGTGGCGGCCGCCGCCCCTAGTACAGCAGGGCAGACTATCACAACCGCTGCTGTAACCACAAGCACGCCTATGCCTATAGCCAGCTTTCCTTCACTGGTCTCATCCTCCAATTATTTTTTTCAACAATTTTAAGCTTACCTTATTCTATTTCTTATCTTTCACCTAACCCCCTCCTGCTATTATTCTTCCATTTGTAGCATATTCCTCAATCCATCCAATCCACGGTGCAGGAAATTCTATGCATCTTCCAGAAGTTGTGTCTTCAAGCCTGCCAATTAATGCCAAGTTACGACTTATCCGCTTTAAACACCTGCTTTGATGCGTCCCTGTTCTTGTATAGTCTCACAACTTCCTTTCCACCAGAAAGTAACTGGACGCAACACTCCATTGTCTCTAATAAATTTAAGCATGAAAGTGCCAGTAGCTTTTTATGTCTACTGGCTTTTCACATAACAAAATAAGCAACGTTCTTATTTCATCAGATATTCTTAATATTCTTTTCTATTTGAAGTAACATAATCTAATTTAGCCTTACTACCACTCTCTACACTCTTGACTATAAAATTTATCAACTGCTACCGCTGCATTATACAAGGAGTCTATGTTTGCGAGATTGTCATCTTCGAGTATTGCTCTTCTAAATCCTAATGTCCCTCCATCTGATTCATCCATTTTATTTGAATCCAACTTATTTTTATATTCTTCTATAATTTTTTCCATTTTACTAAGATACTCTCTTGTATAATCATCAACATCATCTTTAATTTTTCCTATTTCACATTGTAAATCACTTAACTTTTTTTTCATAATTTCTCTTTTCATAATTTCTCTTTTCATAATTAAACACCTATTCCTTTATATTTCTTACTTCCGTAATCCAATTTGAATCAAACTTACTAAATAAAATTTGTTTACCATTTCCAGGTCTAGGATCGCTAATTTTAGTTTGTGCTTTTGCTGTTCCAATAGCATGAGTAACTTCTGTTTTCTTCTTCACTCTAGCAACTTTTACAACATTTCGATTTCCCCATTCTTTTGATAATGCCATTTTATCCATATATTCTTCAATTGTAGAAATTCCATTAGCCTCATCAATTGTTGTCCAATACCTAAGTGATGCGTTTGGCGCATCAGAACTAAATTGAACTAAAATCATATCTTCTTTTACAACATCTCTAACTTCAACATCAGTATTAAAATCATCTACCAAACTATCCGCAAATCTATTTGAGTAATCCTTTATTGATGATTCTCTACCACTCTTACATTTAAAACTACCTTCAGGCTCCCCCCGTCCTTTGCATGTAGATATAACACCATTTCCACCATCCGTCTTTGACGATGGTTTTCCACCTCCAACAGACTGCATAGCAAACGATGTTGCCGCACTTTTTACCCAAGTCTTAACTATATCTCCGCCAGTAAAGTCTTTATCATACTTGTTTGAGTGATACGCATATACCACACTATCTACAGTTGCATCAGATACCATATTCATAGCTTTTACAGCCATGACTCTTCCTACTGTGAGTTCTGCCCCTGACATAATTGCAGATGTTCCAGCTCCTAATCCTCCACTGATTGCACCCAATATTGCTCCAGATTCAAAGCCACTTGCAAATCCATCATAAAATGAGTTGCCGGAATTCATGGAAGCTATTCCATTCATAACGCCTGACGTGGTTGCACCAATAATAGCAGATGTCGCTATAGACTGTGTTACCGTGGCGGCCGCCGCCCCTAGTACAGCAGGGCAGACTATCGCCACTGCAGCAGTAACCACAAGCACGCCTATGCCTATAGCCAGCTTTCCTTCACTGGTCTCATACCATGGAGTTTCAGCATATAGGTTGCATAGAGTCTGTCCAGATGCCTCGAATTTTTCATTACATTCTTTATACAGATCGTATGCCTCATCCAGAATCTTCTTCAGAGTTCCAAGCCGATCATATTCATCTACCAGTTGAGCACGATATCTGTCCAGGGATGATATATCCAGAGATTCCGCCATCTTGCTTATGTATATTATATCTCTCTGACGTCTGATATCATCAATATACTGTCCAAGTGTATCATATATCTTTGACAGCCTGTATGGTTCATCTTCAAGCTTGCCCAAGTCTACATATAAAAGCACGCCTCTATTCCCCATTATTTTCATCCCCCCTGTACTTGTCAAGTATAGATGTTGCTGGAACAAATGCAACACACGTACCAGCAACACCTGTAAATTCTTTATAGTTCCTAAATTCCAGCCTCTAAAGTTCCATAATCAAGCCATTGCCTGTGCAGAACCCAGCAGTAGCAACCTAGTTCCAAATACAGTACGAATAGGAACTAAAACCACAAGCCGTAATTCGCCCTGTTTTGCCTTTTCATGCCACAGTGGAAGTAGTTAGCACCAAAAGACGTAAAGACAAACGTAGGACAACGTGTGCATTCGTAAGGGCAGAACCAGCAAAAGCACCAGCTAAGACTGGCACAGGAATACCCCTAGAACTGCTGGAACTACTAAGTTTTCTACCGTTTATCTCATGAAGGGAGAAAGTTATCGTGGACGAAACTTAAAAACTTATTCGATAGAAATCAATGATCCTGTTGAATAAGGGACAATAAGCAATTAGATAAGTTGGTGCATTGGCTATTTCTAATGAGCTTAAATTGGTCAATTCTGTTGGACTCTGAGTGGTTAATTCCCCCAGGCTCTAACATCGGCACTTTCCTTATATGCAGGATTTTGAACGGACACACTGTCACCAGATGTTCAAAAGAAAGTAACTTGATATGGGATTTTTTAAAAAAATAAGAGATTTTTCAAAAGTAATTGTGGAGAATTGAGGGCATAGAAAAAGCCAGTAGATTTTTACGTTTCTCTGCTGGCTCAATAAATTTAATATGCAATTACATATCGTGAATATTTATCCTATTATTTATAATATATTTGCATCACCAGAAGGAATATCCACATAAAAATTACCGCCTTTTGACCATTTTTATATCTGCTTTACCGTTTTTAGGACTCCTTTTTTAACTAATTCTACTCATAAAACAATGCATTTGTTCAATCTGTTACATTTCATCTGAAATTCTTGTTCATTTATCTGAATGGATTATGTTTCATATCTACAGTTGCCTTCCGTATGACGATGCAATGTTGTTTTGTATTTCTTCTAGAGCTGGTAAATTTGAAACGACAAGAAAAAACGGAGACACCCTAACATATCTTTAGGTTGTCTCCGTTTTTAGTTTGAAATAACTTTCTAAATAATATTTTTACCAATAAAGCAACTCACTTATTTCATCTGATTTTCTTAATATATTTTTCCACTTTTCAGATGTTTTTACAGTTTCAACATTAAGCATATCAGGAATACGTTCTAGTTCCAAATAAGCATTCCTTAACTCTATACTTTTCTCTAATATATCATTATCAATCATACCTTCATCTAAAAAAAGATTTAGTGTATCTTCGTGCAAGAAACTAATTATATCTATTGAAAATTCTTCAAATAGATTATGTTTAATTGTATCATCATCTTCTAGAAGCAGATAACTTCCACATTCCTCAATTGTACTTTTAAAATTCTCATATCTTTTTTCTAACGAAATCATTTTGTCACCCCTAATCATAAATTACAGTTGCTTTATCACCCTTCAGTGGAATATAAGTCTCTGGATTTACTACTTTAATTTTTCCAGTAGCTCCAGATGATATTCCATAATATGAACCTCCATGCTTACCTCCGCCTGGATGATAAAAAATAGAAATATCACCGTTCATTAATTTCCATCCACCACCATTACTTCCGTATACACCTCTAGTCCAGTCGTTCCCTAGTATAGTTTGCAACTCATCTACAGTATACCCCTTTAGTCTAGTCGGGTCACTGAAAATGTCATCAACAGAATTGATATTCCAACGAACATTGTCTGCACCATATTTTCCCTTTAAATATTCATTCCACTCTGCTCCACTTCTAGGTATTTCGTTATTGAAATTTGTCTTACTTCCACCCTCACAAATAATACTTCTTTCAGACTCCACCCGTCCTTTGCTAGTAGACATACCCCTATTCTTTCCATCTGCTTTTGACGATGACTTTCCACCCTCAAAAACTGACCGCAAAACAAATGATGTTATTGCACACTCTGCCCAGGTCTTGGCTACATCTCCGCCTGTTATTGCTTTATCATATTTGTTTTCATGATATATGTATGTAGCTGTACCTATTGTTGCATCCCCAACAGCATTTATTACTCTGGCAGCAAAAACATTACCGACCGTCATCTCTGCACCAGTCATCATGACTGCTGTTCCTGCGCCAAACATTCCACAAAGAGCACCTATTATTGCGCCCTCTTCAACGCCACTTGCAAATCCATCAAAAAACGACTTTCCTGCTTTCACTGATGCAGCGCCATTCATTATACCAGATATTGCTGATCCCACGAGGGCCGATGTCGCTACAGACTGTGTCACTGCAGCTGCCGTAGCTCCCAGTACAGCAGGGCAGACTATCGCCACTGCAGCAGTAACCACAAGCACGCCTATGCCTATAGCCAGCTTTCCTTCACTGGTCTCATACCATGGAGTTTCAGCATATAGGTTGCATAGAGTCTGTCCAGATGCCTCGAATTTTTCATTACATTCTTTATACAGATCGTATGCCTCATCCAGAATCTTCTTCAGAGTTCCAAGCCGATCATATTCGTCTACCAGTTGAGCACGATATCTGTCCAGGGATGATATATCCAGGGATTCCGCCATCTTGCTTATGTATATTATATCTCTCTGACGTCTGATATCATCAATATACTGTCCAAGTGTATCATATATCTTTGATAATCTGTAAGGTTCATCTTCAAGCTTGCCCAAGTCTACATATAAAAGCACGCCTCTATTCCCCATTATTTTCATCCCCCCTGTACTTGTCAAGTATCTTTACGATACTAACATCACACATCCCTCATCTACATGAGTATCAGTTTATCGCCATTTTCAACATGATAACTTTTCAAGGTTCTATCTGGATCCATAACCATGCCTTCTCTCGGTAACACTAATACCCAGTGCTCACGATTCACATAGCCTGTTCGCAGATACTGCGATACAACATCCAAAGTATCCGTTATCACATCACAAACCTGTGCATTCTCATTATATTGAACATCAAATTCTTGATTTATTTCCGGCATAATCAACCTGGACTTAATCATGAACTCCTCCTTTACGGATGGAGCATCTTCAATAGAAAAACTGCATCTGAATCAAGATTTCTGATTTGATGTTTTCTTGAGCCAGATGAGCACTTTCTCTTTGTGAGATGACCAAAAGGCAGACTCTGGGCACGATATTCGAAAGAAGTAGACTGATATCAGCAGTCTGGAAAAGAATTTGAAAATTAACATAGAAAAAACGCATTATCTCCATAGCACCAAGTGCCATGAAAACAATGCGTCCTAAATTTTAAAGAAAAAATATTCAGTTGTGATTTCGGATGTTCTTATACGAAGTCATTATTAAATATAGTCTTTCATAATGTTCCAAACCCTTTTTACTTCGTCATTATATTTCTCATTCAACTGATTTCTTAATTGAACATCTGCATCATAAATAATGAAATCGCTTAACCCGCCTCTCGAAGCAAACAGTTTACTATAGCTTTCTATCAAGTATTTCATTTTTTCACCATTGCTCTCATCCGAGTCAATACAATTAACTTGTCCCATAAGAATTCTTAATATCCCGTTATATTGTCCATATCCATATTTTTGTACCATTTTGCCAATCTCTATATACGCCTCTCGCAACTGCAAAAACTCTTCATTTCTTATCATTCTTCTATCTCCAATCTATTGTAACGGTGTTTTTCCTACAACTTCAAAAGTCCATGGTGCATCTATATAGGTTTGCATAACATTATATCCTCCCACGTATACTCCACCTTGCGGTCCGACTGATCCTGTATAAATAGTAGTACCCTTTGGTACTTTAATCGCATATACATTATCTATATAAGAGCTTGCCTCATACGCACCAGTTTTCGGGTCTATCCAATGAGTCTTTACCGCTGCGTCAATTCTTACATTAGTAACAGAAGCAGGTGGCTCACTCGTAAACCATCTTCCATACGGATTTTGAGCATTACCTGCTCGATACATTATTCTATCTTCCTGTAATACTTCCATATTGTATCTGCCACCATAGAAATTCTTTGCAGGTTGATTAGGCATTTCTGCTAACGGTCCTGGATTTTCAATCATATTATATTGATAATTAGCTATATCACCTGACCAATATATAACAGTTGTACTACCACTCTCTACAACTTCTGCAACATCATCTAGCTTATTCACTTCTACATTACTTAAAGCTTTTTCACCTAAGGCAATGTCATCTGAGTTCTTGAATATCGTTGTATGGCTTAGTTCTTCAATATCCGTCTTTCTCGCTACATCTCCGATTTCTGATACGGAACTGTTCGCTGGGTTTCCTGATATAACTTCTTCTACCATATTGCTTCCCAACATTGCCAATATATGGCTGTCTGTACTTTGATAGATTGCATCACAAGCTTTATCTTCTGCTACATTCCCAATCAATATCCTTCCAGCATCTACGGCGATAGTTTATAAATCCGTGAACTTCACGGATTCAGGTAAATGACAAAAAGCTATTATTAATCTCTGTATGTCATTCACTTCGTGAACAGACAGAGATTAAAATAGCTTTTTGAGTTAAGGGTTTTGGAGTCCTAAAGTATAACCATAATTAAATATCATTATACGGATTTTTTTCAAGTATTTCATTAATCTCTTCATCTTTCCTTTTTAAAAAATCCTCACCAAATAAAGCAAATATTTTTTTTTCTTTCTCAAAGAGTGGTCTTCGGAAATCTTTTCCTTTCTCTTGATTATTCATGGCATACTTCATAGTAATATTTGTTGATAATATATTTAAAGCATACCACAATACTTCTCGTTCGTCATTTACAACTATATCACTTCTTATCTTCCCCTTTTCTGCATAAAGAATATGATAATTTGAATTTGTACTAAAAATGTATGTTCCCTCAGCACTATTATCATCCCCTTTTTCGAAAAAAACATTACTGTATGAAATCTCATCTAGTTTATCATTAATTTCACTCATAATATATTTTTGCAGTTCATTTGTTGTTAACATAGTTTTTCACCTCTCTCTATTTATTTTGGCACTATATAGCCTTCTCTAATTAATTGTAAAATCGGCATTGGCAATTCATATTGTAATCCTCCACCTGCAGAACCTCCCCATGCTGCAATCTCTGCTTGGATAGTGTTTGGTATTTCCTTTATAACCCTAAATTCCTGATAAATATTAGGGTCAGTAGTTGGTGGCAATGCTAATTTATCTGCATTTGCACCTGTTTGTGTTACAAAGTTACTCTTATTCCCAATATTTCCATACCGCCCAAATGTATCTCCTGGTTTTAACGACATATTTACTTCTGTTCCTGGTACAGCTCCGTTATTTGGTGGATAATTTATTGTACCATCTGCTTTATACCAACTTGTTTCACTTCCACCCTCACAAATAATACTACTTTCAGACTCCACCCGTCCTTTGCTAGTAGACATAACCTTATTCTTTCCATCTGCCTTTGACGATGACTTTCCACCCTCAAAAACTGACCGCAAAACAAATGATGTTATTGCACACTCTGCCCAGGTCTTGGC
>ENA-ORIC01002594-ORIC01002594.1-human-gut-metagenome-genome-assembly--contig:-NODE-2594-length-14149-cov-3.367467_pt1 | contig 14149 bp, 10 predicted proteins | sample MGYA00243023_ERZ508732 | MGnify/ENA primary metagenome ERZ508732 (study PRJEB26277, sample SAMN04329767) | human gut metagenome | biome: human-associated habitat | host: Homo sapiens | place: USA...
GCGCCGAGACCAGCTATGCCCGTCTCGTCACCCAGCTGTTCGGCGACCATATGTATGTTTCCAACGCCACCGGCTGCTCCTCCATCTGGGGCGGTCCTGCGGCTACCTCTCCCTACTGCACCAACAAGGAGGGCCATGGCCCCGCATGGTGCAATTCCCTGTTCGAGGATAACGCGGAGCACGGTCTGGGTATATTCGTGGGCCAGAACAAGATCCGTCAGGATCTGGCCGACAAGACCCGCGAGCTCATCGCTGTGGAGTGGGCCCGTCCGGAGCTGAAGGCCGCCGCTCAGGCGTGGCTGGACACCATGGACGACGGTACCGCCAACGCTGAGCCCGCCAAGGCCTATGTCAAGGCTCTGGAGGAGAGCATCTGCACCGTGGAAGAGCTGGCCGCTGTGCCTCAGTTCGCTGCGCACGCCGCTGAGCTGAAGGACAAGGGCGCTCTGTTCTGCGACTGCGCTGCCTGCACGCTGGCGGCTGATATCCTCAGCAAGAAGGAATATCTGGCCAAGAAGTCCATGTGGATCTTCGGCGGCGACGGCTGGGCCTACGACATCGGCTACGGCGGTCTGGACCACGTCATCGCCTCCAAGCAGGACGTGAACATCTTCGTGTTCGACACCGAGGTGTACTCCAACACCGGCGGACAGGCATCCAAGGCCTCCAACATCGGTCAGGTGGCACAGTTTGCCGCGGCCGGTAAGGAGATCAAGAAGAAGAGCCTGTCTGAGATCGCCATGCAGTACGGCTATGTGTACGTGGCACAGGTGGCCATGGGCGCCAACCCCGCGCAGACCATCAAGGCCATCACCGAGGCCGAGGCCTATCACGGCCCGTCCCTGATCATCGGTTACAGCCCCTGCGAGATGCACAGCATCAAGGGCGGCATGATGAACTGCCAGAAGGAAATGAAGAAGGCTGTGGAGTGCGGCTATTGGAACCTGTTCCGCTACAACCCCGAGGGCGAGAAGAAGTTCACGCTGGATTCCAAGGCTCCCGCCGGCGGCTATCAGGAGTTCCTGATGAACGAGGCCCGCTACTCCCGTCTGACCCGCGAGTTCCCCGAGCGCGCGGACGTGCTGTTCCAGCGCAACGAGGACGAGGCCAAGGCCCGCTTCGAGCACCTGCAGAAGCTGGTGGAGATGTACGACAAATAAGTCGTACCCCTTCACGGACATGCGATAAAAAAGGACCGCCGCGCGTAAGCGCGGCGGTCCTTTTTTGCTGCGGAGGCGAGGGGAGCTTTTTCGGGGATGTCCTTTTTTGCTGGGGTGGCGTGGGGAGCTTTTACGGGGAAACGGGAGCGTTTGTGTTGGGAGCGCGGCGGTGGCCGTGGGGGGATGCGGCGGCTTTCTGCGGCGAGGACGCGGCGGCATAGGGCGGGAAAATGGAGATTTTTTCCGTGCGGTGCTTGACGGTGCGCCGCCGTGCCGCGTATAATGAAGCATATTTTTGTGTGGGGGCGCGTGGAGTATGAGGAGACGTTGGGCGGCATTTTTGCTGGCACTGGCCGTGGTAGGCGTGCCGTCATGGCTGGCGGTGCAGTTGGCGGGGGCGGCAGCGCCCGCGGCCGGGGAGGATGCCGTACCGGTGCTGGCGTCAGCCGCGGTGCGGGCCGGTACGGCGATGGAGGCGGCGCTGTCCGCCGCAGAGCCGCTGGATGCGGCGGTGCAGCAGCTGCGGGACAGTGTGGACGAGACGGTGGAAAAGGCGCTGCACAGCGGCCCGCCGGCGGACATCGACCTGAGCTGGTGGCAGGCCCGCTATCCCGACATCATCGGCTACGTGTACTGTCCGGGAACGCCCATCAGCTATCCGATCGCCTACGATGGCAACAACGAATACTACCTGCATCACGATCTGGACGGCAATTACAGCGAGTACGGCACCATTTTTCTGGACGCCCGGGCGCCGCGGGATTTCAGCGCACAGTGCAATATGCTGTACGGCCACCACATGAAGGACCGCACCATGTTCGCGTCCATCGACGGCTACAAGGAGCAATGGTATTACGACGCGCACCCGTGTCTCTACGTCTACACCAACGCGGGGACGTATCGGGTGGATCTGTTCGCTGGCCTCATTGTGCCCGGAGAGCATGAGGTATTCAACACATCGTTCCAGACTGTGGATCTGGAGCGGTTCATCAGACAGTCCACGTTCTACGCGGGACGGGGCATCCCCACGGGACGCATCGTGGGGCTGTGTACCTGCTCCTACGAGGCGGACAACTACCGGTATGTGGTGCTGGGCGAGATGACGCTGATAGCGGAAGGATAAGGAGCAAATGACAGAGCAGGAAAAGGAAATCTTGTATGCGGACGTGATGAAGCGGGCCAACCAGAAGGACACCTTCGGCGTGGAGAACGGCATGCGCATCGTGGCCATGGGCGAGGGCTGGGCCCGTGGGGAGCTGCACACCGAGGTGCGGCACGGCAACCCCATGGGTATCGTACACGGCGGCGTGTACTGCACCATGATGGATCAGGTGGCGGGGACGGCGGCGTGCAGCCGCGGCGCGCTGTGCCGTACCGTCACCTGCGACGTGCGGTTTCTGGCGGCGGGCGCGGTAGGCGGTACGCTGACCTCCCACGCGGAGGCGGTGCGGATGGGTCACAGCATCGTGGTGATGCGGGCGTGGGTGGAGGACGACGGCGGCACCGTGTGCGCCGATGGCATTTATACCTTCCGCATGAAGGCCGAAAAATGAGAAAAAGAGGGGCGCTTCCCTTGGGGAAGCGCCCCTCTTTTTATGCGGTTCAGAACAGCAGGCCGTATTTGTCGGACAGGGGCCGGAGAACGGACTCCGGCAGGCTGCCCTCGTACAGGGCGCGGCCCTGATAGACCCGCAGGGCCTGCTCCAGCACGGCGGCATCGCCGCAGATCAGGCACAGGGGCTTTGTCAGCAGGTACTGGCAGTCCGCCAGCGCGTTTACGTCCGCCATGGAGGCAACGCGGAGGGCCACCATGGGGTCGTCCCGCTCCAGCGCGTCGGACAGGGCATCCTCCAGACCGGGGGTCACGTCCAGTACCGGCCCGTGGGCAGCGTCGGCGGGCAGCAGGGCGGGGAGCTTCTCTGTGGCGGCGGGCAGCAGATCTGTGTGCAGCGGGGCGGGAGGCGTGATGGCCGCGCCGTCCAGCGCACCGCGCAGGGCGGCAATATGCTCCGGCGTGGTGCCGCAGCAGCCGCCGAAGATCATGACGCCGGAGGCCAGCATGTCCGGCACCAGCGCGGTGAACTGCTCCGGCGTGCAGTCGTACACCGCCTTGCCGTTCACGATGGTGGGCATGCCGGCGTTGGGCTTGGCGATCAGGGGGATGCGGGCGTACTCCCGCAGGCGGCGGAGCTGGGGCAGCATCTGGTCCGGCCCCGCCGAGCAGTTGAGACCGAAGGCGTCGATGCCCATGCCCTGCAATACCAGCAGGGCGGCGGTGATGTCGGTGCCGGAGATGCTGCGGCCATTCTGGTCGCAGGTAAAGGTGACGAAGATGGGCTTGGCGGAGACGCTGCGCACGGCCAGCACGGCGGCACGGGCGTCGGACAGGGTCATCATGGTCTCAATGACGTACAGGTCCACACCGGCGGCTTCCAGTCCGGCTGCCTGTTGGGCGTAGGCGTCCACCAGCTGGTCGAAGGAGGCGCTGCCCAGAGGGGCCAGAAACAGGCCGGTGGGAGACAGGTCTCCGGCCAGCAGGGCCTTGCCGTCCGCGGCCTGACGGGACAGGTCCGCCAGACGGCGGTTATAGGCGGCGGTGTCCTCCGTTACGCCGTGCTCCGCCAGCTTCACGGCATTGCCGCCGAAGGTGGGGGTGTAGAGCACCTGGCTGCCGGCGGCCACGTAATCGCGCTGGATGGACAGGATGCTGTCCGGATGGGCCAGCACCCACTGCTCCGCGCTGACGTCGCCGGTGTAGCCGCGCTTTTGCAGCTCCGTACCGGTGGCACCGTCCAGAATAAGGGGAAAATGCAGTTCCATATGTGAATACCTCCGTGATGGGATGAAAGGGCCGCGCCGTACTTGACAGGGGGGAACCAGATTTCTATAATGATACCACTACTTTAAGCAGTGCGGGGCTGCTTTGTCAAGAGTCTTTGTGAGGTGAGCGCGATGATGACAGCGAAAGAGATCTTTCTGGAGCTTCTGAAGCCGGACGGACAGCCGGACCGGCTGCTGCGGCAGTACGAGGCGCTGCACATGTGCCTGGGCGATCCCATCAACACCTACCTGCGGGGCAACCGGAAGCGGGGCACCGTCAGTGTGGACCGGTGGGGCACCACCATCAGCTTTCCGGAGGACGCGCCGGGGCCCATGCCCGTCACCCACGATGGCCTTGCGGTGTGCCCCGACGTGACGCGGTGGCGGGAGACGGTGCATGCGCCGGATCTGGCGGCCAACTGCGCGGAGGGCTGGGAGGCCGTCCGGCAGCAGGCGCGGGAGGCATGCGGGCAGGAGAAGCTGCTGGCAGGGTTCATGGGCACCGGTATTTTTGAACAGTGCCATTTCCTGATGGGCTTTGAGGACACGCTGACGGCGCTGTACGAGCACCCGCAGGAGATGCACGAGCTCATTGAGTACATCACGGAGTACCGGCTGGGATATGTGAAGCTGCTCATCGACAACCTGCAGCCGGACGTCATCTTCTCCCACGACGACTGGGGCACCAAGAACGCCCTGTTCATGCAGCCGGAGATGTGGCGGGAGTTTTTCAAGGAGCCGTACCGCCGGTTCTATGGGTACATCCGGTCCCGGGGCTGTATCGCCGTCCACCACGCCGATTCCTATCTGGCGCCTATCGTGGAGGACATGGCGGAGCTCGGCATCCAGGTGTGGCAGGGCGTGCTGCCGGAGAACGATATCCCCGCCTTACAGCGGCAGCTGAGGGGGAGACTGGTGCTGATGGGCGGCATGGGCGCCGCCATCGACCGCGCCGACGCGTCGCCGGAGGAGATACGGGACTACGCAAAGAACGTGCTGGCGGCCTGCGGGCCGCTGGGGCACTTCATCCCATCCATCACCTACGGACTGGCGGGGACGGTGTATCCCCACGTGGATCGGTATATCGACGAGGCCATCGACGGGTATAACCGGCAGGTACACCTGCCGAAGTTTGATCTGCCGCCGGTGCCGCGGCGGGTGCTGGCGCAGAAGGAGAGCGGCGATGCCGTCCGGACTGCGGAGAACGGCGACAACGCACTGGACCGCGTGGCGGCGGCCTTGCAGCGGGGACAGCAGAAAAAGGTGCTGGCCCTGTGCCGGGAGGCGCTGGATCAGGGCATTGCGGCGGCGGACATCCTGTCCGGCGGGCTGATGCGGGGCATGGACCGGCTGGGCGTGGACTTTTCCGCCGGTATCGCCTTCGTGCCGGAGATGCTGATGGCGGCGCGGTGTATGCAGGCAGCTCTGGAGCTGCTGCGGCCCCGCATGGCCGGCAGCGGCACGGAGAAGCTGGGCCGCGCCTGCATTGGTACGGTGCGGGGCGATATGCACGACATCGGCAAGAATCTGGTGAAGATCATGATGGAGGGCAGCGGCATTGAGGTGGTGGACCTGGGCGTGGACGTGGCACCGGAGAAATTCGTGGAGGCCGCGCTGCACCAGAACTGCGGCATCATCGCCTGTTCCTCCCTGCTGACCACCACCATGCAGGAGATGCGGGACGTGGTGCGTCTGGCGGAGGAGATGGGCATCCGCGGAAGGGTGAAGATCCTGGTGGGCGGTGCGCCTATCAGCCAGAGCTTCTGCGACGAGATCGGCGCAGATGCCTACACCGAGGACGCGGCTTCGGCGGCCCGCGAGGCGGCCTCCATGCTCCGCAGAGGGCAGTAAGGGTATGAAGAAGTATCTGCCCTCGCTGGCGCTGCTGGCGGTGTTCGAGACGGTGGCCGTGGTGCTGTGGCTCACCAAGGACAACCTGTTCTACCTCTTTAATTTTAGCTATATCGGCGGCTCTATCGCCCTGGGGACGGCGCTGTTCGTGGGAAAATACAAGCACGCCCGACGGGTGACGCAGCTGCTGGTGGGATCGTACATGCTGGTGTATCTGGGCCTGATCTGCGGGGAGAATATGCAGATCGAGGGGTTCTGGTACTACCTGTTCACCGGCGTGTTCGAGGCGGCCACCATCCACTACGCCGTGGCCAAGATCTTCGGGCCGCTGCTGTTCGGGCGAGGCTGGTGCGGGTACGCCTGCTGGACGGCCATGGTGCTGGACTTCCTGCCCTACAAGGTGCCGCAGACGCCGCGGAAGCCCATCGGCTGGCTGCGGTACGTGACGTTCACGCTGTCGCTGGTCTTTGTGGCGGCGTTGTTTCTGGCCAATGTGGGGCACCTGGAGCGCATCATGTTCTGGGCCTTTGTCATCGGCAACGCACTGTACTACGGGGCAGGTATCCTGCTGGCCTTTGCGTTTCGGGACAACCGCGCCTTCTGCAAGTACCTGTGCCCTGTGACGGTGTTCTTAAAGCCCATGAGCTATTTTTCCCTGCTCCGTATCACCTGCGACAAGAGCAAATGCGTGTCCTGCGGGCGGTGCAGAAGGGTGTGCCCCATGGAGGTGGACATGACGGACAACTCCCGCCGGCGGGTCAACGGCACGGAGTGCATTCTGTGCATGGAGTGCGTGAAGAACTGCCCCAAGGGGGCGCTGTGAGAAAAAAAGAGTACGGACGCGAAAGCGTCCGTACTCTTTTTGTTACATGCTGCGAATATCCTTCAGCAGGTCCTCCAGAGACATGGTGCGCACATCCTCCTCATCCTTGGGAGTGGGCTCGTCCGCCAGTACCTGATCCACCGTGTCCGCCAGCAGGTCCTTGTCGGGAGCGGCGGGCTGAGGCGCAGGCCTGACGGTGGGCTCATCGTCCAGCGGGATGTCGAAGTCCTTCCAGTCACGGGCCTTGGGAGCGGGCTGCTGTACCGGCTCCGCCTGACGGGGCACGATGCGGGGTGCGGGGCGGGAACGCTCCGGCGCAGGGTGACGGCGCTCGCGGCGCTCCTCGCGCTCCTCGCGGTGGTCTCTGCCGCCGCGGTCGGGGCGATCATCGCGGTCATCGGGGCCGCTGCCGTCATCATCGGGACCGCCGCCGGTGCCGCGACCGATGAACAGGCCAAGCAGGAACAGCAGGGCGGCTACCAGCACCACGCCGCCGATCAGGGCGACCACGGTGCGGACCTCGCCCAGCAGGGGCAGCTTGATGCTCACGGGGATCTGGAGCATGGGAGTCTCCGGCTCCGGCTCGGGCTCCGGTTCAGGCTCCGGTTCCGGCTCCGCCGCGGAGATCACGGGCAGGGTGCCGGTGTACTCCGGCATACGGACCACGTGGATGGTGTACTCCAGTTTGGTGGTCTTGTCCTCGGCGGTGCATACCACGGAGATGGGGTTGTCACCCTCCTTGTCCAGCGTGATGTCGCCGGTGCCGGTGATGCCGCTGGACTTGCTGTCGTTGGCGGAGGCGTTGACCTTCACCGTTTTTGTCTCAAAGGGCACATAGGCCACATAGTCGTGGACGGTGCTGCTGAAGGCGGGACTGAGGGTCGCACCCTCAATGCCCAGCGCCGACAAAGCGGCATCGGTGGAGGCCTTGTAGTTGGGGTCCTGCTCGCGGGTGACCTCGATGACGTAGGACTTGGTGGTGCCGTTGGCCGCCGTGACCTTCAGGGTGACGGTATTGACGCCTACGGCCAGGTCATTGCCGCTGATGTTGACGGTCTGGCCCTTGTCGTTGCGGTTATAATCCAGACTCAGCTTGGACACGCTATAAGGGACCTTGGCGGTGTAGTACGTGGTGCCGGAGGAGAAGGCGGGGGACAGGGTGGCGTTGCCGCACATGATGGCGGACAGGGTGCAGTCACCGCTGGGCGCGGCGGCCACGCTGCCGGTCCAGCTGGCGGTGCCCACGTCGATGTCGGTTTCGCCGTCGGAGGCCACGATATTGCTGAAGCTGGCGCTGAGGGCCGCGCCGCCCTGAACGCTGGAGGACACCTTCAGCGTCACGGTGATGATGCCGCCGCTGGCGCTGTTGGTGCCATAGACGCTGAAATGGTTCTGGTTCACAAGAATGCTCCAGCCGCTGACGGAGCAGGAGTAGTTGGTGAAGGTCAGGCCGTCGCCGCAGTTCAGGTCCGCCGTCAGGCCGAGGATCTTACTGTCCACGGACAGGGTCAGCGTCACGGAGTTGCCCGGCTGCACACTGCTGCTGCCGGAGAGGGACGCGCCGGCGGCCTCCGCCCGCTGGGGCAGGATGGCCAGCACCAGCAGGCACGCTGTGACCAGGGAAAGGGCGGTGCGAAGCAGTTTGTTTTTCATGTTTTTCATGGAGTACCTCCTGCTCAGATGGTGCGCTGGCCCACGGTGACCTGGGCCGCCTGGACCACATCGGTGATGGTGACACGGCCGTCGCCGTTGATGTCGGCGGCCTTCAGAGCGGCCTCGTTCAGGTCGCCTGCGCCGGCGGCGTAGTTCTGGAGCTTGACCACATCGGTGATGGTGATGCGGCCGTCGCCGGTGACATCGCCGGTGACGACGATGGTCAGGCTGGAGCTGCCGTCGACGGCGGTCATGCCCGTGCCCACGTAGCCGGAGGTGATCTCCTTCTTGCCGTCATACACGGTGTAGCCGGAGTCGTTCAGCGTCTTGACGGAGGTCTGGGGCGCGATACCGGTGAGGAACGCGCCGGAGGGCTCCGTGGGATCGCTGCTGCCGTGGTCGGGTTTGGCGGTCTTGGTGAACTGGGCGGTGTAGGTGATGTCCTTGGTGCCCATGTAGGTGGCCTTGGCGGCAAAAACGTCGCCGTTCTGATCCACCCAGTTCTTGAAGCTGTACGTGTACTTGCTGTCCGCCGCCTTCACGGGGTTGGCAGGGGCGGTGATGAGATCGCCCTTGGCCAGCTTGAAGGTGCGGACCGTCTCGCCGTCCACCTGGAAGGTGACGGTGTAGAGGTCGCCGAAGCGGGCGTAAAGCGTGTGGTTAGAGGCGGCCACCGGCGAGTTGGGGGAGATCTCCGTGCCGTCCTCGCGGTACCAGCCCTGGAAGCCGGCCTCGTCCACCGTGGGCAGCTCGCCGTAGGTGTCGGTAAGGCGGTACATGCGGCTTTCGACCACCACGTCGCCTATCTGGAAGGACACGGCGTACTCCTCGTCGGAGAGGTCGCCGGGGCTGAAGGAGCTGTTGGCGTTGACCTTGAACTGGGACTCCGCCAGAGTCACGGTGCCTGCGCTGTTTGTCGCGGTGATGGTCAGGGTGTACTCACCGACGCTGAGGCGGCTGAAGGCGCAGGCGCTGTCCAGCTTCCACAGGTCGTAGGAGTAGACGGTGCCCTTGATGCTGCTGGTGGCGGTAAAGCCGGTGCTGCCGCTGGAGGACACCGCCTTCACGGTGACGCTGGTGATGGGCAGGCTGCTGGTGATGACGCCGCGGACGGGGTAAGAGGATTTGTTGGCCAGCAGTTGGGTCTCCTTGCCCTCGCTGCCGGGGTAGAACAGACCCTCGGAGCCCCAGACACTGCCATCGGCGGTGAGCTGGAGCTTGGTGGCGCCGGCGCTGTCCTTCACAGTGGACACGCTGTTGTCCGCGAGCGCCAGATAGCGGCCGGTGGCGCGGTTCTGGAGATAGTAGGGGCTGTCGCCGGTGAGGGCCCACATCTGCTCGTTGCCGGCAGTGGCGGAGGCCAGCGTGACCTTGCCGCCGTTATCGCTGAGGCGCTTATCGCCCACCGCCAGGGTGTAGTAGCCGCTGGCGAAGTACGTCAGCTGCACGGAGGCGGCGGAGGAGATCTTGGTAAGACCCGACAGGTCGGCGGCCATGCCGCGATCCGTAGCGCCGCGGGGCGACAGGAGGTAGGCGCCGTCGGCCAGCGGGGCGTCGGAGTTGGCGTAGAGCATTACCAGCGCGTCCGCCGGCTCATTGACGTGCAGACGGCTGTACACGCTGAGCTGCACGTCGCCGGAGTTGGCGCTGAAATAAGCCATGGATTGGCCGGATACGCCGTATTTGCTGGCGGCGTCGCCGGTCATGCGCTTGGGCTCGGGGGTCTTGTCCAGACGGCTGCACTCGGCGTAGATGGCCTGGATCAGCTGGGCCTCGCTCTGGTTCTTGAAGCCGCCCAGAGAGTCGAAGGCACGGAGGATGACGCCGGTGGCGCCGCTGCGCCCATCGCTGCTGCTGGCACCGCGGATCACACCTGCGCCGTGGTGGACGCTGCGGCTCCAGAACACATTGCGCAGAGCCACGGAGTAGTCATCCAGATCGAAGGAGGGGACGGCGGACTTGATGTTCTTCAGCAGGTCCGCATAGGCGTGGGTCTCCCAATAGTCCTTCTGGGACTGCATGAACTCGTTGGGGTAGTCGTCAGCCACGCTGCGCCAGGTGGCGTTGAAATTGCTGCCGTAGCCGGGGGAGTACTTGCCGTTGCGGTCGTAGGCGTAGGCGTTATACAGCGTGTCGCCCATGTCGCGGTAGATGGAGCCGGAGTTGAACTCCTGCAGCCACTGGACGAAGCTCAGGGGCGTGCCGGCGTTGCTGGCGAACATATAGATGCCGTAGGACGTGCCGCCGCTGTCGCCACGGACGGTGGAGACGTAGCCGGGGTCGGCGCTGTTGCCCGTCTCGTAGTACTGGCTCAGGTCGCCCAGTCCCGCGTCCTGCCAGTTCTTGCTGGCGGCCAGCAGCGCCGTGGCCAGCAGGCTCAGCACCACAGCGGCGGCCAGCACCATGGCGGTGCTCCGCTTCATCCTTTTCATCGCATACACCCTGCCTTTTCAGTAGTCGTCAAAGCGGCGGAGAACGCCGCTGATTTACATAATAATCACTGACAGTATACCATTCGTTCCCGCTGTTGTCTACCGGAAATGCGGGGAAAACCGGAAAAAGAGGGGAAATTTTGCCGCCGCAGGAAGAACGGGGTGGAAATATGGCAGAGAATATCGTATAATGTCCGCTGTAACACCAACGAGCACAAGGAGAATTTGCCTATGTCAACAAAAGAGAAAACCGGCAGCGCCGGCCGCACCGCGGGGATCCTCTTTATCCTGCTGGCGCTGGCGGCGGTGGCCGTTCTGGGCGTGTATATCTACCGGCAGCTGCAGCCGCCGAAGGCGCCGGAGACGGCCATCGGCTACGTGGCGTCGGAGACGGCGTCCGCGCCGGTGTACGACGCCGACAGCGGCGCGGAGCTGGGCGTACTGGTGCGGGGCAGTCAGGTGGCCTACGTGGCCGCAGACGTGGAGACGCCCCGTGAGGACGGCCGCGTCCGCGTGGTCAACGGCGAGGGGTACGTCCTGCTGGACGCGTCCCATCTGGCCGATGATCTCAGCCGGACGGTACAGGTGGAGACGGTGTACGCTCTGCGGGGCATGAGCCTGCTGGATGAGACCGGGGCTGTCCCGGGCTGCGCCGTGGAACAGGGCATGGCCCTCGCCGTCACCGGCTTCGACGGGCTGGACGAAAACGGCGAGGTGCTGCGCTGGCAGGTGTCCTGCCAGCGGGGCGAGGGCTATATCGCCGCTGCCAACGTCCGCATGACAGAGGACGAGGCTCTGGCCCAGTACGATGCGGAGCTGTATCAGCTCCACGCCTCCCGCGGCGACAGCTGGGGCGGCGGCGATGCAGCGGGGCTGGACTACTACCCTGTGGAGAAGGGGGCCATCGAGGGCAACGTCATGCCCGATGAGGTGCGGGCCCTGTACCTCAACGGCTCCGCCGTCCAGTACGCCGACAGCTACCTGCGCGTGGCGGAGGGCAGCGGCGTCAACGCCTTCGTGGTGGACATCGTAGACGGTACCGCCGTGTCCTACGCCTCACCGGTGATGCAGCAGTACAGCCCGTCCGCCTACGCGGCGGCCATGGACACCAGAGAAAACTTCCAGGCCAACATTCAGAAGCTGAAGGCTGCGGGATACTACCTCATCGGACGCATCACCGTGTTCAACGACGCCCATCTGGCGGCGGACCATCCGGAGCAGGTCATCTGCGACCTGGAGGGTACGCCTCTGAAGATCAGCTCCATGTACTGGCCCAGCGCCTACGACCGGACGGTGTGGCAGTACAAGGTGGATCTGGCGCTGGAGGCGGCGGCTCTGGGCTTCAACGAGATCCAGTTCGACTATATCCGCTTCCCCGATGGGGCGTATAGCTACGAGAAGGCGGGGACCATCGACTACCGCAATGCCTACGGCGAGAGCAAGGCCCAGGCGGTGCAGAGGTTCCTGCTGTACGCGGCGGAGCGGCTCCACAGCGCGGGGTACTATCTGTCCGGCGACGTGTTCGGCGAGTGCGCCAATCCCTACGTCACCGCCTGCGGCCAGTACTGGCCGGCCATCAGCGCGGCGGTGGACGCCATCTCCGGCATGCCCTATCCCGACCATTACAGCGCCCAGGGGGACTACAAGCCCTGGGAGCACCCCTACGACACGGTACACATGTTCGGCGCGGCCGCGGCGGCGCGGCAGGCGGAGACAGCCTCTCCGGCGGCGGTGCGTACATGGATACAGGCCTACAACGCCATCCGCGAGCCGTACAACACCTACGGCGCGGAGGAGGTGGCGGCGGAGGTCAGAGCTCTGCGGGACACCGGCTGCAGCGGCGGCTTTATGACGTGGAACGGCGGCTCGGACATCAACAAGTACCAGAGCATCATCAGCGCACTGAGCTGAAAAAAGAGGGAGAACGCGGAGCGTTCTCCCTTTTTTTCGTTATGTGTTACGTCTGCGGCGGCAGGCGGATGCTCCCGTGTTCTTTTTCGTAGGCGGCCACGTATTGCTCCAGCGCGAACTCTATCTCCTTGTTGGCGGAGCGCTTGTGCGCGGCCGCGAGCTGCTTCACCTTGTCCAGCAGCTCCTCGGAGACCCGCAGCGAAAACGGCGTATAGTAGTTTGCCATGACATCACCCACTTCAATTTGATGGCTTGATGATATCATTCCGATGCTGTATAGTAAGAATTCAAAATGATATCAAAAAGAAAGGGAGGAGGAAAATGGCGGACTACAAGGCGATGTATCTGGCGGCTATGGATGCCATGGAGCGTGCCATCGAGACACTGACAGCGGCCCAGCAGAGGTGCGAGGACCTGTACGTGGCCAGCAGCGGGGAAGAAGCACCGATCTGGCCGCAGGCGGCGCGGCCTGCGAAGGAGGCGGACGATGCGTAAATAAAAAAGAGGGAGAACGCGGAGCGTTCTCCCTCTTTTTCCGTGACACGCTACGCCTGACGCAGACGGGTTATCCCAGCTGTGCGGCGGCTTTGTCCGCGTAGCTGTTGTCTACCAGCTGGGTGAAGTCCACCCAGTCCTCCTTCTGCAGCTCACCGGCCTCGGTCATCACCGTCTCCAGACGCTCCAGCGCGGACTGCTCCATGCGGGGTACCTCGTTCCAGGCGTCGATCTGCCGGTGGCGGGCCGTGACGGCCTCCAGCACGTCAAGGCTGGTGTCGGGGAACTGATCGCAGATGGCCTCCGCCACCTCGCGGTCCGTGTGCTCCGCGATCCAGCGCTGGGCCCGGGCAATGGCGTTGGTGAAGCCCTGCACCACGTCGGGATGCGCGGCCATATAGCTCTGGCTGGCGAAATAAGCAGTATAGGGGATCTCGCCGGAGGCTTCGCCGATGGAACACAGGACGTAGCCGTGACCGGCCCGCTCCACCTCGGTGGCGGTGGGCTCAAACAGCGTCACATAGTCCCCCTGACCACCGGTGAAGGCGCCGGCCATCATGTTGAACTGCACGGAGGTGTCCACCACCGCGTCCACCTGCGGCACCACGCCGTTCTGCTTCATGACGTACTCCAGCGTCATCTCCGGCACACCGCCCTTGCGGCCGCCGATGACCGTGGCGCCCCGCAGGTCCTCCCAGGAGAAGCTGCCGCCGGTGCGGCCCACCAGGAACGAGCCGTCCCGCTTGGTGAGCTGGGCAAAGATCACGGGGTGGTCGTCCTTGCCCTGATTGTAGATATAGATGCAGCTCTCCGGCCCTGCCAGACCGATGTCGGCGCTGCCGGACACCACGGCGGTCATGACCTTATCCGCCCCGCCGCCGTTGGTCAGCTCCACGTTCAGCCCCTCGTCGGCGAAGAAGCCCAGGCTCATGGCCACGTACTGCGGCGCGTAGAACACGGAGTGTGTCACCTCGTTGAGCCGCACCGTGGTGGCGCCGCCGCTG